>ERZ1292632.4349-Hain-H43-01um-R2-4349-length-10232-cov-22_pt1 | contig 10232 bp, 16 predicted proteins | sample MGYA00564407_ERZ1292632 | MGnify/ENA primary metagenome ERZ1292632 (study PRJEB36523, sample SAMEA6512637) | groundwater metagenome | collected 2019-01-08 | study: AquaDiva: Metagenomics assemblies of 32 groundwater samples | reverse complement strand
TAAAACATAGACAACGCTTCTTGATATTGCTATATTGTAAAGAAATTGGTCTTCCAATGTCTGATTCTATTAGTTTACTGCAGAAGTATCTTTCTCCAAGAACATTCTACCACTCTGTTAAAGAAGAGCATCAACCTTTGTTTATCTATAAAAGAGCAGACTTAATGTTTCCATCATGTAATAAATTAAAAGAGGAAGGTTATTGTATTAAGGGTTGTGAAGGAAATAAGAGTTACTAAAATAATTTTCTCTGAGGAAATACCAAAAAAATTTAAAGATTTTCTATTGTCGGGTTATTCACCCTACCAACCTGGCGATATTCGGGGTTTTTGTGATGTTATGGCCTTTGGGTATTGTATATTACCTATAAATACCCGTCCTCGGGTTGTTATTGATACATGCTTGATAAATGATAACCAGCAATCTCAAAAAAAGTTTGGATATTCCAACATAAATTTTATTACTCAAAAAATCACAAATACATTCATTCATGAATTATGTCATTATTTTGGTAAGGCTGAGGAACCATCAATTAAATTTATTACACAAAAAATTTGGAAATATAAAAATAAAACAAAAAGTAGGAAGAATAAAAATAAATGCCAAAGGAAAAAATTGAAATTATTTAGCATCCAGAAAGGAAGTTAAATTAAATGGATAAAAATAAAAGAATTTCTAAAGTAAAATATTATTTTGACATTGCCAAATCTGTCTCCACGAGAAGTCCATGCTCCAGAAGAAAATGTGGCTCACTATTAGTAAAAAACGATTCGATTATCTCAACTGGGTACAATGGCTCCTGCAGAGGTTCAATTAATTGTGGAGAAGAAATCCCGTGCATAAAAGATAAACACCACGAGGAACCATTAACGAGTTATATTCATTGCCCCGCAATTCATGCGGAAGTAAATTCGATTATTAATTCCGCAAGAAGTGGAGTTTCAACAATTGGCTCAACCCTCTTTTTATATTCTTCTATAACAATGGATTGTGGTAGACCATGTATTTATTGCAGGCGAGTAATAATTAATTCTGGAGTAAAGGATTGCTATTTTGGCAATGAAAATGAAATTCATCATGAGGAAATCCAGGATTGGATAAACTTGGAAAATGAATGGATGAAAAATGAATAATAAAAGTAAACTTACTAAACATGAAGGTATGCTTCTTAAATTTATTAAGGATATCTGGGGAAGCCTTACTTTAATTAATGAAAGACTTGATAGAATTGAGGAAAAATTGAAACAAATTTTACCCGATGATAAAGATGTCTGAAAATTTACCTATAAATCAGCTTTTATGTGCCGATAGTTCAAAAATTCTTAGGGAATTTCCATCCGTTTCGATAGATTTGGTTGTTACATCGCCTCCATATTTTAATGCTCAACATAAATATCAACGTGGAAAAGGATATCATTATTCTTTAGATTATGGGGAAATTTTATATGTAATTGAAGATGTCTTTAAAGAATTAGCAAGAATTATGAAATTTGATGGAGCAATAGCAATTAATCTTGGTTTTTCCTATGGTGAAACCGGAGTTTTGAGGCCTCTTAGAATTATAGAAAGGATTATTGGTTTTGGATTTTTTGCTATAGATACTATTATATGGCATAAAAATAATCCTGTACCTTTATCGGGTAGATTAACAAATGCCTTTGAATATATTTTTGTATTAAGTAAAAATGCACAGTGGCAATATAAAACTAAAATAGGTTATGAACATAATGTTTGGAAATTTCCAATAGTTCAAGGCGGAGATGATTTACCTGCTATTTTTCCTGAAGAACTTGCAGAAAGATGCATTAAATTAATGAGCCATGAAAATGATATTATTTTGGACCCCTTTAATGGTTCAGGTACCACAACTTTTATTGCCTCAAAGTTTGGAAGAAGATGGATAGGAATTGATATTAACCCAAAATATGTTGAATATGCAAAAGAAAGGCATAAATCAATATCTTTTGGAAATTTGAATAATTTTTTATCTTAGGGTAAAAATATGACTGAAGCCCCACCAAAAAATTTCATAGAGCAATTCTGTAGCACATTCGAAATGTATAGTTATGGCAATGCACTCTATGGTAGGCTCTGTGCCCATTTACTTCTTGGACAAAAACTTAAAAATGTTAAAATATTTTTCGGGCCTTTTTACATTGACCCCAGAGTTTCCCTTTTCTTAATTCAGCCTTCAGGCACCGGCAAGTCCATACCTTGGGGCTTCATCAAAAAAGTCGGCGAAGGAGCCGGCCTCATGGTAGACGACATTGACATAGCGACTGATGCGGCTTTAATTGGTACAGAAGAATCAGAGGAACTCGTGGACCCCGTTACGAAACAAAAAACAGTAACCCACAACGTCGTTAAAGGCAAACTCGCAAATGCCGACATTTTGCACTATGATGAAGGACAAATGTTAATTCAGCGTGGACAATATGCAGAAAACACCTTAAGTTTATTTCAAAAAGCTTTAAACCCCGTAGGAAGTGGGCAAAACGTCATCAAAAAATATCTTGCCCATGTCACCATAGAGATAACACCAACTTGTAGTCTATTAATTACAAGTCATGAAATTGAGAATTTGATGGAAGTCGTTCTCAACAAAGGATTTTTCCAACGCATCATTCTGTATCCACGATACATTCCAATTGACGACCGCAAAAAGAACGAGTTCTTGCGAGCCGACAGATTCGGCAAGCGTTTACACACCGAAATTGACATTGAAACTTTGTCAACTATGCTTAATGAAGTTGGCAAAAAATATGAAAACTACGAGCCGAAAGTTGATGAATCTGTTTACCCTGTTGTAAAACAAAAGATAGATGAACTATATGGATTAATTTCGAAGTCGCATGAACGAGTTCGGGAAATTATGGCGACTTTTTGTCCAAGGTACGATAATTTAATTTATATTTTTTCATTGCACCATTCTTGCATTTTAGGCAAAGATAAAATTGACGTTGAAGACATCAAGTATGGTGCACATCTTTCTTATTTATTATTTAAAGAAGTTATGGCGTGGGTTGAGGAGAACATCAGTTTAATCAAATTGTCAAGTAAAGAATCCACATACCTTAATAGGGCGTATTTAATATATAAGTCTATGGAACAGAAAGACGGTTACGTTATGAAGATTTCATTTTTGAAAAACTGTAGCAATAAGTGGCGCATAAGTATGCACACAGTAAACAGATATTTGGAAAAGTTCGTAAACTTTGGAAACATCAAAGAAATGGATGTAGACGGAGTAAAAATGATAAAAATTGAAATATAGGAGGAAAAGAAATGAAGAAAGTAGATTATGGCTATATAATGGATATTATCTTCGACTATGGAACGTTAAGCATTCCCGTAAATGAATTTCCTAATATTCTTGCCTCTTTGGTTAAGGAAACATTTGGAGAAAAATACATAGTTTCAATAAATATTAAAAGAGTAGAAGTAATTAAGAGGCAAATTTCATTCAAAAACAATCAAATGGAGCAAATAAAGAAATGAAGGAAAAAATTGTATACATGACCGACATGAATTTAAAAACCGGATTTGGAATTGTTGCACATAATGTTTGTAATGGCTTAGCCGAAGCAGGCTACGAAGTGTTCTACATTGGATGGGGATTCAAGGCTGATTCTGGTTTCAGGCGAGGTAATTATACCTTATTGCCCATTGGTAATGGCCCCTTCGGTGAAGATGTTCTTGCTATGTATTTGCAACAGTTGAAACCTGAAATTTTGGTTATTCAATGTGATACTAGGATGTGTATGTATGTTCCAAATGAACTTAAAAAATTACCAAATAAACCAACATATATAATGTATCCCGTCATTGATGGCTGCGTTTGGGATTATGAAAATCAGCGAACAAAATGGCCGAGCAATTGGACTGCAACTATAAAGCAAGCTGACAAAGTTGTTGCAATGACTGATTTTGGCAAAAACATTTTGAAAGCAAATGGAGTTGAATCTACTCGAATATATCATGGCGTTGACACTTCTCTCTATAAACCAGTTTCCGAAGAAGTGCGGGCACAAATAAAAATGAATACTGGCTTAGGTAAAGATACTTTTGTTTTTGGTGGAATATTCAAAAATATGCAGCGTAAAAACCCAGAGAAATATTTGCAAGCCTTCAAGATTTTGCTTGAAAGCAAACATTTGAGTAAGGAAGAGCGAAATAAATTAGTTTTGCTATTACATACTAATCCTCAGCCTATGGGCGGTGGCGAATTCGATTTGGTGCAGCAAGCCGTTGATTATGGTCTTGAGCTTGGCAAAAATGTTGTATTCAGCAATATGCAGTTGCCACCAGAAAATATGCCTTTGATTTTTCAAGTTATGAATGCTTATATTCATCTAGGGGGGATGCAAGGATTCTGCATACCTTTAATTGAGGCAATGTCAACTGGTTTACCAATAATAGCAGTAGATAGTTGTACTCATTCAGAAATTCTTGGTGATTCAGCTTTAATTAGTGAAACACCTACTTATGATGGTAAACATCGAGTAACTTTCGGAAGCTACAACGGAGTAGAATGTGACATCCCCAACCCGTGGGATATTGCACAAAAAATGGAGAATTTATACAAAGAGAAATCTTTGCGAGAAGAACTTGGCATGAAGGCATCTCAGCGTGCAGTTAAAGTTTTTGACTGGAGCATTATCAAGAAAGAATGGGTTGACCTGGTGAAATCTTTGATTATTGATGAAACGAAAATCCCAGAGGAGTGGAAAAAGCTCTATGAGCAAACAAAGGTGTAAATATGCCAAAAATTGTTATTGTTGGTTCATGCAAGCATGCCCCCTATAAAATTCTTTTGTCTCCCAATCCGCTTGACAAGAAGCTGTATATTTCCGACCATGAAAAGGCCTATGAGGGTGCTTGTAAATGGTTTTATCCAGCGATTCAAAAAGCAGATGAAATTTGGATATATGCTCCAGAAGGAATTGGAAAACATACATTAAAAGACATTCAATACGCAAAGAAATATGGTAAAAAAATTAGATTGCTTATTGATTTTGATGATAGAAATAAGACCCCTAAAAAACACTAACTTACACCCATTGGAGAGATTATAATGAACCCCGAATGTTATGGTTCCTTCATGAGCAAAAATTCAGAATGTAATTTATGTCCCCAACAAAAAGAATGTTTTTACAAATGGAAAAAAGAAAATGATAAAGAACCCAAAATCTGCAGACTTGACGTTAATATTGAAGGCTGTCCTACATGCGGGTGAAGTCCTTGTACAAAATTTGCCCACAGGAAAAAAAGATTTTCTACACTTTAGGAAAACCCTTTCCTAAATGCTGTTTAGATTGTGGTGCAAAATTGGAAACTTTGGAGAACGCCAAAAACGTTGTGGAATTATTTAAAAATGGACACAGTACGCAGGCTATATATATTTTACAAAAACTTATGGGCAGAGTACCACCATCCTGTACTGTTGAATATAATAAAAATAAAACAAAATTTAAATGCACTGTTTTATCCAATGATTTCATCGAGACTCACAATTTTAAAGAACAATGTTTAATATGCCAATCCACTTTGTTAAAAAATTATTTGTCTCCGGAGAATGATTCTTGATATTTTTTAATGTAAAAGAAGTAAAAAATTTCCTTCTAAAAAATGGAGAAGTTTATACCACACGGAAGCCCTCTAGAAAAATAGGTGTAGATATCGCTGTAGAAGGTTCGTATACTCACCCCAAAATTTTAGGTTTAGTAGATATAAAATTTGTAGAATTAATAACTTCACCGGAACAATTGACTCCATATGTTGATAAAAGCGGAATTAGTTCAATATTTCTTTGGTTTGAAAAAGCACAAGAATTGCACAAATTGAAAGCTTTAGGTTTATTTCATGTAAAATTATTAGACACTAAACCAAAAATATTAGAGAAGTTAGCAACAATAGATTAATAGGAGAAAATTTAATGGAACTACTTGAAGTTGGTTTAGAATTAGAACTATTTCTTTTAGATAAAAACAATAAAATATATGAGCCTTCACTCTATGGGTTTCCCGCTGATGAAATGGGATTTCTCATCGAGTTGCGAAGTTGGCACTCTTCAAATGCAGATAGTATACTAGAATCGGTAAACTTGTTGGAAAAGTTTACCAGACATAAAGCAAAAAAATTAGGTTTGTATCCAACCAAAATAGCAAGCATGCCCATTGAAAAAGAATTTCAAAATTATATCTGGAAAAAATATAGATTAGATACTATGCCAGATAATACAAGAAATATTTATCAGGGAACAAATAAAAGCCACCACACGGGGTTTCTTAATGATAGAGCAACCGCTGGGCTTCATGTTCATTTTAGTGAACGCCTGTTCAATGAAAATAATGCTGGCATAATAGGTTCATTAGATATACCATTTATTGTTGCCGCAATGGATTTAAGTTTTGCAAATGAAATTGAAAAAGATGGCAGAATTCCCGGAGAATATGAATTAAAATCTCACGGGTTTGAATACCGAAGTTTGTCGGCAACTACAGATTTACAAAAGGTAACGCAAGTTGCTCTTGATATTTTAAAAGAAAGCAAAAACCAAAAACTTTAAATAACTACCTGATAAAATATTAGTGATTGCAATATGTTTTGTAGAGTCTGTGGTAATACAGAATTTTATTCTTTTCTTAATTTAGGCTTGCAACCTTTAGCAAATGCCGTTTTGACAAAAGAAGAATTTTCAATTGAAAAATTTTATCCATTAAACATCGTTATTTGTAAAAATTGCCATCTTCCGCAGTTAGACCATGTGGTGCCACCGGATATTTTATTCCAGAATTATCCTTATTTTACGGGACACGCAGGAAAAACATGGACTGAACACTTATCAGAATTGGCCAGAATTCTTTCAGAAGAATTCCATATACAACACAATGATTTTGTCGTTGACATAGGCAGCAATGATGGCACACTTTTACAGAATTTCAAGTGTCGAGTCCTTGGATTTGAACCCGCAAAAAATGTGGCAGAAGAGGCAATAAATAAAGGAATTCCCACAAGTATAAAATATTTTTCTTTAGATAATAATGTCATGGAATTGGCAATTTTTCATAAAGCACAACTAATCTTATGCACAAATACCTTTGCTCATATTGATAATTGGCATGAACTTTTCTGTGGAGTCAAAGTGTTGCTATCTGAAGATGGAGCCTTTGTCGTTGAGGTTCCCCATTTTCTACAACTTTTCTTAAATAAGGAATACGATACAGTTTATCATGAACATTTATCCTATATTTTAGTTCAGCCGCTTGAAACTTTAGGCAAGTTGTTTAACCTCAATTTATATCGGGTTGAAAAGTTGCCGACTCATGGTGGTTCACTTAGACTTTTCTTTGGTAAAACTCAACAAATCGAAGATTCCGTGGATACTGTTAAAGACGAAGAATTCAAATCTGGAATTTATAATGCAGAATCTTATGTTACTTTTCAAAATAGTGTAGATAAATTGGCAACAGATTTTCGAAAATTGCTATATGAATTATGGAGCGAAAACAAAACTATATGCGGTTATGGACATCCAGCAAAGGCAACAGTAATACTAAATTATTGTAACCTTGACCCAGATATAATAAGTTATATTACTGATTTAAACCCAGCGAAGCAGGGCAAGTTTTCGCCAGGAATGCATATTCCAATTGTTTCGCCAGATGTGTTCCATGAGTCTCCGACGGATTATGCTGTCATGTTTCCTTGGAATTATAAGGAAGAAATTCTTGAGTTGGAAAAAGAATTTATCAATAATGGTGGAAAATTTATTATTCCTTTACCAAAATTGGAGATTATACCATGATTAAAGGTACACTTTATGAGAAATGTTTAGAATATAGAAAAACTTTTTGTATTCATGAACCTATAGAAAATGAAAAGGGCGAAATTGAACAAAAAATTCATGATGCTTTTAGATGGCCAAGTAAAGAAGAAATTAAAGAGGCGTTAGACAAAGCTAAAGAAGAATTTCCCACAATTTATCAAACTAGATTTATTAATTCTACAAAAAAAGGCATATTTCTTGGTTTCTTTTGGGAAGATTATTATAAAGAACTTTTGCAATGGTTCAAAAGGAGTTTTGGTGAATAAATGCGAATATTCCTAACCGGGGGCACAGGGTTTGTTGGGACAGAATTAATAGAAAAACTAAAGGGCCATGAAATTTATGCCCTCTGTAGAAATGTTACAGACCGAAAGATTTCTCTACCTAAAGAAGTCGGCATCGTTTGGGGCGACCTCACTGATGGGCATTTCTTGCATAAAACCTTAAGAGACATCAACCCAGAAATAGTTGTGCATCTTGCGGCTCCCTCATCCGTTGCTTATAGTCATAAACATGTTCAAGAAGATACCGAAACAATATATTTTGGAACAATAAACCTTCAAAAAGCCTGTGAAGGATTATCAAACCTTGAAAAATTTATTTTTGCGGGGAGTTCTGAAGAATATGGTAATCAAGAAAATTTCCCGATTAAGGAAAGTTTCCCTTTATTGCCGAACACTCCTTACGCTATAGCAAAAGTTGCCGCAGATATGTACCTTGATTACTGTAAAAATGCCTATGGGTTTCCAGTAGTCATTTTGCGCCCATTTAATTCTTTTGGGCGGATTAAAAATCTTTCTTTTGTTACGGAGAGTATAATTTCACAAATGCTCACTCAGACTCAAGTTACTCTTGGAGACCCAACTCCAATCCGAGACTTACTTTACGTTGATGACCATGTTAAAGGTTACATTAAAACAATTGAAGCCCCTTATGAAACTCTTGAAAATGTGAGAGCAATAAATCTTTGCACCGGCATTGGTACATCTATTAAAGAGTTGGCTGAAAAAATTCAAAAGTATACTAATTTTAAAGGAGAAATCGTTTGGAATGTCAAGACTCGACCAACAGAAATCTCGAAGTTAGTCGGAGACTGGCATAATGCGTTTACATACCTTGGCTGGCGTCCCCAAACAAGTCTGGATGAAGGCCTGGTTTTGACCATCAATAAAATAAGGAAAGTATTAAAAAAATGAAAGTAGTAATTTTGGCGGGGGGAAAAGGGCTTCGCCTTCCAGAGGAAACAATAGAAAGGCCGAAGCCTATGGTTGAAATTGGGCCAGCACCAATTTTATGGCACATTATGAAAATCTATGGCCATTATGGGTATAACGATTTTATAATTTGTTTAGGCTATAAAGGTTATATAATTAAGGAATATTTCTTAAATTACTATTATCATTTTCATGATTTTACCGTGGATTTAAAGAAAGGCTCCGTTCGTATTACTCGTAAACAGGAACCTTGGAAAATTACTTTTGTAGATACAGGTGAACATACTGAAACCGGAGGCAGGTTGAAGCGTATACAAAAATACATTAAAGATAAAACATTTCTGATGACTTATGCCGACGGACTCACCGATGCAAATATTAACTCAATTGTTGATTTTCACAACAAGTGCGGAACTTCTGCAACTGTGTTGGCTCCTAACAGTCCGAGTAAATTTGGTGTTCTTAAAACCGATGGCAGCGGTACTGTTATTCAATTTGGTGAAAAAATATCTGAAGGTTCCTACATTAATGGCGGTTTTTTTGTGTTAAATTCCAAAATCTTTAATTATCTTAAAGACGATTCTACTTCATGGGAATATCATATTTTACCTGAACTTGTTCAAGACCAAAAATTGTCTGCTTATAAATACAATGGATTTTGGAAATGCATGGATTCTCTGAAGGACAAAGATGAACTTTGCAAGATGTGGAATGAAAATAAGGCTCCATGGAAAGTGTGGAAATGAGAGTTGCAGATTACATAGCAAACTATATTTACGATAAACTTGGCGTAGATACAGTTTTTCTTGTTCCTGGTGGAGGCTCGATGTTTATAACAGACGGTTTCAGATGCCACGGCAAACTTAAGTGGATTTCATGCCATCATGAGCAAGCAGCAACAATGGCCGCCTCAGGTTACGCAAGATACTCTGGTAAAGTTGGAGTTTGTTCTACAACTTCTGGAGTTGGGACCACAAATGCAATAACAGGTGTCTTGGATGCTTATCAAGATGAAGTTCCATTAATGGTTATTTCGGGTCAAATAAAGCGTAAAGAAACAATAAGTAGATGCGGACTTAAACTCCGGCAATTTGGAGTCCAAGAAGCAAACATAATTCCAATTGTTGAATCCATTACAAAATATGCAGTAATGGTAAATGAACCAGAAAAAATTAGGTATTGTCTTGAAC
>ERZ1292632.4345-Hain-H43-01um-R2-4345-length-10240-cov-9_pt1 | contig 10240 bp, 3 predicted proteins | sample MGYA00564407_ERZ1292632 | MGnify/ENA primary metagenome ERZ1292632 (study PRJEB36523, sample SAMEA6512637) | groundwater metagenome | collected 2019-01-08 | study: AquaDiva: Metagenomics assemblies of 32 groundwater samples | reverse complement strand
CATTTGAAATTTCTCCTTTTATCACTTTTCATAAGAAAAGTGTTTTTTGTTAAAACCTATAAAACTTCTTTTCTACCATCATCAAAATTAAATTAATAATTTGACGTGTAGGAAGTTGCCCCATGCAATTGAATTTCCGCCTTCTGGAAGAGCTTGGAAGCCAACTGCATTAGGACCTGTACCTGGAACACCACTTGGATAACCAGTTGGACTTGTTAACGTAATACCGACTACAGGGGGCAAATCACCTGCTGTAGCTTGATCTGTAAACATTCCAAGATTAGTGGCTGTAATTGCCGGATATACTGGCAATCCAGGTGTAAAAACTGTAGTGGCAGAAGCATTATCTGTGACTTCGTATTGATCAGTCCAGAATTCTCCACCACTGCAATACACCGTCATTTTACCGCTTGCAAGAACTTCATTATAGTTGTCTGCAACACGGTTTTGTGTGTTTCGGTGTTGATTCCCATAAGCACCAAGAATAAGAGATCCGGCAAAGTCTGTTGCCTTGACGTATCCTTGCTGTTGGTTTAGGGAACTTCCTCCTTCGGGAGTATAACTTGTTACTCCAGTTGATCTGGAGTCGCCAGCAATGCCCAATGGGCGTGCCGAAGCTACTGTAGCAGTAGCTGCTATTGCTAACTGGACTTCTCCAGCCGTTGTTAAAGTAACGAGTCTCCCCTGTGGTATATCGGTAGCACTTTCCGAATCGATCGGCAAATTCATGGCTACCACATGGAAAATCTCTATTAAAGCCATTTGTTTATTTCTCCTTTATTAGCGGTATGTATTACCGCCTATATGTTTCTCGTAATCCTTATTATTTCGATCCAATCTAAATAATGATTGAATATCGTCTTTCAGGACTGGTCCTGAGTTACTTCCACTTCCATTTAGTTGAAACGAAGTTTCGACCGCACCTGTTGCAGCTTGCTTCATTCCTTTTTTCGAATTTAATGAAGCTTCTTTCATCATATTTTCATAATCATCTAAAACCGATGAACTTAGTTTACTAAGTTCTGCAATTTTATTTGGTAATTCATCTACTGTTATTTTTTGTGATTTCAACATATTCCCGGCAATTTTAATTGCTCTGGATTTTATTTCTGCCGAAGCGGCAATATCATTCTGCTTACCTAGAGTTTCGTCTAATTTCTCAGGTGTATTCTTCTCATTCTGATCGTAATCAGGATTCATTCCACCACCTGCTGGAATTGTTGGTCCGTCCAACTTATTATCATAAGTATGTTCTCGTTTAAGTTGACCTCCATTTGGAGCTTCTGGGACTTTCGGTTCATTTAATCCTTCACTAGGTTTCTTTTCATCTACTCCTAAACTATGAGTTTCATCTGCATGGGTTTTACCCTTGCCTGGTCCACTGCTTTTATTCAAATCTGGATCATCTTCCAGATTTTTAACGCTTTTTGGCGAAACTGTTTGAGATTCTTTCTTTACTGATGCAGTTTTATTGCATTTGCAACTTCCATTACAGCTTCCGCTTGATTTGCATGAGCAATTCGTTGGACAACTGCAAAGTGTAGTTTTTGATGCACACTTACATTGAGCCATTGGTTTTGCACAGCCTTTGCATGAACAACTGCATTTTTCTTTAGAACAAGTTGGACAGGATTTAGCTGCTATTTTAACATTTGTTTTTTGAGCAGCTTTTTGTCCACCTTGATTGCCATCTACGACATTACCTTTTTCTGGTTTGAAGTTTCCTTCTCCGTCCATAGTTCCTGAACCGTGTGGGACAGAGGGACGATCAGAATCATTAACTTTGACTTCTGAATCTTCTTCTCCCATTAAAGCATCGCCTCTTGGAACATCTGGACCTTTTACGTTAAAGGCTTCTTCATGCCCCATTTTTTGATTATTTTTTATTTTGCCAATTTCTTTGGTATCTTGAGCAGCTTGCTCTGTTAATTTCCCTTCTTTGGCTTCTGTACTTTTGGTTTTCTTAATGCCATCTGCTTTATCTGCCTGTTTGTTAAAGAGGTTTGGATTAGCGGACATTAAACCATCTATAAGATTATCAAGAGAATCGCTTGATCTTGATATTGTTCCTGATTTCATTCTATGCAGCATTCTATCTAATTCATTGGCGGTTTTTTCATTATTGATACTAGCAGTTTTCTGTAATTCAGAATTGCTAGATGCTGAATGCTCTTCTGGTTTTTCATTTTGCTGTTGGTGAGAAGGCTTTTTATTCATTGGGCTACTCATTTCAGAAGGATCTCCTTCTTTTTTGAGATCATCTGAGCCTTCATCTGACTCATTCATAACTCCAGGAATTTCGGAATCTTCACCTTCTGATTCAGAAGATTCTGAATTATTAGCAAAAGGGTTGTCGCCTTCTGGTGATTCTTCGCTGCTTTCGCCGATTTCTTCTCCTAATCCAGTTTCTCCTGCTTCTTCTCCTATTCCGTTTGATTCGCCAGATTCTTCTCCATTACCACCTCCTAATTCATTGCCCATATCAATCATTTCATCGCCTATTCCACCACGAAGAGCATCTACTATAGATTGGAGTCCATCGACAATAATTGTTACAACATCTTTGTCGTTATCTAGACCCATATCATCGAAATTATCTTCTCCACCGAATCCATCGTTATCAACGAATTCATCACCTAATTCATTTCCAATGCTTTCATTAGCCAATTCTCCTCCCAACCCATCAATTTCTCCTCCCATTCCGCCACTCATATCTCCACTACCACCGTCTAAATTAATATCAATATGTTCGGTTTCTGGTCCGCCCATTTCACCTAATGGATCACTGCCTCCACCTTCCATTCCTTCATCTCCCATAGGTTTTGGAGAATTCATAGGAGACGACATACCTGGAGAACTCATTCCACCACCTGAATCTCCCATTCCCATTGGTTTAGGAGAATTCATACCCCCACCCATTCCGCCACTCATGCCTCCACCCATTCCAGGGGAACCCATTGGTTTAGGTGTTGGTTTTGGAGGAGTTAACATTGGAGACATTCCAGGCATAGGTTTTGGAGAATTCATTCCTAACCCATTACCCATGTTTGGCATTGGTTTTGTTTTCTTGCCTAGTGGATCATGTTTAATTTGTGGTGTTCGGTCCATTGGTTTTGGTGTATTTAATCCGTGTGCTCCCATTGGTTTTGCAGATGGACTAAATTGAGCAATTGCTTCGATGATTAATTCATCATCTGTTGCAGCAAAGGCTCGTAAACCATCACAAATTATACAAGCTTGTTTAATTGGATAATCTTTCATAAACATGCGAACGCAAGTTTCTGACGGATTATTTTCAATTGGGTCTTTACTACTAAGTTTCATAGCTACTTTAGCAGCTAACCCATCTGTATAAATTCCTAATCCTTCTAATTGTCGACAAACGCAATCAGCTAACGGTTTGCCTTGACAAGGACCGGACATAGAAGTTGCATTTTCGCCAAATTTACGAGCAATGCGTTCCACGCAAGATGCACTTGGAAATTTATCAAATTTTTGTTTGAAAGAAGCGGCATATTTATTAATTTGAAGTGGAGTATCAAGAGCTAAATTAAGAGTTCCTGATTCTGCCATTTTCAAAATAACTGGGGCTTTATCTTTCATTGAAAGCTTTTCAAACTCATCGACTTGCATTCCGTAATCATTTAATGATTTGATAAATGATTGTTGTAATCTATTGCATGAATTACAAGAAACGCTTCCTGTTTTTGGAGTCCAAATATATTGGGCAAAAACGTTATGAGCTTTCTTTCTATTGGCTTTGATTTGGAAGTTGTATTCTTGCATACAATCATAACAAATTCCATGTTGACCTTTTTGTGAAGCGCTCTTATGAGAATCGGTGTTTTTGCCTCCACAATTTGGGCAAATTGAGCCAAGAGTTATATTTTGTTTTGCAATTTTTTCTAATAAAAGAGGTGTAACTCTTACTGATGCTGCTACAGGAACATTTGGCATAGTCGTTCCTGAACCTTCACCACCAGCAAGAGGTTCTTCTCCTTCTAATTCTTGATCGTTTTCTGAGCCAAGACCGAATCCTGGTTCTTCTTGTCCTTCTCCGGTTTCATGAATGGTTTCAGGCCATTTTGTAATATCGAGGCGAACATGAATAGTTCCTTCTGCACCACAAGAGTTGCAACGGAAGTCTCCATTATCAATATCTACGTCTTCTGAGCCATCAACTGGGCAGATTGTTCCCGGCGGCTTTGGTTCTCCACCTCCACCCATTTCTTCTTCTCCCATTCCTTCTTCACCAGGAGGTGGAGGTGGTTCTTGTGAAAAAGCTTCGCCAGGAGGTGCTGCGTTCATATCTGCTCCACCTGGAGGTGCCATTGGATTTCCCATTTGTGGGCCACCTGCAGGAGGTGCTCCACCAGCACCACCGAATTGTGCTTCTTTTTTATTTCTACGGCTTTCTGCTCGCGATTTAAGCGTTTCTTTTTCTAATGGTTTTTCTTGAAAGGAAGCATCTTTGAATTGAACTTTGAATGTTCCTAAATCTTCATTTACATCAATAGTTAATGGTTGAAGAGTTACATTTTTATTATCTGGTATATTTGCTTTGATAATAGTTTTTGCATGATTGGATGCAGCTTTGATAAATTCGTCACGATTTTCAGAAGCCACTTTAATTTCTTCGATTGTTCCGGTGTATTCATAAAGACCATCATCTGCTGTTCCTGAGACATTTGGTTTGTTATGCTCACCGTTTAGAACTTGACTAAATACATTTAAATTATCTGTTTCTTCTGTTGTTTTGGTATTAGACAGGATATTGTCTGCAGCTTTATTTATTTTTTGCGAAAAATCATTTGTTTTTGTTAAGGCGACTAATGCATCAACGATAAACTTAGGATTGTAAGATAATTTGGATAATTGACGTACTAAAACATCGGCTATGATATTTTCATTCCAATTTTGATTAGCATTAGCGACTTTGCCAAAATATTGAGCTTTTGCTACTTTATCATTAATTGGTTTGACATCAGAGTTTGCGAAACGACTGATGGTATCTGCTAAAGCATGGTATTTAGAAGAATGAGAAACTAACTTTTTGATGGTAGAAATTAAATTATCTGGAGTAACACCGGCAGCAAGAACGGTATTCCCCATTGCATTTAAACTTTCTCGAATGATTTTTTCTGCGACTTCTGCAGTGATTCGTGATAATTCACCATCTTGTTTTCCGAGTTGATCTTTACCTTCTGTAGTTGTAAGAGGCTCGGTCCATTCATGATGTTTTAAGAGTTCCATAATTTGTTTTTCTCCAATGATCTTATGTTGTTTTTCCAGATCACCATCGAATTTTGCTCCCATTTCTCCTCTATCGGACTGAGCATGATCGGTGAATTCGCTTAATTTCTTATCAAATTGACCTTCTGTAACGATATTTCGATCTTCACCAATTCTTTTGGCTGCATCTAATGGTTCGTTATAAAAAGTTTTCTTTTCGTTTGTTAATTGAGCTTCTGTAATTTGTTCATAAGTTCCTGGACGCATTCCAGCTTCAGGAAGTTGTTTCTGTGTTACAGTTTTTGGAAATTCATCTTTACGTGGATGTAAAGATGGTTTTTGATCATCTAATTGTTTTTGAGTTGTCATTTGCCAGGTATGTTCATCTAATGTTTCATGAGCAGCTGTTTTTACAGAAGCTTCTTTGGTTTTGTTTTTTTCAAAACTATCTTTATCGAATGAACCAGCAAAGGCTTCTAGCATTTCTTGAGCTGCTTCTTGGGGATTGGAGTTAATGAGTTCAATAAGTTCGTCATTGAATTCAGCAACTCTTATTTTACCTACTGAGGCTCCTTTGAAGAAATGGTCGATGGTGTCAGAGGTGATGATAACAGAATAATCACCTTTGTTAGCTTCGACTTTGGTAGACACGTTAGAACTTGCTTTCTTTGAACGTTGTCTTAGGCTTTCCATAAGAGCCTGTCGTTGAGTAATATCAAGCATTATTTTTAACTCCTACAAATTTTGGCAAAAAATATAAAGACTCTGTGAAAATTGATTCTAAAGAGTTGTTTTCCCTTTATTTTTTGCGGTTAACAATTTTAATTCCTTTTTATTTATTGAAAAATCAATATGTACGTTTGACTTTTTCTTTAAAGAAGCAGTTTTTAATTGCTTTCTATGTTCTTTTTTTATTATTTCTTTTTCTGATAAAGTTAATGTTTTTATTGAGTGAATAATATTATTAGCTATTTTTTCAAGGTTTAATTTTTTAGTATTTGCTAATGGTGAAGTTACATTTCCAACCTGTCCTGCAGGTCCAGAATGGACTTTTGAGCCGCCACCAGGGGTTGGATTTACTGGTTGTGCTGAGTTTGTAATTTGTGGTCCAGATTCTATTTTTGGAGTTTCTGGTGATTGTGGTTGTTGAGGTTGAGCATTTGGATCTGGAGATTGAAGTCTTCCATACCCTTGTTCAGTTAATTCATCTGTAACAGTTTGTAGATCTGCTAATACCTGGACTAAGTCGCTTAGAAACTCTAAATCGATTTGTTCTTTTTGGTTTAACATTGCTTTAGACACAGAACTAATCAAATCCAAAGCTTGGGTTAATTGATCTATTTCTTGTTGACCAGCAACTTTGATACATTGTTTATCGGTGCAAATTCCTTCATGAGTTTTTATTGCTTTTAATAATCTTGGAAGGGTTTTTTCTATTTCTGCAATTTTGGTTCTTAATTTATTTGGATCGATAACTTCTGTAACTCCACAATCTGAGCAGGCTGGGTGAGTAACAAATGAATTTTCAATGAACTTAATTCCGTAATTATATTCGAAAATTTTTCCGTTATAATTAAACTTCTTAATGTTATTTTTTGTACTCCCACAAATAGGGCATTCTTTACCTGAACCATTCTTAAAATATTGGCAAGTTTCATTTTTAGAAGAAGAAACCCTTGTTTTTCGCTCTCTAATGCAAGCACAATATCGATCTGGAGTTTCTGCATAATTATGACAAGCACTGCAAAGTGAGTATTGAACCTGACAATTTTTAACTACTACTCCTTCTGCTATGTAAGAATTATCATCCTTAACTTGAAGATTATGGACAGAACCTGTATATACATTTTTTTCAATTTGCTTAATTTTGCGACAAAGATAAGGACCAGTTATAAGAATATCATTTTGTGAAGAAAAAGTTTTAAATTTACGATATAAAGTTTTATTGTTCTTTTCAGTGTAATCATAAATCATTGTTGCATAATTTTGATTAATAACAATTTCAAAACTAGAATGACAATTTAAAGTTACTTCATTACCTTTGAATATACGATCAACAGAATACGTTCCTAGTCCTACACAAGATTTCAACTCAATAGATTTACTGTCATAATTTGCTCTTATAGTATGCCAAATACCGCATCTAGCCAAAGCAACAGAAAACTGTTCTATAAGTTTTTGACTAGAACTATTTATAGAAATAGAAGTGTATAAAGTATGTAAGGTTTTATTGTTATTTTTGTGCACACAATTTCTTGTAGAAGTACACCCATCTCCGTTAATAAACGTCCCTATAATAGTTTTTTGTATTTTAGGAGACCAAGAAATAAACTCAGGTGGAAGTTTTTTAGAAATGCTATATTCACCACAATACTTATAAAACCAATCTGCAACTTTAGAATTATGACAACAAACAATAATTACATCGTTATTAGGGAAACGGTGTTGAGTCCAAATCGATATATTTTCACCAAAACATGATTTAAGTAAACTTATTACTTCTGGCACATAAGTGTCTTTTTCTTGTGAATAACAAAACGAAAAATTAACTTCTTTGCGAATATTGTCGTATTTTTTATAAGAACCTTCAGCTAAAAAGTATCCAATTAATTTCGCTTGATTAATAGTAGGCTGATTTTTCTTAGAACGATTACATTCTATAGGGAAAACTACAACGTCGTTTTTGTTTAATTCCGAAACAGGTTTCCACTCAAAATCATCCATATCATAAGATCGAACTTTTTGAATAAGTTTTTTATTTTCTGTTGTATGATTAGGAGATTTTGGGTTGGAATTACACACATTTTGAGAATGCCCATTAATAAAGTGTTTACGATATTTGTTTTTCCAATTTCTAAATCTTGTATAGTTTTTTGGTAATTCTAGTCCACATCCACAAGCACAAAAAATATGTTCTTTAAGAGTTAAAACAGGATGATTACCTGTTATTATCAGTGATGAATTAAATCCTTCATAAACTAATTTATATATTTCTTCGTTTTTATATCGAATTTGATTATTAAGAACTTCTTTTATATTCCCGGTATGTGTATATACAGAATCTCCAGGCTGTACTTCAGAAATGGGCAAATAAGTACCGTCATGCATTAAAACTCGACATTCAGGTGTGATACACCCCATACTCGTGCCTAAAATATAATCTTCCTTAATTCCTCTGGCCAATTGTGGATAAGCCACAGCATCCACTCTCCCAATAATCATAATCCCATTTTTCTCTTCATCCCACCAAGAATGAACTACTTTACCCCTTGCTTGATTAATATCAGAATTGGCATGATTAGTAAACAAAGGAACACCAACAAATGTAGGAGTACCTTTTATCAATTCACTTTTGGAAAAATAATCACCATTATCATTCGGTTCATCTGCCTTAATAGCAAAACATTTAACAAATAAAGAATCTGGATGACTATCTATTTCTGCCTGCAAATCAAAAACAGGAGATTCACTTCCATCTCCAGTTTTGTCTTTTGAAGCAATTGCTGCTGTTTTTTGAATAATTTCTTGAACAACATTATTATCAATAATTAGATTTTGGTCTTTGATAAAACTATTGCTGAAATTAGGCTTATTGAGTGGTTGTATGGTTTGTTTTTGTTCTGCTCTCTTATGAAACATTAATTGATTTTTTCCAATAGAAGATTTATTTTATTAGCAATAGTGTGTTCATTATAGTTGTTAAATTTAATTGCAATTTTTTCCAATCTTTCCTTTATTGACCCAAAAGACTGATTTGGTTGAGAACGAATTAATCTACGATCATTATTCCTTCTTTTGCCAACAAAATTAACATCTGGCATGGATTTTGATTTTTGTGGGATAGAAGGAACTGGAGGGTTCAAAATAGAATTTTCTATTTCTTCTGGAGGGGGATTAGGCTTCCATTCTTGGTCTTCAGTCTCTAAAGAAATAGGAGTTGTTTGCTGTTGCTGAGGTTGAATAAGAGGTGTTTGAGGTTTAGGTGTTTCTGGTTGTTTTTCTTGTTTTGTAGTAGCATTTTCTAAAGCCAAATCTTCTGCTAATAATGTATAACTTTGTCCTTCTGTATTTTTATAGGTTACTTGTATTTGTTTTGGACGTACTTGATTAATGGCTTCTTTAACTGCCAATTCTAATACTTGTAAATTTCTATGTACATTTTCATTCATTTCAGAAAATTGGAACCCAGCTTCTGGATACATGGCATTAAATGAATTTAACGTTGTTTCCCATGAATTACTTTTTCGCGAAATAATAACATCATTCTCATTCTTCCCTGTTCTTTGTCCAAGTAAAAATGTGATCTTTTCTTCTACCATAACTTCTCTAGGATTAATAACTTGAGCATTTAAAGAATCATAAGTAATAGATAAAATAATATCTCCACCCTCAGAGACTCCAGAACTTGTTCCATATAAATGACCAAAAAATGTTTCTTGTTGTCTATCAGGACGTGAAACTTCTACTTCTTGACAACACCGAGTCATAACTGCTCTTAAAAAATCCATCATTTTTGCAACTTGATAACCATATTGTTTCAAAATATGAAACCCATTTTCATCAATCATATTCAAAGACTCATTAGTACGTGGACTTGTTAGTCCATTCCCTTCAATGGCTCGATTAAGACGAGCAGGTTTATTCAACGCATTTAAAGCTAAAGTAAGATTATCCCAATTAATAGCCCCTTGATGATAAAGTTGAACTAATTCTGCACTTAGATTTTTTAACATTTCTGATGCTTGAACAGGATTGTGTTGAGCTAATTGTGATATGGTGTTAACATGTTGTTCAATTTGTTGAGGCAAAGGAATATTAGGAACAAATGTTTTACTTGCTACGGGTCTTTTTAACAATTCATTAACAGATGTAATTTCAGAATAAAATGATTTATGCAAATGGTTACTATAAAATTTCCTCCAATCAGGCCAACGACTAATTACATCTAACAAGTTCTCAGCACTTGTTCTATTCCCGGTCTGAAAAGAAATAATTAATTGCCAAGCAG
>ERZ1292632.4343-Hain-H43-01um-R2-4343-length-10244-cov-3_pt1 | contig 10244 bp, 12 predicted proteins | sample MGYA00564407_ERZ1292632 | MGnify/ENA primary metagenome ERZ1292632 (study PRJEB36523, sample SAMEA6512637) | groundwater metagenome | collected 2019-01-08 | study: AquaDiva: Metagenomics assemblies of 32 groundwater samples | reverse complement strand
GATTGAAGCTTTTGAACAGGTTGTTGATGCGGGTCCTCTAGCTCGAGAACCGTGCTTCGGCTTGAAAGTTACGTTGACGGATGCTGGTTTGCACGAGGACGCGATTCACCGTGGTCCGGCACAGATGTATCCGGCTGTTCGAGAGGGTATCCGTGGTGCCATGATGGGTGCGGGTCCGATTATTTTCGAACCTGTCCAGACTCACTTGCTTGAGGCTCCGATTGAATTTACGGGCGACTTGACGAAGCTTGTCATGAACAAGCGTGGTCAAATCCTCGAAATCAACGAAATGGGCTCCCAAACTGCCATCAAGGCAAAGTTGCCTGTTGGGGAAATGCTTGGCTGGTCTTCTGACTTGCGTTCGGCAACGGGTGGACGAGGAACCTCTTCGCTCATCGACCAGATGTTCGAGAAGTTGCCCAACGAATTGCAACGCAAAATCACCGACCAGATTGTTAAGAGAAAGGGATTGACAGCTGGACAGCTCGGGGCGTAAATGCCTGAAGTCGAGCAACGGTTGGACGCGCTTGAGCAAAAACTGTGTTTTCTTGCGTATCAGTCGAGCAAAGCGGAAGTGCTGATCTGCGACGAGGAAGCAGGGTTTGCGTGCAGATACAAGAATGGCGGACTCGCTGTTTATTGGCGTTCCATAACGGGAAGTAAGTTCAACGCGATACGTGCGACATTCAACGGAAAAAGAGTTTTTTTCAAGCCCGAATATACGAGGTTTTCGCACCAGTACACAGGGGGCGTGTGGGAAAAGCAGATTGATGCCGCGTACGCGAAAGAAAAGAAAAAGCAGCCAAAACCGCATCCTTCTGGGTTGTTTTGACTCTGTTCTTTTTTTATTTTTTTCTTTTAATTTTTTATTTGTTCTAGAAATAAATCTGAACTATCCCCATCTCCAGCCTGGTTTCTCTCCCTTAAGATAACAAACCCAGATGAGTGCGATAGCAACAACCGTTACCCACACAACTCGTGCGGGAATATTCGGAATGCTCATGCAAAGAACCATTAACAAAACTGCAATCACGAGAATCAACCAGCCCTGCCATGTTGAGGGAGTCCATCCCCATCCGTAGCGTTTTGCGGCGAACCAGTTCTTTTTCACAAACTTGCTAAGGCACAAAGGTATTTAAATGCGGTGAAACAAAAAACCGCAATGACCGTCCAAAAGCTCAAAGATTATCTTACGCAACATAACATTCCGTTCGAGCTGAAGGAGTTTCCGATGGTTGTGGGTAATGTTATGAACGGTCCGCATCCTCCGAATGAGGTTGTTAAAACAATCATTTTCATTGACAGCAAAAACGACCTCTATGCAGTTCTTGTGAGAGGGGACGACCGTATCTCAATGGCACGCTTCGGTCTCAACTTGAAAATCGATGGTGTCAGAATGGCAAAGCTGGAAGAAGTTGTTGCAAGAACAGGCTATCCTGTCGGGGGAGTTCCTCCGACAGGCTTCGCAGCAAAATTTGTTGCTGATATTAAACTCAAAGACATGCCGTTTTGCTGGGCGGGCGGCGGTTCTGATAAAGCGTTAATCAAAGTGAATCCTGCTGACTTAATCAAGCACAATAAAGCGGTTGTCGTCAGAGTGACGGGGTGACGTTATGAAAAAAATGTTTTTTGCGTTCTATGCGTTTTTGAACGAGCACAAAGTGATGGGTTTGGCGATTGCGTTCGTCATGGGCAGTGCAGCAACTGCATTGGTGCAATCCTTAGTCAACAACATCGTGATGCCTATTATTACTCCGTTTATTCCCGCAGGCGGCTGGCAGGAAGCGACTTTCACGATTGGTAAAGTTGTTCTCGGGACTGGCGCGTTCGCGGGCGCTCTGATTAACTTTATCATCATTGGTTTGGTCGTATTTGTCGTTGCGAAAATCATGATTCGGGAAGAAAAAGCAGATAAAAAGTAAGTTTCGTTACCAGCAGGTCACCCGAAAAAATAAGGGAAATGAAATGACAACTCGTCCGACTTCGTGAGCGCGAGGGAACAGTCTTTTTCACGATCGCGAAGCGAGCGTTTTGTCTCATCGGTTCCGGAGCGTGAACGAGGAGGACTTTGGGCGCGCTTTATGAAAGCGCGAACGATAGCTTTATAAACCCCCCATTTCCCCCTCTGATTACCTTATAATCATAAGGAGGGGTATCATACTATGGCAAAAGCAAAACCGCACATGAACGTTGTTTTCGTTGGTCACGTCGACCACGGAAAGTCCACGACAGTCGGACGACTGTTGTTCGACGCTGGCGCAGTTCCTGAACAAGAAATGCGAAAGTTGAAGGAATTGGCAGAATCGATGGGTAAGGGCGGTTTCGAATTCGCTTTCGTCATGGACAACCTCAAGGAAGAAAGAGAACGAGGAGTTACTATCGACTTGAGCCACAAGAAGTTCTCAACTCCGAAGTACGACTTCACCATTATCGACGCTCCGGGACACCGTGACTTTATCAAGAACATGATCACCGGTGCATCCCAGGCTGACGCGGCAGTTTTGCTCGTTGGTTCTGAAGGAGTTCAGGCACAGACTATCGAACACGCACGATTGTGTAAGACTTTCGGCGTTCAGCAACTTGTTGTTCTTTGCAACAAGCAAGACTTGAACAAGTACGACCAGGCCAAGTTCAACGCAACGAAGGCTCAAGTTGAAACCTTGCTCAAGGCAACAGGTTACAAAGTTGAGAATGTCAAGATCATTCCGGCCGCTTCGTTCCTTGGCGAAAACATCGTCAAGAAGTCTCCGAACATGGCATGGTATACGGGTCCGACATTGCTTGAAGCATTGGACATGTTGACGCTTCCGGTCAAGCCTACAAACTTGCCGTTGCGATTGCCTTTGCAGGACGTTTACAGCATTACCGGTATCGGTCTTGTTCCTGTTGGTAAGATTGAATGTGGTATTTTGAAGGCTGGTGACAAGGTCATCATCGTTCCTGGCCGTGAAGGCAAGGGAGTGATGGGCGAAGTCAAGAGCATCGAAATGCACCATGAAGTCGTTACCGAAGCAGAACCTGGTGACAACGTTGGTTTCAACTTGCGAGGTCCGGAAAAGAAGGACTTGGCAAGAGGAGACGTTCTTGGTCACCCGGCAAGCGTTCCGACGGTTGCTACGGAGTTCACGGCGCAGATTATCGTCATGAACCACCCGTCAGTCATCACGGTTGGCTACACTCCGGTTTTCCACATCCACACTGCACAAGTTGCATGTCAGGTTATGGAAATCGTGAAGAAGCTTAACCCGGCAACGGGCGAAACAATGCAGGAACACCCTGACTTTATCAAGAACGGCGATGCCGCAATCGTGAAGTTTAAGCCGATGCAGCCGTTGTGTATTGAAAAGAACAAGGACATTCCGCAAATGTCGCGCTTCGCAATCCGAGACTCGGGCAGCACGGTTGCAGCAGGCATCTGTATTGACCTTGTTAAGAAAGAAATGTAAGTATTTTTTATTATTAATTTTCATTTACGAGTGCCCTTGATGGTGAGGCGAGCGTCACCATCCACACACCCATGCAAAAAGCAAGAATCAAGCTGGCAAGCACTGACATTGACAAGTTAAATCAAGTCTGTTCTTACATCAAAGACTTTGCTGATAAGACTGGTGTGGAGATTCGTGGGCCGATTCCTCTTCCGACGAAGAAGTTGCGAATGGCGACGCGAAGATGCCCGTGTGGCGACGGTTCTGCCACGTGGGAACGTTTTGAAATGCGTATTCACAAGCGACTTGTTGATTTGGGCATTGACGAACGCGCATTAAGACTTGTTATGAAAGTACCCATTCCCGAAGGCCTTAACATCGAAATCGAAATGATCGATGCGGGATAGTTCTGAATGAATTCCGAGAATGATTCACATAATGGAAAATTATCAGCCATTTTTGGCACGATTTCAACACTTATTTTCATCCTTGGAACATTTTTGTTTAAAATTTCAAAATCTACCTATCCTCCTCCAGTCTCAGATTTAATTTCAATTATTGCAGTAATTACGACTATTCTACTTTCATGTTGTCTTGTTGCTTGGGTTGCAGTGCTATTTCCTCTACTTAAAACACACAGCACAAACAAAGAACAAGAAAATGACCTTTTAGTTAGTTTTTACCACCCTGATTTTTTACTTGGAGTGATGAGTTTCGGATTATATGTTTTGTTGAACATTGCAGTTTTTGCTATTTTAAATATTTGGTTGTTTTTCATTTTCACGTTTACCTCCACTCTTATTTATTTGCATACGGCGGCACCTCTTCTATTTAATAAATTAAAAAATAACGCAATATATCCGCTCATTATAAAGTCCTGCCTTCTTTTTTGGGGATTAGTGCTCATTTATGCATTCACAATCATCATTTTTTTCGTATTCAGTGGAATTAATGTAACTTTTGATAAAGAATTTTATGAGCCCGGGGAAATAGTGAGATTTAAAGTTGAAACCTTTGGAATCGTAAAACCTCCATTAGAAACAATTTACTACTCAAATGAACTAATTACACTTGAGGATAGAACTAATAAACCCTATCATCAAGCGCCTGCATACGGAGTAATTTCGGCACGCCAAATAACGCCTGAACCTTACAATTCCTTCTTACTCGTTCAATATATTTTTACGCCAAAACATTTGCCTACCATGTACGCAAAAAATGTTGTGTCTGTACCAAATCTCAAAGAAGAATCCTGCTCAGAAAACTGCACTTAAAAACAATACACAACTCTTAAAAAGTCAAAACGTTCAGAGAATTTCATGAAAAAGGAGCGTGTTGACGTTATTGACAGTAACGGGACTATTCTAAGAACAGTTACTCGTGATGATGCGCACCAGAAGAAGCTGTTGCATCCGGTTGTGCGAGTGTTCTTGTTCAAGAAGGGCGAGGTCTACATTCAGCAACGTTCGTTGACCAAAGACATTCAGCCGGGCAAGTGGGAAGGTTCATGTTCGGGGCATGTTGACCATGGCGAATCCGAAGTGAAGGCAATCATCAGAGAAGCGAAGGAAGAGCTCGGAGTCAAGCTAGAAGAGAAAGAGCTCATGTCTGTTGACCACGTTCTGTGTGAGGAACCGACGCACCGCACCAGAATCGCAATCTTTATTGTTGCAAATCCGAATCACAAACCCTCACCAAAAAGCAAGGAAGTCAAGCAGGGTAAGTGGGTAAAAGTAAGTTGGTTAACTGCAGACGTCAAGAAGCATCCCGAACTCTACGCACCGGGATTTGTCAAGTCATGGAAGTTGGTTACGAGTAAATAAATTTCTTTTCTCATAAATCAACATCCACAATCTTTATATACCCTTCTTAACCATAGTAAAGTTATGGGAATTAAGCTGCTTCATCCGCAGGAAGTTGAGGTGTTTTACATCTTGCCTGCATTAAGACGTGAGTTCGCGAAGGCGTTCAAAGTCTTGAAGTGGTCGCAGACAAAGATTGCGAAAGTGATGGGCGTTACTGAATCAGCCATCAGTCAATATTTAAGCGATAAACGAGCCTCAACAATTGAGCTCGACGTGACGGTCAAAGAGAGTGTCATTAAAGCAGCAAACAAAATCACGGATCAGCAGCACTTTATTTACGAAGTCCAACTTATTTTGGCGAGTATGGTTAAATCAAAAGCAACGTGTAAAATTCATCACAAAGTCGCGAATGTCGGTAAAGACTGCGACACGTGTTTTGGAGGGTAATATGACGCAAGCAATTACAAAGGATATGAACATTCAGGATTTGGCTAACAAGCATCCGGAAGCAGTTATGGTTATGGCCGAGCGTGGCTTACATTGCTTCGGCTGTCACGGCGCAAGCATGGACTCCGTTGAGCAAGGCGCGAAGGGCCATGGCATGTCGGAAGAAGACATCGAACAAATGGTCAAAGAAATGAATGAAGCGGTTGAATTAAAACACGCAAAGAAAACCGAAGCGGTCAAAACTCCTATCGCAAGCGACGTCATCGTCACCGAAAAGGCTGCTGCAAAATTGAAAGAATTTGCAAAGGCTGAAGGCAAGGAAGGTTACGGTTTCCGTATTGAGGTTGTTCCAGGCGGTTGTTCGGGTTACAGCTATTCGATGGACTTCGACAACGCTGCCAAAGACGGCGATATTGTGTTGATGAAGCACGGCATGAATGTTTTCATGAGCAAGGACAGTCTTGACATGTTGAACGGCGCAACGGTTGAATACGTTGATGGCCTGCATGGTTCCGGTTTCAAAATCGAAAATCCGAACGCAAAATCAAGCTGTGGCTGCGGTAAGTCTTTCGCTTAATTTTTTTACTTAAGCGCGACGGGCGCAAAAAAGAACTAATCAAACTAACTACGAAAAGGTCGCACATATGAACAAAACACTTGAAATCAAGAATTTGCACGTCAGCGCGCATGGTAAAGCAATCCTCAAAGGACTCACCCTAACAATTAAGCCGGGCGAGATTCACGCACTGATGGGTCCGAATGGCTCGGGCAAGAGTACGCTCAGCTACGTCATCGCAGGTCATCCCGGTTATGAAGTCACCAGTGGAGACATTCTCTACGACGGCAAGTCTATTCTCGAATTAAGCCCTGACGAACGTGCAAAACTCGGTCTCTTCTTGGCGTTCCAGCACCCAGTCGAAATCCCCGGTCTCGCAATGCGAAGTTTCTTGTTTACGCTGTACAAAGCCACACATCCGAATTCGAAGGCAATTGAATTCCAACGAGCGTTAGCAAACGCGTTTGAATTGGTTGGTTTGCCGCAAGGTTTCGGTGACCGCGCATTAAATGTTGGTTTGTCTGGCGGAGAAAAGAAGCGTGTGGAAATCATGCAGCTCTTGCTCAGCGCACCTACAATCGCCGTCTTGGACGAAACAGACTCTGGCTTGGACATTGACAGCTTGAAACTCGTCGCGCACGCGGTCAACACGCTCAGAAGTCCGACGTTCGGCAGTTTAGTCATCACGCACTACAACAGAATTCTTGAACACTTGAAGCCTGACCACGTGCATGTCTTGATTGACGGAAAGATAGCGCAATCAGGCGACGCAACCTTGCCAACAAAGCTCGAAAAGCAAGGGTATGCGTGGCTGCATGAGGTTCCGGTGTGAGTCAGAACACAGAACTTCAATCAGTTAACGCGTCGTATGAGGAAAAGTATGGTTTTCACGATGCAGAAACAGCAGTGTTTCGAACGAAGCAAGGAATGTCTGAAGACGTCGTAAGAGAAATCTCAAAACAGAAGAACGAGCCTGCCTGGATGCTGAACAAGCGTTTGGAAGCGCTCAAGATTTTCGTGAACAAGCCGACGCCGATGTGGGGCGGAGACTTAACCAAAATTGATTATGACAAAATCACTTACTATCTCAAGCCGAACGAAAAGACCGAGCATTCGTGGGATGACGTTCCGGCAGACATCAAAAACACGTTCGACCGTTTGGGTATTCCGGAAGCAGAAAAGAAATTCTTGGGCGGCGTCGGCGCGCAGTACGAATCCGAGACGGTTTACCACAAGCTGAATGAAGACCTTGCAAAGCAAGGTGTTATTTTCCTTGACATGGACACTGCATTGAAGCAACAGCCAGAGTTAGTACAGAAGTATTTCGCCAGCGTTGTTCCGTCAGGCGACAACAAGTTCGCTGCTTTGAACACCGCGTTTTGGAGCGGTGGCTCATTTATTTACATTCCGAAAGGCGTCAAAGTCAACCTCCCTCTTCAAGCCTATTTCAGAATCAACGCGAAGAACGTCGGTCAATTTGAACGAACACTCATCATCGTTGACGAAGGTGCATCAGTCACGTACATCGAAGGCTGCACGGCTCCCGTTTACAGCACAGATTCGTTGCACGGTGCGGTTGTCGAAGTCATTGCACACAAAAACGCATTCGTAAGATACGTTACCATCCAAAACTGGAGCAGTAACGTTTACAATCTTGTCACAAAGCGAGCATTGGCCCACGAATTTGCAACGGTCGAATGGATTGACGGCAACTTAGGAAGCAAACTTACGATGAAATACCCGTCAGTCATTTTGAAGGGCGAAGGCGCGAAAGCTAACATCTTGAGTATTGCGTTCGCGGGCAAAGGTCAGCATCAGGATGCGGGCACAAAGATTCTTCACTTAGCAAAAAACACAAAATCACAAGTCATCTCCAAATCAGTGAGCAAGGACGGCGGCAGAACAAGCTACAGAGGACTTATCCGAGTTGCAAAAGGATGCACGGGAGTCAGCAGCACGGTCCAATGCGACGCATTGTTACTCGACGAATTGTCACGTTCAGACACGTATCCGACGATGAAGATTGAGGAAGAAACTGCCAGTATTGCGCACGAAGCGACGGTTGGAAAGCTCAATGAGGACCAAATCTTTTACTTGATGAGCCGCGGGTTGAACGAAGCGCAGGCAAAGGCGTTGATTGTTCTCGGATTCATCAACGAATTTACCAAAGAACTTCCCATGGAATACGCGGTTGAACTCAACAAACTCATCGAATTAGAAATGGAAGGTAGCGTCGGATGACAACGATTGTTGTTCCTGCAAATACCTCAAGAACAATCATTGACCACGGAGAAAACCATGATATTACGGTCAATGGTAAACTCTTGTTTGTCAGCGTGCTCACGAAAGACACGAACGCGACGCGCACCATCCGTTTGGAAGGAAAGGGCAGTGTGTATCGTGAATTCACGGTGTTTGTTGGCGACAAGTCGTTTGATGTCACGAGCAATGTTGTCAATAACGCGGAGGAAAGCACGGCGTGTGTGGACGTCCGTGGCGTGCTCACAGGTAATGGAAAGGCGAATGTTGTTGGTAATATGAAAATAGTGAGAGGCGCATGTAAGTCAGACTCTCGATTGTCACAGCACGTGTTGCTTGCCAGCGTGGATGCGCGGGCGAACACGTTGCCGAATTTGGAGATTGATGAAAATGATGTTTCTGCAGGTCACGCGTCAACCGTCCGTCCATTGAATGCCGAACACGTTTTTTATTTAACCTCCAGAGGTTTGTCCGAGAAGGAAGCGCGCCAATTGTTGATTCGCAGTTTTTTGTTGTTGGACGAGCTTCCGGAAGAAATCCGTAAAGAAGTTGAGGTTCCTGATGTTCTTTTGGCGTAAGTCGTGGCGGAGTGATTTTCCTATTTTGAAAAGCAAAACTGTCTACTTAGATAGCGGTGCGACCAGTCAAAAACCGAAGATTGTTCTGAAAACAGTTAAGCATTTTCTTGAAACGACAAACGCGAACGTGCATCGAGGAGTTTACCAATGGAGTGCGCGTGCGACCGAGTGGTACGAAGGAGCAAGAAAGACCGTTGCGGACTTTATCAAGGCGCAGCCGAACGAGATTGTGTTTGTCAGAAACGCGACGGAAGCCATTAATCTGGTGAGTCGTTCGTGGGGCGATCTTGCCGTCAAAAAGGGCGACCTTCTCGTCTCGACCGTTATAGAGCATCATAGCAATATCGTTCCGTGGCAGGCGTTGGCGCACCGAACGGGCGCAAAACTCTCGTTTATTCCCATCACGAAAGAAGGCACACTGGATTTGGTTGAGGCAAAGAAATTGCTGGCCAAGAAACCAAAAATTCTCGCAGTAACGCACGTCTCAAACGTGCTGGGCACAATCAACCCCGTCAAAGAATTAATCGCGGAAGCGCACAAGCACGGCACATTGGTTCTCGTTGACGCATCGCAAAGCATTCCGCACCTTCCCATTGATGTCAAGGATATGGACGCTGACTTTCTCGTGTTTTCCGGTCACAAATTGTTCGCCCCGACGGTGGGCGTTCTGTACGCGAAGAAGCAGTTGCTTGACAAGATGGAGCCGTTTTTGTTTGGCGGCGACATGATTAAGGAAGTCACGCTGGAAAAATCAAGTTGGAACGCAGTGCCGTGGAAGTTTGAGGCTGGCACGCCCGCCATTCCGGAAGCAATCGGTTTGGCTGCAGCCATTAATTATCTCAACAAAATTGGAATGGATAAGGTCGCGGCGCATGACGCAGAGCTCATCTCATATGCGTACGAAAAGATGCAGGCAGTTTCGGGGGTTACTATTTACGGTCCGAAAGAACGCTCAGGAGTTATCAGTTTCAATTTGGGTGACGTTCACTCGCATGATTTGGCGACGGTTGTCGACGAAGACAACATCGCAATTAGATCAGGCCATCACTGCTGTATGCCGTTGATGCACGAACTCAACATCGGCGCGGCGGCGAGAATCAGCATCGCGCTGTACTCGACGAAGAAAGATATTGATTTGTTCATATTGACGCTAGATGAATGTTTAGAGAAATTA
>ERZ1292632.4342-Hain-H43-01um-R2-4342-length-10245-cov-4_pt1 | contig 10245 bp, 10 predicted proteins | sample MGYA00564407_ERZ1292632 | MGnify/ENA primary metagenome ERZ1292632 (study PRJEB36523, sample SAMEA6512637) | groundwater metagenome | collected 2019-01-08 | study: AquaDiva: Metagenomics assemblies of 32 groundwater samples | reverse complement strand
AGGTCTTACTGAATTCTGTCCGTTAAAACCAGCAAAAAAACTTTTTACAGTCAAAAATGCCTGAACACCGACGCACGCGGCCTTCAATCCCTTGATAACATTTCCCATGCTTTCGGAAATTTCTTCCCAATCATTAATTGTTTTATTCAATGATTTTATTTTCTTTTTAACTTCATCGGGGGTGAGTTCGATTGCTCTTTTTTCTATTCCAATTTTAAAACTAAATTCTGCCTGAGTTCCAACATTATTAATATTCGGAATAACAGAAACTTTTGCAATTTTTTTCAGATTAACCTCGCTTAAAACAAACCTATAATTGCTTCCAAAACTCTCAGCGACGTCTTTTTTCAAAGTTCCTGTCCTTGTTATTAATCTTTCTTTTTCTGATGATTTTGCAGAATTATAAATTAACTTTACTTGCGCGCTGTCAGAATTTAAAGAAATAAGTTGCAAAGATTCATTCTCGGTATTTAATCTTGCAATCTCTCTTTTCGTGAAACTTTCTAATCTGTTGCCGATAAAAATTTTCGCGCTGTAATCTTCCTCACTTGGCTCTGAAATTCCTTCAAATGAAATTTCTTTAAACAATCCGCCGACAGAAATAGATTTAATATTGCTCTCTGAATTTGAAATCATAATTTCATCTCCGCAAATTTCTCCTAAACCAATTTCATTAAATGCGCCTGAATATTTTTCTTTCATTTCACTGCAAAGTTCAACTTTCTTTTGATTTTGCTGTGTTGCATCAGCTAATTTAATTGCCTGCACATACGCCTCAACTCCATATTTATTGCTTTCAGAATTGTCTCCCTCAATTTTTATTTCATCAAAATAATCGTCAATAACTTCCTGATAATCTTTCATGGAATTTCCAAAATATTCTTTGAATTTGCTGTCGCTGTCAGAAACACTTTCTGTGTCAGAGAATAAATTTTCAGCACTGCCAAATCCAATTAAATTTATATTATTGCCTTCAATATTTGTTTCCTGATTAATTGAAATAAAATAATATCCTTTTGTAGAATTGTCTTTTGGCTTGTCATCTTCTTTTATCCATTTGTCAAAACTTGCTTTGACAGAATTGTAAAAACTTGTAATTTCTGCATCGCCTAATTTCTCACTCGTTGATGTTTTATTAAGAATTCCGACAATTAAATTTCCATTTTTGTCTTTGTCAATATGCCCCAAATAATAATTCTCAAATATTTTTTCTCCTATTCCAACTTTGATTTTTTCCCCATTAATTTCAAATTCTAATTTCGGAGAAATCATCAAAGAAAATGTTTCTGTTTTATCGTCGCCAACGCATCTTACTTCAACTTTTTGAACAAGTCCTTTTTTTTCAGGCTCTTTGCTAAGCTGGCATTTGTTGTCTAAAAATTTTTCTCCTTTTCTAACTTCATAGACATTTCCGTCGACATTTATTTTAACAGTTGTGTCCGGATTAACCAAATCAACTAATTGAATTTGCATTCCTGCTAAACAATAAAATCCCCTCAGATAAATTTGCCTCGAGGTTTCACCTTTTTTCAAGCTTAAAGTTGTAAGCCGGTCTAATTTATCCTCATAAACTGAAATCGAAATGCTGTCATCAGAAATAGATTCCAATCTAAGATATCCTTTTCCTTTCCAGAAACCATACTGCTTGTAATTTTGACTCCAATCAGATTCATCTTTTATTTCAGAAAGAAAATAAACTGCCTCTCCGACGCCAAATGCATTTTTGATGTCATATCTTATATTCGCTGTTAAATTTCCCTCGACAAAATCCGGCATAGAAGATTCGTTTCTTTGTTTTTTCAAAACAATAACTGCGTATCCAATATTATTTAATATAGGAGAATTCAGCAAAGTAGAACTGCTGCTTTTTACAGCTGCCTGAGCAGGATGATACCCAACTCCAGAAACTCCTGGAGGAAGTTTTCCTCTGAAAGAAATTCCATTTATCGCATCAACGTCGATAAGCGGATTAATTTTCGTCGCTGCTATCTGGCAGAAAACAGGAACATTTTGCTCTTCTAATAAATCACTTCTTACAACTGCTGGCTCGCAACCCAAAGGCACAATCTGAATAACAAAATCCTGCCCGGCTCCGCACATTTCATTGCTAAATGATGATGTAAGAGAAATTCCCTGCCCACTTAAATAATCTGAAGAACTTTGCGGTGGAACATACTGAACACTTGTTCTCGACGATACAGAGCTTACAACAGGCATTGTAATCAAAAGAAAAATCATTGCAAATACAAGAACACTTGTGAATTTTTCTTCCAGCTTTTTTTTAAAATATTTTTTGTTCATTTTTTATTTTTTTATTTTAATTTATTTGCGCATCGTAAACTCGCGATATTAATTGATTAAGTAATATGAAATCCTAATTTTTAATAATTAATTTTTGATTACCATTATTTAATTTTTTATCTCGAGCAACGAAGTTGCGAGCAAATTTCTCGGTATAACTTTGTTTCTTTTTCATTTCATTGAACTCCATTTTTTCTCTTCCATTTTATTTTTTTATTTTTTCAATTTCCATTTTTTATTTAAAGTAAATATCCAATCCTTTATCCTCGAATAAAACATAATTATCCTGCAATTGTTCTAATGTCGTAGGAGCAGGAAGACTTGACGCGTGTATCTCAATTGTTTTTGAATTCTGCAATTCAGATTCTAAAATATAATAATTTTCTTTTCCGCCTCCAGCGAGGGCATTTGATATAATTTGGTCCGGAATCTGAATATCAAAACATTTTTCTTTGGTTAGTCCTAAAATTCCCCCAATCCCTCATTGAGGTGCCTCGACGCAATATTTTTTATTTTCTCCAACAAGTTTCAACGAAGAATTCCTGTAAACATTTACAAGAACTTCGTATTGTCCTTCAGCAAGTTTAACACTTTTTTGATTTGGATAAACTATTGTTGCAGATAAATCGTCAGAAATAAATGTAATTATCGCGTCGCGGTTGTAATTTCTTCCATCTAATTTTAATTCAACATCAACATCATAAAGTTTGTCCATAATAATATCTGCGTTTCCATTTTTTGTCGTCGAGATTAAATATCTTGCATCCTTATAGCCTTTTGCAGTTGCTCTTATATAACCATTAACACACTGCGGGAATTTTTCATAAAGCCCGTCGCTGATTGTTGCTTTTCCAATATCGCATTTTGTAGAAAGGCATTCAAATGAAATATCTGCTTCAATAGGATTCAGGGAAGTGTCATAAACATTAACTTTTACAAGAGTATTTTTATAATTGCAAAGTTCCGGCAGTTGAATTTCCGAGGCAGAAGTGTTTAATGGATTTCTTGGCTTGTTTCCTTGAACAACAACTGCGACGGGAAATTGAAATAATTCATCTCCTTCTGAAATTTGAATCAAAACCGGATATTTAACATTGTAAACATAATGATATGGAACATAGCAAAATCCTAATGCACCCAAACCTGGCTGATTTCCGACAGGCTTTGATATTAAAATTCCGCCTTCACTCGGCTCTACTTCAAAACTTTTCGTCCATTTTTTTGAATTCAAAAATTGAACATTTTCATCAACAGAAACATCGACGATAAAATATTTATTTTCTTTTTGGCTTAAAGAATAATCTCCCCCTTTTGTTTTCAGAGCAAGAGTATTTCCTTCAATTGCATTTTCAAGTCTGTCAAAAACTTCTTCAGTATTCCAGATTAACGGCGAGCAAGTTAATTCAACCCCATCAACAGGAGTATAAAGCCTGATATTATCAACAGCATAATTTTCCAAAAATAAAGTTTTTTGCTCGTGCTCATAAATTTTTTTCGCAGATTTGTAAAGCTTTCCAAGATTTGATTTAATGCTGACTTTGTGATTATTAACAGAAACACTATCCTCGCCTTTTTTAAAATTTATGTTCATATTCAAAGAAACATCAACTTTATCGTCGGTGATATCAACTTTTGCTTTCGGCTCTCCGCTAAATTCAATTTCAAATCCTTCGTAGTAATATTTCTTAAGATTGCATGAAACTATTTTTCCCTCGACAAATTTTGCTAATTGCTTATCCATATCATTCACGCTGGGAACTTGCTCTCTCTGAATATTATTTCCAGAAACATAATACCAATAAGGAATTGGATTTCCTAAAAAATTTAACTGGGAAGAAAAAGGCATGTAAGCGCTTCCAGATTCAAATTTCGGCAAATCAATATATCCTGCCTGAAAACCTATTAAATCAATTCCAACAGAACTGTAATCTTCCAAACAAGATAAAAATTCAAAATAAGCGGGCTCTATGCTCGACGGAATATTTCCAAAACTAATCGAATCTCTGTAAACAAAAAAACCAACAATTGCTCCAACAAGGATAATTCCAACAATGATAAAAATTGTAATTTGCGAGCGTTTACGCGAGAGAGATTGTGTAATCCAGTGACGAGCGTGGGCGAGAGTTGATTTTTTATTTAACATTTTTCTTTGCCTCACCAATTTTTTTCTTTATCAAATCTATAATTTCTGTATTAATATCTTTGTTAATAATCTCTTTAAATTTCTCCCAAATTTTCTCATCCTCAATTAAAAGCAAGTATTTTTTCATCTCAACCTCAATTACAATTATAAAAATTCCAGATATTTAAATGTTTCTTAATAACTTAATAAATAAGTAAGTTAGTAAGATGAAATATATAATTCTTAGATTTATTATCTTTGGAGGTCCCATAGTCCAGTGGCTAAGACGTGTCCTTGACGTGGATAAAACCGCGGTTCAATTCCGCGTGGGACCATTTATGATATCGAAGATATCATTAAACTCGCAGAGTTTTAACATAATTCAAAAATTGTTTTTGCGATTCAATTACTTCAAAACCAGTGTGTTTTGAAGTCCCAGAAAATTTTTATTAAATTTTCTGAGCCGCGTGGGACCATTTTTTTGAAAAAAAATATTTATTAATATTAGCAAAGAGGATACTTAAAAAAATTGCGCTCTTGTCGTCGTATTCTCCACATTATTTAATTAAAGAAAATCTGCGATTTTACGAGCAGGATATTAATTCTTTTCTTTCAACTTCTTTCATCAAAAGGTTTTAAAATCTTCAATTCGCGAGAATTGAACGAGTTAAAAATCCTCAAAGGATTTTTAAACCACATTTTTCTCATCAAGATATGAAATTTCCCAAGAAAACAAACAGATATTGCCCTTATTGCAGGAAAAAAACAGAGCAAAAAATAAAATTAGTAGGAACAGGATTTCAAAGAGGAACTTTAACGCGCGGTTCAAAAACACGAGCCAGATTAAGAGGACTCGGGCGAGGAATTGGAAACAAAGGAAAATGGGGTTCAAAACCAGCAATGTCAAAATTCAAAAGAAAATCTAAAACATCTAAAAAAACAAATATAATGTATACTTGTTCTGTGTGCAAAAAATCTAAATACCAAAAAAAAGGACAAAGAGCAGGCAAGCAGGTGCAGGAATAAAATGAAAATTCAAATAAATAAATTGGGAGGACTAGGTTTCCGACGCTGAAAGGAGATGGCGTAGGAAGAACCGTAGGTTCTTTTTACTATGGCAATAGCAAAGAAAAAAAAGAAATTTTTTGATGTTGAAATTCCGTTGATAAAAAAATCAACGCAGTTAATTGCATACGAACTTAAAGAACTCGACAAAAAAATAATTCGATACGACTTAACAAGATTGCTTCGCGGAAAAAGCATGATTCTCGTTGCAGATGTAATTGCCGACGGAAAAGAAGCATTCGCAGTTCCAAGAAAAATATATCTTCTGCCTTATTTTTTAAGAAGAATGGTTAGAAAAGGAACAAATTACGTCGAGGATTCATTCTCCGCAAATTGCAAGGATGCTCAAATAAGAATAAAACCTTTCCTCGTTACAAGAAGAAAAGTTTCAAGAGCAGTAAGAAAAGCATTGCGGGAAAAAGCAAAAGAAGAAATAACAGAATACATAAAAAGCAAAACTTTTACTTCTGTTTTCGACGAAATTATAAAAAATAATTTCCAGAAAATACTGAGCTTAAAGCTTAAAAAAATTTATCCTTTATCAACCTGTGAAATTAGAATTTTGCAAATTGAAAAAAAATTCGGAGAGGCAAAAACTGAAGAAAAAAAAGCAAAATCAAAAGAGAAAAAAACAGAAGAAGAACTTCCGGAAATTGAAGAAGAAATTAATGAGGAAGATAAACCTGAGGAAGAAATTCCTAAAGAAGTCTAGGAATAATAAATTTTGTTCGAACAAAGTTCTCAATATTTTTAATAACTGACAATGCAAAAACATCGTCGATATTTATGATAACTTGTAGTTTCTTCCACTACTAATTTATATTAATTCACGAGTTTGCGAGTGCAATTTATTCTGAAGAACAATAAAATTTAAATATTTCAACATCTTATAAATTTTATGAATAATCTCCAACTATCAAAATACATCATTTATTTTTTGAATAGTTGGGACTATTAATTCTCAAATTAAAATGGTTCCAAAAAATTATCAAACAGCTACGCAAGGCTATGACGCCAAAACTTACGAACAAGCAGCGCAAATGAAAGTTGTTGCAAGAGCACTTGCCGACGGAGATGATGAATTAATAAAAGGATTTGTAGAAAATGGTGTGATAAATCTAAAAGAAGGATTAGTGGATAAATTAAATGGGTAAAAGCCTGCAGAGAGATTTGAAAAAAATAGGTATATTAATTAATATATGCCACAATAGAAATAGATAAAAATTTTTAAACTGATTTTCTTTACTCTTTTTGTGCCTCTGTAGCTCAGTAGTAGAGCGGCTGCCTTGTAAGCAGTAGGTCATGGGTTCAATTCCCATCAGAGGCTTATTATTTTTTTAATTTTATCAGCAAAATTAATATAAAAATTTCACTCCTCGCTCTGTTCGTCGGATTTATTTAATTAAGTAATAGAAGAAATAACTGGTTAATAATTAATTTATCGACGGCGTTTTACATACTTAAATTTATCAATCTTGAACGAGAGCGAGCAATTCATCCGCCAAAAATTCTTCTAAAAAATCCTTTTTTCTTCGGTTCTTCAATAATTTCAATTGGTCTTTCCTCAATTGCTTTTTTCTCTCTCAGAACTTTTTCTTCCTGTTCTTTTTTTGATTTTTCCCGAATTATCGCGATTACTCTGTCAATATCTGACCTTAAATATTTCTGGCTCAGCAAAATTAATTTCAAATCCTCAATCTTGTATCTTTTCTTCATATTTTTGTTAAAATAATCCAAAAGAAATCTGTCTATTTGTTTGTCCATAAAAAAACAAAGAAATCTCTATTTAAAAACATTATTATAATATTAAAATCAGATTTATAACTTTACATTTGCACTTCGTGATATTGATATTAATTTAGTAATCGAAGAAACAACTTTTTATCATATATCGACGACGTTTTTACATTACTAATTTTTATATCAATGGCAAATGAAATGAGCCGTAAAAAATAGAAAGCAATTTTTTCTGAGCAAGTTAAGATTCAAATTTAAATAAACTTATATCACTCAACAATTATTTCCACTTTTCCGTCGTCAACAAGAATTTTTGTAATTTCTTTTGGAAGATTTGCAATTTGCCTTTTTTCAAACGGCCCGATTTTTTCTCCTTCTAATCCCATAAATTCTTCAACAGGGTTAATAAATAAAACAAGCTCATTTTTTTCTGATTCTTTTTTTCCATTAAGAATTTCGCTAAGCCTTTTATCGCTGATATCCATATTTTTCATTAATTCTTCAAAAAAATCTTTTTCAATCGGAAGCATGTTTTCAAAATCCTGCTTATTAATTCCGGTTTCAGCAGCAATCAAAACTAAACTGAGAATTTTTTTTCTTCTCCTTAAAATAAGCTCCTTGAACAAAGTCACTGCATTCTCCAATTGTTTTTTAGTTTTTATGACAACATCAGAAAAATCATCTTCTTCATTAGATGCGATTTGTTTTTTATCTTTCAAATATTCTGCAACTTCTTCAATAAAATTCTTCGGCAACTTCTGCAACTGTTCAGAATACCTTTCCTTCCTCGAAGCTTCGTAAATGTCGTTGTATGTTATCATGTTCAAAGTTTCCTGTTTTGAATCAGACAGAAAATCTTCAATTCGTAAGAATTGAACGAGACAGAAATTTTTAATTTCTGTATTTTCTTAATTTTCCGTATAAATTAAAACAAATCAAGTATTTTTAATAATTGCTGTAATCAAAAATAACTCATTAATTAAAATATATAATCAAATAGAATTATCTTTTTAAAGGGAAAATTAATTAAATAAAATGGGTAAGGATTATGTAGAAATAATAAAACCTAGAATCCCTCCAGAAAAATTACGTTGGATGTGCGTATTGGGTAACGATATAATTACTAATAAAAAAACAAGCAGAAAATTAACAGAAATATTATCTTTTGCTGATTCTTTAGGTTATAATTCAGGAGAAATAAGTCGAATAGAAAATAGGAGGGGAATTTCTGCAGCAATTCTTTTAAATAATAATGATGCTCTTATTCCAAAAGCCAGAATAATTAGTATAATGAATTTAGACAAACCCGGAGAAGTGGATTATTATTGTATTGAATACCCTGATATAAAAAGAAAAAATTAATTATTAAAAAAACAATAAAATAATTTAAAAATATTATCTAAAAAATAACATATTCTTTTATAGTTTAAATTTAATTCTTTTTTTATGCGGCATCTATCAAAGGCAATTAAAAAATGCCGCAGTTCAGCGTCGAAAAAGAGATGTTGTATGCGACTTTCGTCAGAGGCAATTAAAAAAGTCGCTTTTCAGTGTTAAAAAGGAGATGTCGTAAGAAGAACCATTGGTTCTTTTTACTATCTAACAAATCCTGCCTTCTTTAATAATTCGTATCCGACAACTTTTCCAAACTCGCCAAATCTTGCTTCTTTCTCAGAAAAATGTTTTTCTCTTGGAATTAATTTATCAGGAATGTAAAATAAAACTGGCACGGGGTCTGCAGAATGATTTTTAAATTTGCATGGAGTTGAATGATCTCCAGTAACAAGAACCTTAATTTTGTTCGGTGGAGCAAATTCTCTTAAAAATTTAAATAATGTTTTATCAACATATTCAATCATTTCTTTTTTCTCCAGTGGCTTGTTGTCATGCCCAGGCAAATCAGTTTCTTTAATATGAATATAAGCATAATCATATTTTTTATAATAGTTTTTCAAACTTTTAACTGAAAATTTGCAAGCCTTAACTAATCCATCATATATATTTTCATAAGAATCTAATCCTTCTAATGGCGGATAATCAAAAGAAAAAACATCCATTCCAGAAAGAGAGGCGATTCCGTTTTCCAACGGCATATAAACCACAGACATCCAGTTTTTATATTGCTTAAGTTTAGGAAATTCTATTCCAGCTCCTCTAATCAAAAGAAAATTAGCTGGCATTAATCCTTTTTTTTCTCTTTGAATATTCACAGGATGATTTTTCAAAACATCATAAGCCTTGCTTAAAAATTCATTAACAATATTGGATGTATAAAATGAATTTTCATCTTCATCTAAAGAATTAATTCTTGTAATCTTATTGCTATTCCATATTTTTCCCTGAATATAAGTTATATCATTTCCAGAAATATTGTCAGAATAACCTCCGCGAAATATCAAAACTGCACGGTGTTGTATTGTAGGTTCAAATAAAAATCCCACAGGCATTTTAATTTTATTCAATGCCTTCGCCAAAATTTCTGCTTCTTCGGTAGTTAATGTCCTTCCAACTCTTCTGTCAATTATATTTCCTTTTTCAAAAGAATCAATTGTCGCAAAATTTACTCGAAATGCCAAATCTCCCCTCATTAATTTCAATCCAGCGCCTCTTGCTTCTAATTGCCCTCTTGTTGAAGAAATTAATTCATTTCCAAAAATAGAAACAACTGCTTCATCAGATTCAGGAACAAAGCCGGGTCTAACTGAATACAAATATCCTAACTCCCCCCTCGCTGCAAAAAAATCCAAATTAGGAATATTCGCAGACTCAAGTGGAGTTTTATCCTTCAGCAACCTGTGAGGCAAATCTCCCAATCCATCCAACAATATAAGTATGCCTTTCATCTTGAACACATAGGTATTTTAACTTTATAAAAATTTAGTAATAAGAAAATATAAGAGAAAAAATTAATTTGTAAAATATCCATACACTAAATCTCTTCGCATGCTTTTATCCTCAAGAAATTTATAATATTTTATTTTTTAATTAAATCACTTCTTCCATTTCAATTTTTCTGACTT
>ERZ1292632.4340-Hain-H43-01um-R2-4340-length-10248-cov-3_pt1 | contig 10248 bp, 17 predicted proteins | sample MGYA00564407_ERZ1292632 | MGnify/ENA primary metagenome ERZ1292632 (study PRJEB36523, sample SAMEA6512637) | groundwater metagenome | collected 2019-01-08 | study: AquaDiva: Metagenomics assemblies of 32 groundwater samples | reverse complement strand
GGTCAATGGGAAATTATACCACATTAATTTATTTTTGGGGTAGATATTAATTGGTGTTGTAGTATCTCCAGATATCATATAAACAATATTGGAAATTGAATCAATTACATATATTCTATCATATGAATCACTAGCAATACCCTCTAAAACATTAAACTCTAAATTATTGGCAGTCAAAAACCATGTTGGTATTGTAGAATATCCAATACTTCTCGTTGTACGGAATTTGGTTATTGGGTTAATATAATTGACTGTATTATAGTCACTAGTAAACCAAATCCCACCAGCAGTATCCATTGTTATGTATTCTGGGTGAATTGCTGATATACTAGATAATTGGGTTCCTGTACTATGGTCATATTTTTGGGCATATCCTTTGACATAAGTTGGACCTGAATGATGTGTTAATGTTACCCAAATGTTATTATCATAATCAATTAACATGTCCATTGGATTTGAACATAGTGGTAATGAAATTGTACTTATATATGCCCCATTAGTTGTATATTTAATCAAACAACTACATATGGCATTATTATAGGATACCCAAACATTATTATCCATATCTGGTTCGGCTAATGTGGGTTTATATTTGGGATCATCACCAAATCCATCATATTCACTTTCATCTAATCCACCATAAGGGCCACCAGGATTAATTGCTGTCAAAAGTTCAAAAGTTGACCTGTCAAGTTTTAATACTGATGTACTATCATATAATGTAACCCATAAATTATGATTGCCATCAAGGGCAATCCCAGCTGGAGTACATCCCCCAGAAACTCCTAAAGAACTTAATACTCCATTATCGACACTTAAATCCAATGTAGATAATAATTGACCCTTAGAATTAAACTTATAAATTTTATCCATTTCACTATCAGCACACCAAGCATTATAACATTGGTCAACAGCAATTCCATAGATACCACCAAAGCCACTCAAATCCCCCCAATTTGTTATTGATGTAATAATTGGGGTTTCATATATCTTCATGTAATTTTTGAGCAATTTATCAGATTCAAGCCAAGAGGTTATACTATTTAATAAAGTACTTGGTATATATGGCAGCCACATTTTATTCAATCCACCATTATCTGGGTTTGACACCCAAATGAAACCTGGTGGATATTGATCTGGGGTATAATATGCTGAAACAGATGCTGTTATAGTAGTTTGGAAGGTTGAAGAAGTTGGGACTACAATATTCCTTAAAAACCCCCCTATTCTATAACCATCATCATCAAACGCAGAAAATAATGCATTGGCTGTATTGGGTGACCATGTTTGTAATGAACTATCAAATGCTTTTATTCCTCTATTTACTGACCCCATATCTAAACCTGCTTGGTTTGACGCAGGTATATCAAAAATGATTGGCCCCATTATCCCTGAACTAGACATTTCAGGACATAACGAATCTAAGTCACTATTGATTGTTATCACATTAGATATATTAGCATTAACCCAATAATCACTAAACAATGGGTCAATTGCATTACGAGTAATCTCTAATTTGACTGGATCATTATTAGCAACATAAAATGGGGCAGCAATAATTACTTTACTATTAGCATAACCAGGTTCAATATCAGAATAAACATAATATTGAGAAAAATCTACAGTGGCAAATATTACAATGGGATTATACTTTGAACTAGGCATATCATCAATATAATAAAATTGGGCAGATCCTTCAAAACTACAAGTATTGACCCCTTGAACAGATGTCACTCCATATACTGTTAATGAATCAATAACATTATCATTAACATCAGTAAAACGCCATTGGGGAATTAAATGTGACCAACGATGTTTTGGATATATGTAAGGAGAAGATCGAGAATTTTGGGAATAGAGGTCAACAGTAAAAGGGCCAGGCCCAAATGCACTTAGATATAGTGTAAATGGATATATAGATTTCCTACTAGCATTTTGGGGAGGCGGAACATCTAATGACATCCCCACTGGAAATTCTACTGCTGAAGATATATAAAATACTGAGGTCATATAACTCTAGATTCCCTAATTCCTTCTTTGCCCAAAACGTTTATTATATTAGCCCTTACTTTCAATTTGGGTAACAATATACTAATAGAAATATTATACTCGTGTACATCCGGTTTTCCAACAACTAATATCTTTTCTATTTGAACCCTAGGTTCCCAACGTTTTATAGCATTAAATATCCTTTGACCAATCATTTTTCCTGTATAATCTGTAATAGGTTTAAACACTAAAGACAATAAATCACAGCCAAACTCTGGTATCAAAAATCGTTCCCCAGGAACTGTGGTCAAAATATTCATTATAGAATTACTAATTGCCCTTTCATCATAATCAACCACTAAATCTCTATTATAGATATCATAAACCATATCTAAATGAAGATCTGTAAAAGTAAATTTTGGGTTACTAGTAGTTCCCACTTTGACCATATCTGTAAATTTAATTGATGCCATGGTTAGTACTCAATATTCTCATATGTAGCATTTTCAGCAACTACAACAATCTTATTAACAAATGTTGACATATCGTTTAAATACAAATATTTAAAATATGAATATGCTGTATTTTTGGTTACATGTAATAGATCTAATGGATATATTTCATTCCACGTCAACATAGATAAGCCTGTATATTTGATAGATGAGTCATCTTTTCGGGCTGTATAGAATGTTGACACACCCCCAACATTTAAAATGTTTGTGGTCAAAACATTAATATCTAAAATTTGACCCAATAAAATATTTTTACGATCAAAATAGCTAGTAAACAATCCATAAATATCATTTTGAATAGAAGTCACATCTCTACGAGAATTTGGATCTTTTACAACATAAAGAATCGTATTATTTACATCATCTAATGTCGCCGCTAAACTAGTGAATGGAACGCATATATCTACTGCTATATATACAGGATCCAAAAGAATTACTTCAGCTGTCATCGTTTTGACATTCTTCATAGAAGACAATATTAATTCCTTTTGAGATGGAGATAAATAGGTTGTTGGACTTTGGGCATTAGATATGGTTTTTGGAACTACTGTTATATAGATATTGTTAAAATTACAAGAATCTGCAAAATGTAATTGGTTATATAATAGATTGGAAACATTATTTGGATTGGTTATCCCCATATCATAATAATATTTGACCTGTTCTGATAGATATTTCCAATTATTGGCAACTTGTTGATCATGTACTAAATTGGCAAAATTTGTTTTTACATAATTAAGATAATCGTCTTCTGTGACTAATCTATATTGGGACCTAAAGATTCCAGGAGCATTGCTTCTTATAGATTCAACAGTTTCTTCACTGTTATAATAGGTAGAAATTGAATTATTGTCAAATCCTAGTAACCCCATTTGAGATAATGACATAAACTGTATATCTTCTATATTAACATCATTCATTATTGCATCATATTGAATAGATGTATATTTGGTTAATTTTTTGCCTTTTAAATTATTGACACCAATTTCTCCATCACTCCCTAAAGATTGCAAATAATAAATAGCTACTTTATCTCCTGTTTTAAGAGATTTGCCATTAATATTATTACCAAACTTGATCTCATAGTTTTTATTTTCGTTTAAACGTAATTCAAACTTTGACTCTAATGCATTTTCAAGATATAAGGAAGGGGTTTTTTCCCATTGGGACCATGTTCCAGAATCAATACTTTTAACATAGACATCAATATTAAAATGATCAATCAGGACATTTGTACCAGGAACCACATATATAACTTCATTATCTTGACCTTTGGCATCATATAATGGATACTCCATATATTGACCCTGATACAGCAATTTCTGGGAATACATGTTTGATAAATCATAAGTTGTAGAAACGCCAACAGAAAATGTAATATCTTCATTAAAGGAATATTTAGTATTACCCAAGCTAATATAAGAATATCTGGGAATAGTATAAAGACCTGTGGTCAAACCTGTTGAAGATGCAAGAAAGGATAGGGTTGATGTTTGTTTACCAATTGGCTTATAATCCAACATTTTGACAATACGATTCATATTTTCGTATATTTGGGATTCGGTAAACATAGATTCTGTGGATGTTCGATTAAGATAATATAGCAAAATATTAAATGAATACGCCAAAATGTCGTTAATAGCAGCAATATTACTACCTTCAAAATTTTGGTCAGTAAATACCCCATTTGCATTAAGACGATCCTTTATAAAATTTTTATACGAAATTGAATTGAAATTCAAATATCCTGTTTTTGGCAATAGAAAATCAGCCATGGCAAACTCCTTATTACTTTGAATTATTTATGGTTAATGTTGTAGTTTTTCTCCTCAAAATGGATAAATAATTATAACCAGCAGGAGATTATTATGAAATATGATGGTAAATTTGAAACGATTTTTGAAGAGACTATTATGCGTTTTCAGCAAGGTGGCCTATTAGAAGGCGATTATGTGCGATTTATTAAGAACTATCAACGTAACCCCAAAATGAAAGATAAAGCCCGAACCTATATGGAACGCCTCGATTTTATGGATAAATCAGATTTACATGTCAAAGTCTCCGCTATTAAAGCCGAAAGAACTGAGTCAACTAATGGGGTTGTAGGTGCTGCTGATGCTCCAACAGGACATTGGGCTGATATCGTTGTAGAGTATGCCCCTGGACTTTGGCGCGATGTTATCACAGTTCCAATAGAGATATTAGAGAGAATAGACACAGGTATTAACTGGTCTCCTGGTACTCCAGAAAGCCTAATGAGGAAGGATAATACTAATATCAAGCCTATTGAGGTCAAACAAGCGGACCCAAACCGTAATTTACCTTCAAAGAATAAAAGGATATAGTATATCCACCTTCAAGCGCGCCACAATAACACCTTCGCACATGTTATACGCTTCCCTCGGTCATATAGCGAAACTTGACCTACTCCATATTTGGATATACTATACCCGGGAAATCTGTAATAAACAACTAAACGTATTAATCTCTTTATCAAGAACATTAATATGTCTATACATATAATCACTAATAATTATCAACATTGTCCTCTTCTTATCCCCATCTAAATCACTTTTATTACAAATATAATCAAATAATCCTCTTAATATCACATAATAATCATTATTAAACTCTAATTCATTCTCGATAATAAACCTTCTAAGTTCAACTATAGATGGACTATTTCTAATTTTATAAAATATTTTTTCAACTAGATCATAACTTTCAACAATTTTGGGTATGGTCAAAACGCCATTTATTGTATATTTTTGAATTGACCCAATAGTCCTTCTCATATCCGGATAACAGGATTTAATCAATGGAATCAATCTATCCTTTGATTCTGGGTCCAATTTAATATTTTCTGCTTTAATAATACTAACACATCGTTTGACACAATCATCAAATGGTGGCACTAGATTATAATCTTCACAACGAGATCTAATTGCTGATGTCAATTTGTTGATACAATTTGCTGTTAAAATAAATCTAACATGTTTAGTTTCTTCCATTACGTTCTTCAACGCATCCATAGCAGTAACTGTAATTTCAGAAGCCTCATCCAAAATAACAACTTTAAATCCACCATCAATTGAACATATTTGGGCAAATCTTATTACTTTATCTCTAATTGTATCAATACCTCTTTCCTCTGCTGCATTAATATAAATATATTGGCACCCAATTGCCTTTACAATTATTTTGGCTAATGTGGTTTTGCCACTGCCGGGATTTGACCAAAATAATAGATTGGGTATATCTTTTTTTGATATAAGTTCTATAAACTTTGTTTTTATATTAGGGTCAAGTATAAGATCATCTAATATTTGGGGTCTATATTTTTGTGATAAAACATTGTCTAATAAATTATTCATATTATTTCCAAAAATAATGGACAACTATTATAATGGTTGCTGTAACAAATATTATTTCAACAATCATAATTCCTTAGTGTCTATTGATTGTTATATTGGGTAAATTATAAAAAACTCCACTACTTTCAATAAATGCTTCTAAATCATCACCGTTATTATCATGATATACTAACATTATATTAAAACTTTTTGGATTATCCTCTAGAAATCTTGTTAAATCTATTTCTGCCATTTGATATTTTAACTTATCAGTAATCTTCCATAATTTATCACATTTAGCTTGACGATCTTTTTCTTTAATAATAGCAACATCATTAATAAGTAGATTATAATGTGCACTTATAATTTCATTTAATTCAAAATATTTTTCTTTTAATGTTTGATATAATTTTGGGTCTGAACCACAATATCTACCAATACGACTATTGCAAGAAATATTATGTTTGTCAAAATAATATTGGCATGATAATGTCCACAATACATCATCATTTCTTTCTACTATTGTATATTGTACATTATATATGTCTTTAAAAATACGATCTACAACATCTATATATTTTACAGCAGGGAAATATTTATGATCAATAAATGTATTGGGTTCTGCATCCCCAAATAACATGTGAAATAACTCCATATTATCTTTTGGCTCTTTTGGTAGAGCAATAATAAAGCAAGAGCTACTAGAGTTTGATATGAATCCTTGGCGAATTTTCATTGAACATCCATAGCTTTATCTTGTAATTCTTCTACCATTTTGATCACATGTTCCATCATTTTTAAGTCATCTGTCAAATTTTCTGCTATTAAATCTTGTTTATATTTATAACCAGAACATGGTCTTTCTGCGTCTGTATATGTTGGGCAACGATTACCAAAATATACACAAGAATGACACATTGCTAATTGTTCAATATGTTCTCTTATATATTCTAGCCAAACCATGATATCTGGTTCATCATTATGTGGAAATTTTGCTTCCATGATTATTCCAATTCTAACTTCATTTTTTGACTAACCTTTTCCACCTTAATAATTTCTGGGTATAATTTCCAATCACCACAAGTCTTATCTTCTGATGTATTTATTTTATGTTTTTTACAATAATTCATTGTATATAAATCAAAAAATTCACAACGTGTACAGGGACAATGTTCTGTGGGTTTCATATATCTGATATTCATTTTACCTTCCAGATGAACCCAAACCTTTATCACCTCTAGTAGTTTGATGTTTTTCTGTTGCCCATTCTATTACTGCATCTTCTCGTTTATATACAACAATTTGGGCAACCTTATCACCCTTTTTGACCTGATAACCAATATTAGAATAATTTCGTAATAAAATTGAAAGCGATCCTGTGTACATTTCATCAATAATGCCGGGATGACTTTGAATACCATGCTTAAATGATAATCCAGATCTGCACTCTACTTTAAACCAGTAACCATGTTCGATATAAGCAACCTCAATCCCTGTAGCAACATTAGTTGACCCATGTGCAGGAATCCATGCATCTTCTACTACAAAAACATCATAACCCGTATCTGTGTCATGATTTCTTTTTGGTAGTATTGCGTCTGGATGTGTTTTTAGAAATTTGATTAACATTACTTTCCCTCATTAATCAAAACATTTCCAGTATACTTTCCATCTGCCACTTCTCGAATAGGCTCCTTTTTGACTTGAACTGCCTTATTTTGAGAAAGCCAATTCAACAGTTCACCAAGCTTCTCATGATCAATTTGATATTCACCATAACCACTTACTGTTACTTTAATTTGCACTTTTTCTCCTTTTGTTTTTTAATGTTTTTATCTTGATAATCTTGTTCTGATATTGCATCACATAATGCACAAATCGTACTCATACCTTCATCAGAAGTCTTTACATATTCATTATATAACTCAACCCACCGACGTTTTACAATCGTCCAATTAATATCATGTGATTGCTTTTTATTTTTAGACTTCATCTATTAATATTACTTCTCAATTCTTAAATCAGTTTCTGAACGTATCCTGATAACGCCTACATTCACTTCAAAACGATCATATTCTTCTGTATTCCTACCACCATTTATGAAATATTCTTTCAACATCTTTTTCTCATCTTTCTTATCACAAATAAGAGTTTCGTCGTTACCTTCATATACTATAATCATTTATTGCTCCTTTATTAATGTTTTTATCAAACCTGTTTCTTCCAAATGATTAATCAGTTTTTCTGAAATCTTCCTACGAGCCTTCGTACTCAATCTAAGGTATGGTATCCGTGGATCCCATGCTTTATAATGTGGCTTTAAAAGAGATTGATTCTTTTTGACAAACTCTGTACAAACCAACGTTATAATATCTTCTAGTTCAATTATCTTCATTTTTAACCTTCCTGTTCTTCTTTATTTTTGGTAGTTTAAGCAAAACATCATCTTTCTTTTGGGTCAAACATGTAGCAACTTGCTCTTCCAAAATCCTATTAACTGCATAATTAATCAATACTTTGTCATCATTTACAATATGTTTTAATGCATATTCCTTAAGAAACCCCATTTCTTTCTCATTAGCATCAAAGTCAAACGCATAAAATGTCTCTTTTCTTTCATTTTCCAATTTCATATTAAATCTCCTTTAATATTAATATTATATTATATATGTTGATAATTTTCAACAAATTCCTAAATATTTTCATGGAAAATAATGATAAAACTATTGATGAATTAATTGACCAACTTAAACCTTCTAATATTAATGATATAACAAAAGAAGTGAAACAGCAAGATAAAATCTTAAAAGAAGAAGAATTGACCCAATTTATTATAAACAATGCCTCTAAAGTTATTCAAAGTGGGGTTGAATCTATCGAAATATTAAAACAAGTAGTTATTCAAGCTGATGATGCTGAGGAAATTGATGCCTTTGCCAACTTAATTAAAGCAAGCGCTAATGCAATTGATACTCTAAATAAAATTAATCTCCAAAATAGACGTATTCAAGCTGATAAAGATATCAAACAAATGGAGGTTAATGCCCGAATTAATCTGCCTATATCACATAATACAAATATCCTTATTGGGACTAGAGATGATATATTTAAACGTATTATGGATGAAGTCAAAAGGGATAAAGTTATTGAGGTGAAAGCAGAAGTACTTCCACAGGAATCCGATTCCAAAAATCTTCAGGGTTCAATAGAGGTATCCGAAACATAAAAGGTAATCCCTTATTAATATAAAACCAACGATTCTCTAATGCCATTTCTTTGATAAAATCATTCCAGTTTGATGTAAAATTACCAAAATGACCCTTCCATCTATGACAGCCATTATTCTGTGGGTCACATAAGGTTATGAAATTCTTGTAGTCACAAGCTAATTCAGGGTTTATATGAACTGGTCTAATATGATGTGTTTCTAGGTTTTGTTGTGACCCACATATTGCACATTCATTATAAGTTTGGCGGTATATCTTTTTGGCTTTGACCATCTTGAATTGAATATCTATTGGGATTGCTTGCGCAGTTAATATAAACTTCTGTATCCCAATAAACATTTTTTACTCTGCAGCATCAAAGGTCGCCTTTTCTAATGTAGCTCTAACATTGTCAATTTCTTGTGGGGTTAAATTATTGGCAGATTCTATCTTTGACATTACTTGGTTAATTAGATCAGCAAATGGGGTTTCTATGCTTTGACCCATTCCACCACCTAGTCCCATTTGGGTCTCATCATCGGATTCAATATCAGGTGCAAGTTCTTCTGGTGCACTAGGGGAAAGTGGACCCTCGGGGGCAACATCTCTTCCAACAGCAGCGCCAATACCAACTACTTCCATACCTTCATCTTCACCCGCCTGAGGGTCCACTTCGTCTGCATCACTAATATCTAATGCTTCGTTAAGCTTGCCTTTTTGAACAGTCTTTTTGGGTCGATACATATTCCGATAAACTTCGGCAATACTTCGGTAATCTCGTTGATACATAATTTGCTCCTTAAACTTCTTCTTGCCTAATTATACTAATTATTTGATCATACTTACTAGGATCATCAGAACCCAATAGAGCCATAATCTGATTGTCTAAATCACTTTCAGCAGTTGGATCTGGTCTATCAATAGATGGTGGTGCCCTATTAATTGGAGGAGCAGCAACTCTTCCTTGGGGTCTTTCACCAAGACGTGTTATCATTTTTGACTTAATACCCTCATATAGTTCACCGAGTTTGTCCATGTCATTCATAGTTTTTACCCAATCCTATTAAATTAACCCCAATTCATATAACCGAGCCTGCATTGGCTGGCATAAATAATGTTTGTACGAACTAGTATCAGCAGATATTACAAATGAATACGTATAATATGTAAAGCTTGATGTTTGTCCGC
>ERZ1292632.4339-Hain-H43-01um-R2-4339-length-10248-cov-6_pt1 | contig 10248 bp, 18 predicted proteins | sample MGYA00564407_ERZ1292632 | MGnify/ENA primary metagenome ERZ1292632 (study PRJEB36523, sample SAMEA6512637) | groundwater metagenome | collected 2019-01-08 | study: AquaDiva: Metagenomics assemblies of 32 groundwater samples | reverse complement strand
CAACCCACCCCCCCTATAGCCCCCCCTACCCTTCCCCCGCATGGGGCGCCTCATGGGCAAGGCAATATGGCCAGGGCCTTCCTGATCGTTTAACCTGGGGCAACGTGGGGCCTGTTTATTTGGCCTGGTGGTGGGCAGTTGTGCTATCTGCCTGATTGTGGCGGGCAAAGAAAAACCCCGGCCTGTGGGAGCGCCGGGGCAATGGCCTATTTGGCCTATTTATGGCGTATTTATCGTTATGCCTCCCTTGTTAGAAGCGGCCGCCTGGGTGATTTTCACCTCAACGATCAATCGGCCTAACCGATATACTCCCCTCTTGGCCACCATGGGATCACCCGGATACTGGATACCGCCGCCCAGCATAAGCCCGGCCTCCCGGTAGAATTTCCCGGCGGCCTCCGCCGGATGGCTGGCCTCGATCTCCTCAATGCCGCTTGCATAACCGCCATTGACCTGCTGTACTTCATAAATCATTGCCGTTACCTCCCTTCCCTTTCGATTTTGCTAACCTCCGGCCCGGTCAGCCCTTGCCTATACAGGGCCAGCCTGGCCTGCTCCCTGGTCATGCCCATAAGGCCCCAGCGGTCGGTTGCTGGCCTCCCTTGCGGTTGCCGGAGAACGCTCCGGGCCGCCCGCTCAATCGCATATTCCATCCTGGTCATTGCCTTGCCTCCCTTCTGTTTTGTGGCCTTCCGGCCCGGCCGAGGCCCCCAGGTAGAGGCCCCCACCGGGGCGGATGCCCCGTTACTCCACCGTGCAGGCGGCGATCCGCTCCAGGTCGTAGGGCTGAAGAGGCCGGCCAGTCAAGGCCAGGTTCGTCCGCTGGCCATAGCCGCTGCTTATAGCCTTCGGCCATACGGTGCTGTCCGGAGTCGCCGCGGTAAACGCCTCCCTTAGCTCTGTTACCGTTGCCCCTTGGCCCGGCGCCACCCAATAGGTGCCTAGCCGTAGCCGTTTAAACACTTCACACTCCGGATAACCCCGCACCTCATCCCGCAACCGGTCCCTTAATCCACTCATCGCTTTGCCTCCCTTCATTTCTCTTGATATTCACCTATCCGCTGTATAGGCGGATTCGGCTTTCTTTTCCAGCATGGCCGGTGTCCATGGCCTTAATTTTCCGTTCAAGAAAAACCCGTCAAACATTGAATGGTCGATGGCATCAGCAAGCTGGTAACGGGGGATAATGTCGATTGACACCCGGCCAAAGACAGAGAATACCACAACGGTTTTAGCAGGATTATCCACTGAAAACCGGATTGCCGCCCGCCGAAACTCCACCTTGTGTTCTCGGCCCCAAGCGACAAGTCTATCATGGTCGCCGAACGCTGGTGGATTCCATTCTGTCTGCATTGCCTTGCCTCCAGTTTGATTTATGATTCTGCCAGCAACCTATTATATCCATTGTCGCGTGTCAAGCTTTATTTTAATTATTATTAGACTATTTAATTAAGGATAGCAAATCTTATGCCAAGCGGGGTATAAATCGGCAATGCCTGATTATGCTTGAGTTATGCAAACAAAAATCATGCCAAGTCGCCTAAATCAGGCGCAAAATAATTTCCATGCCAACTTTCGATATTTAATTTAACTTCAGCTATTGACAATCGGCAACGGCTATGGTATAGGGCAGGGCACAATCGAAAATCTCAAGGAAAGGGAGGTGAGGAGGATGGTGGTGCATGGCTATACGATTGAATGGCGTCCATATCCAGGGAAGCGCACCTGGGCGCTGTGCCGGCAAAAATACACCCCGGCAGCCGGGCGGTGGGTGGACATGCCGCCGAGTCAGCTCTTTATAAACTGGGCGGCGGCGGATAAGGCGGGGCAAAAGTGGTTGAAAAAAGACGGGAGGTGAGGAAGATGGCACAGATTGACATTGACTTTGAGAAAACGGCGAACGGACGGTGGGGTTTTACCGTGACCGGCAGCAGCGGTCTGGTGGTATATCAATCGCGGCGCGGTCAATACAAATCTAATGAAAGCGCTCTCAAAATGGCAAGGCAATATGGCCGAGCTCTTTTATTGGGACAACAGCACCAGGAGGTGATTGATCATGACAGATCGAGAACAGCTTGATCCGCAATTGCGGGAGGCAATGCTGGCAACGGCCAGTTTGATGAGGCACCGAAAGCGCTATCCTGGGCAGGGCCTGGAGCTGAAGACGGCGCGGGCGGAGGTCAATCGGGTGCGCCGCCTGCCAGAGGGTAATGCCGCCTATTATTGGGATGCGACGGCGGCACTAGGTCAACTGCGCCGGGCCTGCCGGGACATGGGGTGCGGCAACGTGTTGGCCCATATTCCCCTGCTACTGTAATCCATAGGGCCATAGATTATCGGGCCTCCGCTGGGGCCTGGGGCTAACACCTCCAGGCCCTATTTTTATGGAGGTGGTGGAGAAATCCCTATATCCCCACTGATATGGTATAGATTGTGTGTTATGGCGGCTACATGGCTTGTCATAGCAACAACATGGCTTGTGTCATGGGACATACATGGCGCAGCATATACGAAACATGAACAACCTGCACATATTTGAACATTTTGGGCAAGCGACCAATAAGGCATTTTCAAAAAATGTTAAGGAAAATCGACTCTCAAGGATATTTTTTGAGCTTTCTGCACTTCTTCCGGGAGCGCCGCTGGTGGTAAATGATCAATCGCTGGTCGAAAATAGCGACAAGGCATATTCCACAGAACAAATGCCCAAAGATTTGTCTCCCATATCTCAAGATAATTCAACGCCTCCCCCCACTTTTGACTTTGTGTTTGTCCACAAGTTTTTCACAAGGGAAATCTCTATTCCCCTCACTATTCTAATAGAAGGTTTTAATATGTATGTAACTGATTATCATGCATATATGCCTGCTTATTTCATAGATAATTTAAGCGGAAAGATTGAAATCGTTATCTGCCAGTGAGTTAGATATGTGGCATAATGTTATCTTAACATGAGCACTTGGAATAAGGTTAATTCATGGGGAAAATCTCATGGCGTTTTCTCGGTCGATACCATCCATCCTGGGGACTCCGGCAGGCTGAACAAGGGGCCTATATATGAGGAGACAATAGGCAATGACACAACAAAACAGAAATGGCCGTTATCGCTGGGAGAAGTTTTGGTACGACGATTGGATGGCCGACCCCAATCTACAACGGGCTGGTCTGGAGGCGCAAGGAGCCTGGATGCGTGTTCTTTGCACGATGTGGCATGACGGGGTGCCGGAGATAACGGAGAGCCTTGAGTTTTGGGCCAAAATACTAGGCGTCTCTCAAGCGTCTACAGAGCGTCTACTAAAACTCGTTTTGGACAAAAAGGCCGGAGAGGGCAAAATGGTAGACGGTTCTGTAACGCTTATATCAAGGCGCCTATTGAGAGAGTTTAACAATAGACAATCCAGGCGGTTACGACAACAGCGATGGCGGGAAAATAAGTCTGTAGACGGGTCTGTAGATGCCCTTGTAGACGGTCAAATAGACGGGGAGAAGCTAAGAAGCTTAGAAGCTAGAGCTACCCCCTTACCCCCTTTGTCAAAAAGTCAGCCCCAAACACCCTATCAGGAAATCATAAACCTGTACCATAAAACCCTGCCTGATAACCCGCCGGTCAAGGAACGTACAGACGAGCTTGACAAGGAACTCAAATGCCGCTGGGCAAAGCACCCCGACATGGCATGGTGGACAGACCATTTTAAGCGAGTGTCCAATAGCGCATTCCTGACTGGCAAAATAAAGGATTGGGCAGCTAGCCTATTTTGGCTATGCGGCCCTAAAAACATGACACGGGTATTGAATGGCGAGTTTGACCCACGAGAGGCGGCGGGCGGCGACGATCTGCCGGATTACTGACTATTGGCCTTTGCAATAACCTGGGCGACCGGGCATTGACCGGGCCGCAAGGCCACAAATGACAGAAGGGAGAAGGTGATGATCAAGTGCTGGAAACTAACAGATGAAAACTGCCGCACCCACGGCGGCCGGGCCTGGGTGGTAGGTGAGTGGGCGGAGGCAAAACCGGGTAGACTGGAACCATGCAGCGACACTGCGCTCCACGGCTACACCCACCCGCTGTTGGCGGTTTTACTGAACCCCTTGCACGGCAACTTTGCCAAGACCCGCTTGTGGGAAGCGGAGTTTGAGGGCAAAGTGAGGTGCGATGGCCTTAAAGTGTGGGGCCGGAAGCAGCGGATTCTCCGAGAACTGCCGCTGCCGGTATTTACCAAACATCAGTGGGTTGTATTCGCCATACTCGCCACTCGGCTGGTGCTGAAGCCCGGCGCACTCCCAATCTGGGACACCTGGGCTGATAATTACCTAGCTGGTAAACGACAGCCCGCCGAGGCCTCCAGGGCCGCCAGGGCCTCCAGGGCCGCCGCCTGGGCCGCCAGGGCCGCCTCCGAGGACGCCGCCTGGGCCGCCGTCAGGGCCGCCTCCGAGGCCGCCGCCTGGGCCGCCGGGGCCGCCGCCGAGGACGCCAAGAACACCTACTGGGCCGCCGCCTGGGCCGCCAGGGCCGCCTGGGCCGCCGGTATTGACGCCCTTGCGTTTGCCGCCAAACTCGCTAACTGTGCAAGGGAGGCGAGAATACCGGATAGAAGGAGGTTGAAATGAAAACACCCGAACTATTAATAACGGTCAAGGGCCTTCCCTTTATGAGATGCGACGTCAAAAACTGCCATAATGAAATCTGGGAATACAAGGAAGGCGAAGGGTGGTGGATTGCAAAGGGAAAAGTTTATTGCAAGCGGCATTCATTTTATGCCAAACGGGGCAGGATTAAATGAATCTTCCCTAGAACCTTGAGGCCGAGCGTGCCGTCCTGGGCGCAGGGAAGCGGCAATTTGAGCCAAAATGGCCTAATTCTGCCGTCCAAGACCCCCTTTTGACAAGGTTGCCTCCCCTTGCAGGATTTAGGAGTGTAGCCATGGCTCCCCTGCTTTGGGGAAAGCGGGTCGACCATCGCAGATTTGGGCAAAGCGGTGATGCTGGCGTGTATTCTATAAAGTTGACTGGGTAATGCAAGTTTCCAGAATGTGGCGAGGGTAATACAACTTCTGGTAACTTGACCGCGCTAACGCAAGTTCTTGGAAATGGGGCTGGCGTTACGAGTTTTGGGAAAGGTGCTGGGCAATGCAGGTTTCCGGGAATTAGCGATGGCATCGCAAGTTCTGGAGAATTGACATCGGTATTGCAAGTTTTGAGAAGTCCGGGCTGCAATGCAACTTTCCGAGAACTGGAGATGATAACGCAAGTTTCACGGAATCTGTTTTACATTGTAAGTTTTGTGAAACTTGTTCTGGTAATGCAACTTTTGGGAATCCGGTTATGAAATACAAGTTTTCTGGAACCGGTCATGGCATTGCAAGTTTTGGGAAACTGGTAATGGTAATGCAAGTTTTCAAAACTTGGGGCAGCATCGCAAGTTTCGGAAAAGTTGTGATGGTAATGCAGGATTGGGAAAATTGGTGATGGCATTGCAAGTTTTGAGAACCGGTCATGGCATTGCAAGTTTCGATGAACCCGTAGAAGTAATGCAAGTTCTGGAAAATCTACAATGTAATACAGAATCCCGGAAAGTGGTCATGGTAATGCAGAATCCGAGGAACCAGTGATGGCATTGCAGGAATGGGGAAGTAGCTCTGGCAACGCGGGTTTGGGGAAAGGGGCATGAGTGGTGCAAGTTTCCATAAATCGGCAAAGGCAACGCAACTTTCCGGAATCCGCTTGCCCATTGCAGGATTCCATGAACGCGTCAAGGCTTGCCAAGTTTGGTGAACCCGACAATAGTGCTGCAATTATGGCAAAAACCGGCATAAACACCCGGATTTGGGGAATTTGGAATGGAAAGCAAGATTAACTTACCCCAGAACCTTGAAGCCGAGCGGGCCGTCCTTGGCGCAATGATGCGGGGTCGGGAGGCCATCCTGACCGCCACCGAGATTTTGCTGCCAGCCAGCTTTTACGACCGCCGGCACCAGGTGGTCTATCAGGCGATACTGGACTGCCATCAGGAGGGGGTGGTGGATTTGCCCATGCTGGCCTCCCATATGGCCGGAAATGGCAGCCTGGATACCATAGGCGGCGTCCCAGCCCTAATAGCTCTGTTGCAGTCGGTGGCGACCTCTGCCAATGTAGAATATCATGCCGGCCTGGTGCGGCAGGCATGGAATAAACGGCGGTTGCTTGATCGCTGTTATCGGACAATCGAGGGAATCGGCAAGGGCCAGGAGATTGAGGACTGCACCGCCGGGCTGCAAAAGGAGCTCAAGGAAGTAACCGCCGGTGGTGAACGGAGCGGATTCCAGTCATTAGCCTTTGTGGTGCCTTTTATCGAGGCTCGGATAGAGGCCAACGCAACGGGGCAGCAGATGGGCTATCCCTGCGGCGTGGACTTGTTAAACGCCGCCAGCTATGGCCTCCAGCCTTCCGAACTGGTCGTTATCGGGGGACGGCCCGCGACCGGCAAGTCGGCGTTCGGCCTGTTCATCTGCCATCACCTGGCCGACATTTGGGGGCATACCCCGGTGGACAAGCCGAAGCCAAAGGTGGCGATCATATCGGCGGAGATGTCAAAGGAGACCGTGGCGGCCCGGCTGCTATCGCAAGCCACCGGCATATCCGGCATGACCTTCCGGGGCGGCGAGCCATTCACCGAGAACGAGAAGACATCCCTGGTAAATGCGGCGGTGAAGCTGCGCTATCTGCCCATCTTGCTTGAGGAGCGTGCGCCGCAGAATGCCGTGCAGCTTGAGGGCGTAATCGACCGCCTGATGAGCCTGGAGCCGGAAGTCAAGGTGCTGATGCTGGATTATATTCAGCTTATTGCCCGAAGCGGCGCAAGCGAGGAACGGATTCGGATTGGCGATTGCGCCCTGGTACTCAAAGCTGCCTGCAAGCGGTATAACCTGTGCCTCCTGTGCCTATCGCAGACCCGCCGTGATATGGGCGATGATCCAAACCATATTCCTCGGCAGGGCGACCTGTTCGGCAGTGGCATATTGGAGCAGGCCGCCGATGTTATAGTGCTGTTGCATACGGTAAAACCAGACAGCAAGCTTTGGCCGAAAATGATTGGCCGTTACTTGGCGGGCATAGAACCGAAATTAAATGAGGACGAAGTCCTGCTGTTCGTGAATATAGACAAAAACCGGAACGCCATCTGCAAGTCCGGCCTGCTGGCCTCTGACCGGAGAAAACAAAGCTTCAGGACGGTGGAATGACGCTAGCAATAACCGGGCCAAACATGGCAAAAGCGGACTATATCTTTTTAGCTGGCATACCTGGCATGATTCTTGCCTTACTGCTGGAAAATAAATTAAAAATAAAGCTTGACAACGCCGACTGATTGTGTATAGTGGGCGGCGAAAGGTTAGAAATGAACAAGATAAAGGAACTACGGTTCAAGGCTGGCCTGACCCTCCGGGACTTGGCGGAGAAAAGCGGTATAAGCCTTTACTCGGTTATGGCCTTCGAGGCCGGCCAGCACATGCCGTACAAGAATACCGTGAAGGCATTGGCAAAGGCTCTGGGCGTCAGCGAAAAGGAACTGCGCAGCCAGTGGGCGGATGTGATGTGGTGCAAACCCGAAGCAGGGGGAGCGGAAAATGAGCGGGGCTAGAGGCAAAATCGGCGGCACTGACATAGCAGCCATTATGAATGCCGACCCCCGGCATAGTGCCCATGACCTTTGGGCCTGGTTGACCGGCAAGGTTGAACCGCAACCGGATTTCGATAATGAGCCTATGGCGATTGGCCGGGAGCAAGAGCCATTGCTGCGGAAATGGGCCAGCAAAACCCTCGACCTGAAGATAAGCAGAGCGACACACCGGCGGGTGGCCGAAGCCGGCGATGTCCCGTTTATCGTGCAAATTGACGGCATTATAGAGGACGGTCGGGTATTTGAGGCCAAGACGGTCGGCTTGGGCGGCCCGGCCAAGACGGGTGACTGGGGCGATCCCGCCACGGACAGAGTACCCATTGTAACTATCTACCAAACGCACGGCGAAATGATGGCGGCCGGCCCCGATTGCCCAGAAGCTGTTGTCGGGAGTCATATTGGCATGAGAGGCCGGTCGCTCTATTTCGTCTCCCGCAACAAGGATTTGTGCAGCTTCATCCTTGAGGCGGTCTGCCACTTCTGGATTGACCATGTGCTCAAGGATACACCGCCGGAGAATTCCGGGCTATCGATGCAAATTATCAAGATACTCAAGCGCACACCGGACAAGGTGGTAGCGATGCTGCCGGCCCCGGTTACTCGTTTCGAGACGGCACAGAACGTAAAGCAACTTGCCAAGGAGGAATACGACCAGGCGTGGTTAGAAGTTGCACAGCAACTTGGCGATGCCGAATACGGTGAAACATCCGATGGCCGGGTGATTACTTATTATAAGCAAACAAAGAAGGCACACCAAGTTAAGAAAAGCACCTTCCGGGTGCTGCGGGTGAAGGAAAGGAAAGGCTAATCATGCGTCTATCAAAAGAGCAAATGCAAATGAGGATGAAAACCGCCGAAAACTGTCTTGCCCGTATTGAGTATAACGATGCCCAGCAGGAAGAATTGGCAGCCGTTCTACTGCAGCTTGTTGAAGTCATAAAAGAACTGGCGCTGCGGGTGAAGGAGAAGAAATGAACCTGACAACTTGTATCGTCTGTGGAAGGGAAAAGAAAATCGATGGACAAGGGCGGTTTATCAACGGCGATTGGGCGGATGATATGGATTTGCCAGTCGCATATTGGAGAGAATGGGTATGTTGCATTGGCTGTTACGCCAAAATACCGAGATTGCAACTGAAGGAGAAGCCATGATTGAGGCCGTTAGGCGGATATACAAGATGTTGCTGGAGTTTATCGAAACCGAGGACACATATCGAAAAGTATCTGCCACCCCGGAGATATTTATACACTGCCATCGACAATTTGCTATATTCAAAGATTGGGTTGAAGGCAACTGGCCGGAAGTGAAAGGAGAGAACATGAATAAAATACCTATTTATTGCCCCAAATGCGGCGAGGGAATAATGAAGCCCGCATACCAACATTTAACTTGCGGAAATAATCCAATATGCAGACAGTCAGGATCGCATCTCCACTTAACATGTAATATCTGCGGATATGAAGATAGGGTTGGCATACCTTGCAAGGATACGCTGAAAGGAGAGAGCGATGAACGATAAGCCGGAGAGGGCGTTAGTACCCACTGGAGAACAGCCGGTTGGCGGCAACGGCCTGGCGGTATTGCTAGACCAGCAGCAATTGACACTCAAGGCAGCCTTGCCGGACGCCCACATGATAGGCCGCTTCATGGTGGCGGCAAAGCTGGCAGCTCGGACAAACTCAGCGCTCCTGAAATGCACCGCCGCCTCCTGGGTGAACGCCCTCATGGATTGCGCCCAGCTCGGCCTTATACCCGATAACCGGAACGCCGCCCTGGTGCCCTATGCCGGCAAGGTGAAGCTCCAGCCCATGTACCAAGGCCTTATCGACATCGCTTATCGGCACGGGCGGGTAAAGAAAATCATCGCCAGGAATGTGTATAAAGGGGATGATTTTAATGAGCAATACGGTACTACAGAGGAGATACGGCACATTCCGAAATACCCCAGGGGTAGTGAAATCACCCATACCTACGCTATCGCCTGGCTGGATAATGGCGAAGTGCAAAGCGAGGTAATGACCGCTGACCAGGTGGAAGCTATCAAGCAGCGGGCACTCAAAAATAAAAAGGGCGACAGCCCTTGGCAGACCGATGAGGACGAGATGCGCCGCAAGACGGTCGTCATACGGCTATACAAGTACCTGCCCAAATCAGCGGAGATGGTAACAGTCATGGACAGGGACTACGAGGCGGCCGGATTCGAGCCGGGAGCGGTCATTGACGCCGATGCGCCTGATAGGACGGCGCAGATTGTGGCAGGGTTGAAGAAGCCAACCGAACTGCCAGCGGCGGATACAGAAGAACCGCAGGATAAAGCCGCAGACGAGGCTTATCGGCAGGCGATAATCAATGCTGGCAAAGCCAGGCAGCCGGGGGAGGAAGGGTAATGGCCGAAATCAAAACAGAGCTCGTGCCGGGAGAGGAAATCTAATGCGCTCATTAAAATTATCTGCGCTGGACGTGTGGATGGAGCACGGCGGCGATATGATTGTCAACTGCCCGTTAGCTCAGCCTTTGGAACGGTATAATACCCGCAATACGCAATGCAGCGACACCTGCGCCTGGTTCAATACTGAAATGGAGCAGGGCAA
>ERZ1292632.4337-Hain-H43-01um-R2-4337-length-10250-cov-16_pt1 | contig 10250 bp, 18 predicted proteins | sample MGYA00564407_ERZ1292632 | MGnify/ENA primary metagenome ERZ1292632 (study PRJEB36523, sample SAMEA6512637) | groundwater metagenome | collected 2019-01-08 | study: AquaDiva: Metagenomics assemblies of 32 groundwater samples | reverse complement strand
AACAATTAACATTAAATCATCATAAAATCGTTCGGATTGAGGGGTACGGGTGGGCTTTTGACCTATACTTAATTGTACACCCATCATGATATTTTGTCAAATTTGACAAGGATTTATGGAGTGATAAAATTAAATTATGTTAGACGAAAAAGATATAAAACAATTAAAAGAGTTTTTTGATCCTCTTGCCACCAAAGAAGACTTAAAACAAGAAATAGAAGGTTTAGCCGTGATGATGAAAAATAGTTTTGATTATGTGGATAAAAGATTTGATAAGATAGAAAATATTTTGCTTAAACAACAAGGCGAAAGGATAGAGTCGTTGGAAAGAAGGTTAGCAAAATTGGAAGATGCGATTGCGCTAAAATAGATTGATTTTATTATAAAACGATTAGCTTCACGCTTTTTTATTAGTAAAAATTGAAAAACTGCAAAAAAAATGCTCGGGCAAGCTGGATAGACGTCGGAGGTCTATACTGCTTTGCTCGGGCCTAGTTTGGGATTCGCTCAAATGTGTCTGAGCGAATCATGCTGATCGATATCGGGAGTTGATCAATCTGCCTCGCCGTCGGGAATTTCCGACGGTTCGACAAAATCTCTTTGTGGCCAGGACTCATACCTTTGTGATCTACCTGTTGATTCCTGCTTCGGCGCCGGCGGGTCGGAAAATACAACGCCCATACATTCGAGATTTTCGAGTATAACCTCAACAGCAGCCGCCGAATGCACTTGGCTGTTTAACATCTTCCATATGGCTTCGCGTGTTGGAAGGGCTGGTTTACTCGCCGGCGAGTCGGGAATTTCCCGTTGGAAGTATAGCTTCCCGTAGTCGCCGATTCTTTCGACATTGGCCAGTTGCCACCCCTGCCACAGCATGTTATGGAGGGTGTCTAGGATTCTTTGGGCATCTGGCCCATTTATCGCAAGGCAATCAATAGTTTTTTCTTCCACGGCGGTTCTCCCGAAAAAGAGAAAAAGGCGATTCACTTGTCAAACACGTCTAAATAAAGTATAATAAAATTGAAGAAATAGTCAAGCTTTGCAAGGCCCGTCCTTGCAATTACTAAAAAGCGCTTGACTATTGTATAATAATAGAATAGAATAATAGTATTACAAAAAATAATTAAAATAAATTAAACGAAGCAAGGCATACACTTCGCCTGCGGGCTCAGTGTGATTTACTCGCTTCACTCATAAATCATGGCAACAGAGAAATTTGAGAGGTCTAAACCTCACGTAAACATTGGCACCATTGGCCACGTAGACCATGGAAAAACCACATTGTCAGCCGCAATTATGAAAATTTCAAAAATGCGGGGTTTTAAGTCTTCAGACAAGTCAGTTGATCAGATCGACGCTTCGCCGGAAGAAAAAGCCAGAGGGGTAACTATTTCTATAACTCACCTTGAGTGCGAGACTCCAAAGAGACATTACGCCTTAATTGACTGCCCGGGGCACGCAGATTACATTAAAAACATGATTACGGGAGCGGCTCAAATGGACGGCGGAATTTTGTTAGTTTCTGCCCCAGACGGACCAATGCCCCAAACCAAAGAACACATTTTGTTAGCTAGACAAGTAGGATTGCCATCATTGGTTGTGTTTATGAATAAATGCGACATGGTTGACGATCCTGAAATTTTGGATTTGGTTGAGTCAGAAATTAGAGAACTCTTAAAGAAAAATAAATATCCTGGAGATGAAACTCCTATTATAAGAGGTTCAGCTTTAAAGGCATTAGATGCAACCTCAGCCGATGATCCGGCAGCCAAGCCGATCATTGAATTATTAGACGCCTGCGATAATTTTATTCCAGAGCCAAAAAGAGAGTTAGACAAGCCTTTTGCAATGGCAATTGAAGACGTATTTTCAATTGAAGGAAGAGGAACGGTTGCTACCGGAAGAATTGAAAGGGGGGTTATAAAGCCAAACGAAGAGGTTGAAATAATTGGTATGAGGCCAACACAAAAAACAGTTGTTGTTTCAGTTGAAATGTTCCAGAAATCTCTTGATGAAGGAAGGGCAGGAGATAATGTTGGAATTTTGTTAAGAGGCTTGAAAAAAGAAGATATTGAAAGAGGACAAGTAATTTGCAAACCAGGTTCTATTACTCCTCACACAGAATTTGAGGGAGAAGTCTATGTTTTGTCAAAAGAGGAAGGTGGAAGGCACACTCCATTTTTTACGGGATACAAACCTCAGCTTTATATCAGAACATCAGATATTACCGGCGATGTAACTTTGCCGGCTGGAACAGAAATGGTAATGCCTGGAGACACCGCAAATTTAACAGTTAAATTAATTGCTCCAGTTGCTTTAGAAGAAAAAGGAAATTTTGCAATCAGAGAAGGAGGCAAAACAGTCGGAGCCGGCGTGGTAACCAAAATTATCAAGTAAGGGAGCAACAGCGACACTTATGCCCGTTAAAAAACCAACCACAAAGAAAAAGCCTGCCCGCAATGCTTCGCATAGCGATGCAGGCGGGGCTGTTCAAAAAGAGAAAGAAGCCCCGGAAATTAGGCAGAAGCTTAGAATAAAGCTTAAGGCCTATGACCATAAAATAATTGATAATTCTGCTCGTCAGATAATTGACATAGCAAACCGCTATGGAGCTGAAGTTGTGGGGCCTGTTCCCTTGCCAACAGAGATATTAAAGTTTACAGTCAATAGATCTACATTTGTTCACAAAGACGCAAGAGAGCAGTTTGAGATGAGAGTCCATAAAAGAATCATAGATATTATCAGTCCTAACGCAGATATTATTGAAGCCTTAAGAGATTTGAATTTGCCTTCAGGTGTTGACATTACAATAAAAATATAATAAGATTATTTATTAGACAATAGTTAACTTTCCCGAGCCGAAGGCGAGGGATAACAACATTGCCGCAGCTGGGCAATCGCCCAGCTTTTAGTTATGAAATATATATTAGGCACTAAAATTGGAATGTCCCAGTTGTTTGATAAAAACGGTAAAATAGTGCCGGTTACTTTGGTTTTGGCCGGCCCTTGTTATGTTTTACAAAAAAAGACAAAAGAAAAAGAAGGATACGAAGCTCTTCAGATTGGTTTTAGAAAGATAGAAAAAAAGTCTAAAATGAAGAAATCATTAAAGGGAAAAGAATACAAAAATATAAAAGAATACAGAGAGCCGGATGCCAGCCTGAAAGAAGGCGATGAAATTAGCGTATCTAATTTCGTTGAAGGAGAAAAAGTAAAAGTTTCAGGAATGTCTAAAGGAAAGGGTTTTCAGGGCGGAGTTAAAAAACACGGATTTTCAGGAAGAAATGCCACTCACGGAGTAAAACACGAACACAGAACAATTGGTTCAACGGGTTGCCGTTTTCCACAGCATGTAATGAAAGGAAGAAAAATGCCAGGCCGTATGGGATACGATAGAATATCGGTCAAAAATTTGAAAATTGAAAAAATAGACAAAGAAAATAATTTATTAATATTAAGAGGAGCGGTTCCCGGAAACAAAGGAGGGCTGTTAGAAATTTTCGCTTAATTTTATCATGAAAGTTGATTTATATAATATAGAAGGAAAGGTGGTTGACGAAGTTTCATTGCCAAAAGAAATTTTTGAGGTGAAACTCAACGCTGATTTGGTTCACCAAATTGTTGTTTCGCAAATGGCAAACAAAAGGCAGATTTCAGCCCACACAAAAAACAGGGGCGAAGTAAGGGGAGGAGGTAAAAAGCCATGGAGACAAAAAGGAACAGGCCGCGCAAGGCACGGGTCAAGCCGTTCTCCATTGTGGAAGGGCGGGGGAGTTACTTTTGGCCCAAGAAACGATAAAATTTATGAAAGGGAAATTCCTAAAAAAATGAGAAGAAAGGCCTTATTTATGGTCCTGAGCCAGAAGGCGAAGGAAAAAAATTTGGTTGTTTTAGATAAATTAGAAATGGCAAAACCCGCAACAAAAGCGGTGGCAAAATCATTATTGAAGCTTCCATGCGCAGGACAAAGTTTGTTAATTGCTTTGCCAAAATACGATAAAAATGCATTTTTATCTGCGAGAAACATAAAAAAAACAGGAATTTTTGAGGCAAGAAATTTGAATATTGTAGATTTAATGACATATAAATATTTATTAATGACAAAAGAAAGCATTAAAACAATAAAAGATACATTTATTAAATGATGGCTTTATTTGATTTTTTAAAACGCAAGAAGGAAGCAGAGAAGGCAAAGCCGGTTAAAAGGACCGAGAAAACTTCGGTTGAAAAGGCGCCAGTTTCAGTTTCATCAAATTTAAAAAAGAGAACCAAAGGTTTTAGCTATGATTTGGTAAAAGAGCCGCACATTTCTGAAAAAGCGACAAATTTATCCGAAAACAACCAGTACACTTTTAAAGTTATTGCCAATTCAAATAAAACAGAAATCAAAAAATCAATTGAAGGAATTTACGGAGTTAATGTTTTGTCGGTGAATATAATAAAAACACCGGCAAAGAAAAGAAGAATTGGAAAAACACAAGGTTTTAGAAAAGGTTATACAAAGGCAGTTGTAAAAATTGCAGAAGGCCAAAAAATAGAGATTTTATAATTACATGAAAATATACAAGCCGACAACAGCATCAAGAAGGGGAATGACAGGAATAGATTTTTCTCAGCTGACAAAAAAGAAAGCTGAAAAAAATCTTTTAAAATACATAAAAAGAAGTGTGGGCAGGGGAAATTCCGGAAGAATCACAGTAAGGCACAAAGGAGGCGGAGTAAAAAAACTTTACAGAATTATTGAATTTTCACAAACAAAAATGGATATGCCCGCCAAAGTTATAGCCTTGGAATACGATCCAAACAGGACAGCTTTCATTGCTTTAATAGAATATACAGATAAACAAAAACAGTACATTATAGCTCCGCAAGGATTAAAAGTTAACGACGAAATTATTTTTTCAAAAAAAGCTCCGCTAACTATAGGAAACAGGACACAATTAAAAAATGTGCCGGTTGGATCAATGGTTTATAATGTTGAATTGGAACCCGGAAAGGGCGGAAAGGTTGTAAGAGGGGCAGGAACCGCAGCTCAGGTTCTGGCTCAGGAAGAGATATATACAAACTTGAAAATGCCGTCAACAGAAATTAGAAAATTTAATGGTGAATGTTTTGCATCAATTGGAATGGTTTCAAATCCAGAAAACAGGTTTTATACGCTTGGCAAAGCCGGGAAATCAAGATTAAAAGGAAGGCGCCCGCATGTTAGAGGTTCAGCTATGAATCCGGTTGATCATCCGCACGGAGGAGGAGAAGGCAGGCAGCCTATTGGTTTGAAATATCCAAAAACACCTTGGGGAAAACATGCATTGGGAGTAAAAACAAGAAAAAGAAAAAAATGGTCAAATAAACTAATAATTAGCAGAAGAACCAAATAAACATGTCAAGAAGTTTAAAAAAGGGTCCATACATTGACCAAAATTTGCTGGAAAAAGTGTTGAAGCTAAGAAAAGATGAGAAGGTCATTATAAAAACTTGGGCAAGATATTCTACAATTTCGCCAGAAATGGTGGGGCATACTTTTGGGGTTCACAATGGAAAAGAATTTGCGCCAGTTTTCGTTTCAGAAGATATGGTTGGCCACAAACTCGGAGAATTTTCTCCAACTACAAAATTCGTAAGGCACGGAGGAAAAATGCAGAGAGAAATAGAAGCTGGAGCAGAAGCCAAAGAAGCCGTTAAAGTAGAAACAGCAGTTAAAAAATAAGACATGGAAATCAAAGTAGAATTAAACAATTTAAGAACGGCTCCTAGAAAAGTAAGGCAGGTTGTTGATTTGGTTAGGGGGAAAAGAGCCTCAGAAGCTCAGGCAATCCTTTCGTTTACAGTAAATAAATCGGCGGGAAATGTTTTAAAGCTTTTAAATTCGGCAATTGCTTCAGCCACCAATGACTTTAAATTAGAAGAATCAAATTTATTTATTTCAAGGATTTTTGCAGATGAAGGCCCAAAATTGAAAAGATGGCACGCTATGTCCAGAGGAAGGGCTTACCCTATACAGAAGAAAACATCCCATATAACATTAGTGCTGGGCGAATTAAACCCGACAACAGTTCAAGAGAAAAAATCCGAAGCACGAAATCCGATTGAGCCCGCAGGCTCTCCGCGTAGCGTTCAATCCGAAACAAAGGTGAAAACCAAAAAATCTAAACCCAAAATCAAAGGAATTGGAAAACTAAAAAAATAACATGTCACACAAGGTTCACCCAAAAGCATTTAGAATAAAAGGAATTGAAGATTGGAATATCCGCGGTTTTTATGGCAGAAAAATGCCCCAGTTCCTTGAGGAGGACTTTTTGATAAAAGATTTTTTAAGAAAAAAATTATACGAAGCTTCAGTTGCCAATATTGAAATTGAACATTCGGCAAATAAAGTAAGCGTTATTATTGATACCGCCCGCCCAGGCTTGATTATTGGAAGAGGCGGCGAGGGCGTTGAAATTTTAAAAACCACAATAGAAAAAAAAATACAGGAAAACAGAAGAAGAAATCGCTTAACCGGCGCGCAAAAAAGAGAGATAAAAATAGAAATTAGGGAAATAAAAAATCCATGGATTTCTGCTTCTCTTGTGGCGCAAATGGCAGCCCAGCAGATTGAAAAACGCATTCCATTCAGGCAGGTTTTGAAAAAAACAATAGAAAGAGTAATGTCAAACAGAGAGGTAAAAGGCATAAGAATAGAAGTGGCCGGCAGATTAAACGGTATTGAAATTGCAAGGCGTGAATGGCTGGCTCAAGGCAGATTGCCAAGAAATACAATTAGGGCAGACATTGATTATGCGCAAACCGAAGCGCATTGCACATATGGAGCCATTGGAGTAAAAGTTTGGATATATAAAGGAGAAAAATTCGATTAAACTATAAAATACTATGGGAATATTAATGCCAAAAAAAGTTAAACACAGAAAGTGGCACAGAGGAGTGTCTAAGGGAATTGAAACAAGGGCTACAGAGTTAAACTTTGGAAGCTTTGGTTTGAAGTCCTTGGGAACAAAATGGCTTACGGCAAGGCAGTTAGAGGCTTCAAGGCGCCATATAATCAGATATTTAAAAAAAGGAGGGAAGCTTTGGATAAGAGTTTTTCCGGATAAGCCTATAACATTTAAGGGAGCTGAAGTTGGCATGGGAGGCGGAAAAGGAGCCGTTGACCATTATGTTTATCCTATAAGGCCGGGCAGAATTATTTTTGAATTAGATGGTCTTAAAGAGGAAATAGCAAAAGAAGCCCTAGAAGGAGCTGCCAATAAATTGCCGGTTAAAACGAAATTTATAAAAAGAGAAGAATAAAAAATGAAAACAGCCGACCTTAGAAAAAAGGATAAAAAAGAATTGGAAAAAACAGTACACGATTTGAAAAAAAAGCTGAGCGATATCAGATTTAAGTTTTCTTCCAATAAATTAAAAAATGTCAAAGAGATAAATAATACAAAAAAAGAAATAGCCAGAATTTTAACCGTTTTAAAAGAAACCCTCGGCCGTAGCCCCTTAGGGCGTAGCCCAACGGGCGAGCCTACGGGCGAGGCAAAATAATATGTCAAAAAGAAAATTAACAGGCAAAGTGGTTTCCGACAAGATGCAAAAGACCGTGGTGGTCCAAGTTGAAAGAATAAAAGAACACCCAAAATACAAGAGAAGATATAAAATCCACAAAAAATACAAAGCCCACGACGAGAAGGGTGAATTTCACATGGGAGACACGGTTGTTATTGAAGAGACAGCCCCTATTTCAAAAGATAAAAAGTGGAAAGTAATTAGAAAAATTTAAAAATTTAAAAATTTCGTATGATACAGTTAAGATCAATGTTAAAAGTCGCAGATAATACTGGAGCAAGAATTGTCCAGTGCATTAATGTGCCCGGAGGAACAAGAAGAAGATATGCTCAATTGGGAGATATTATTGTTGCAGTTGTGAAAAAAGCTGAACCAAGAAAAATAGTGAAAAAACATGAAAAAGTAAAAGCAGTTATTGTGCGCCAAAGAAAAGAATTTAGAAGAGCAGATGGTTCTTATATCCGTTTTGATGACAATGCAGTTGTAATATTGGGCGACGGCAAAGAGCCAAAAGGAAGCAGGGTTTTAGGCCCAACAGCAAAAGAGTTAAAAGATAAAGGTTTTGATAAAATAGCAATGATGGCAAGCGAATTATTATAAAGACATGAAAATTAAAAAAGGCGATACGGTTTTAATAATATCAGGTAAAGACAAGGGCAGAACGGGAAAGGTAACTAGAGCTCTTCCAAAAGAGATGGGAATTTTAATCGAAGGAATCAATTTAAAAAAGAAGCATGTGAAACCAAAAAAGCAGGGTGAAAAAGGTCAGGTTGTTGATATCCCAGCAGTTTTAGAGGTTTCAAATGTTAAGCTAATTTGTTCAAAATGTGGAAAAGCGGTAAGAGTTGGATATAAAATTGAAAACGATGTAAAAAAGAGAATTTGTAAAAAATGTAAACAAGAAATCTAATATTTCGTTTCGCTAAAAAATGGAAAAATTAAAAGAAAAATACAAAAAAGAGGTTGTTTCAGCCATGATGAAAAAATTCGGATATAAAAATCAGATGGCTGTTCCCAGTATAAAAAAAGTTGTATTAAATAGCTCTTTTGGCAAGGAAGTTGTAAACAAAACTTCCGGCGAAAGAGAAAAAATACAAAACTTAGTAATACAAGATATGTCTTTAATTGCAGGCCAAAGGGCAAAATTGGTAAAATCAAAAAAATCAATTGCCGGATTTAAATTAAGAGAGGGTTTAGAAATTGCCGCAACAGTAACCTTAAGAAAAGAAAGAATGTGGGATTTTTTGGAAAGATTAATTTATTTGTCTTTGCCAAGATCTCGCGACTTTAAGGGTTTTGAACCAAAAATTATAGATAAAAGAGGAAATTTGAACATAGGATTCAGAGAGCATATTTCTTTTCCAGAAATTTTTACAGAAAAAGAAAAAACTATTTTTGGATTTCAGATAACAGTAGTAACCAATGCAAAAAGCAAAGAAGAAGGATTGGAATTATACAAATTAATGGGATTCCCAATTAAATAAAATAAGATATCGCTACGCTACGTAAACTTATGGCAAAAAAATCACAAGAAATAAAAGCAAGAATGAAACCAAAATATCCTTCAAGGAAGCAAAGGAGATGTTTCAAGTGCGGAAGAAGGCATGGTTTTATGCGAGCGTTCGGGCTTTGCAGGATATGCTTTAGAGAATTAGCAAATAAAGGTGAGATACCTGGTATAAAAAAGAGTTCGTGGTAGTAAGAATTTTTAATTTTTGAAATTTTTAAAATAATTTCTTAATGTTTAAAAATTGAAAAATTAGAAAAATTTAAAAATTTTCATTTATGATAGATCCAATTACAGATATGTTAAATCAAATAAGGAATGGAGCAGCTGTGCAAAAAGCTGAAGTTTCGGTTCCTTTTTCAAACTTAAAATATGAGGTTATGAAGGTTTTGGCGCAAGAAGGCTTTGTGACAGAAGTGAAGAAAACCGTAAGGGGCAAAAATAAGATTTTGAAAATTGTTTTAAAATATGACGATGGCATTGGCGCAATTTCCGGATTAAGAAGAGTTTCAAAGCCCGGACAGAGAATTTATGGAAAAGCAATGGAAATAAAAAGAGTCCGCGGAGGATACGGAGTATCAATAGTTTCAACGCCAAAAGGATTAATGACAAATAAAGAAGCTAGGAAACAAAAATTAGGAGGAGAAATTTTATTAGAAATTTGGTAATTTTACAACAAAAAATCCACATTACCGTGGAAATTTTGAGGAATCTCAGATGATTCCTTTGCGAGCTCCGCTTTGACAAGTTAAGTATAGCAGATAATAAAACCATGTCAAGAGGTGGAGAGTAAAACAACCTTAAGCCTTGGACCCACGGGGAATTGAACCCCGGAGACTCCGATGTCAAAGCGGAACTCGGAACTATCCTGAGCCCACGGCAAATTCATTGTAACATAAAAGATTTTGAAAACAAAAAAGAAACCGATAATCTCTGTAACTTCACCCGGCCTGCAACGATTATGCCGGTCAGTTACCAAATAAGCCGGCTTAAATGTAACGTTTTCAACATGAGGCATCGAAGACATAAACATTCTCCGTAAGAAAGGGTGGCGGATTGACCAAGAGCTATAAATATACTATAATAAAAAATTCACAAAGTCAAATAATTTAATAATAAAATGTCACGCATAGGTAGAAAACCAATTGAAATTCCACAAGGGGTTACAGCGGCATTAGCTGGCGCGGTTTTA
>ERZ1292632.4335-Hain-H43-01um-R2-4335-length-10252-cov-3_pt1 | contig 10252 bp, 18 predicted proteins | sample MGYA00564407_ERZ1292632 | MGnify/ENA primary metagenome ERZ1292632 (study PRJEB36523, sample SAMEA6512637) | groundwater metagenome | collected 2019-01-08 | study: AquaDiva: Metagenomics assemblies of 32 groundwater samples | reverse complement strand
GAAGCTCATCAAGGCGACTATCGGGGCCCAGGCCAGTGAACTAAAGACTCGCCCAGAGGAGGCCGTAAGATGAAAACATTATCAGGCACGGTCTCTATCGACCACGACCACCAGGGGCATAGTGAGTACTGCGAATGCCCTCCGCAAATATGGATACGCGGCGATGACGGTGAGCTTTACTCTCTATCCCACGCCCTGGCGGAAGGGGATAGGGTGACAGTTCTGAAACACAAGGCACACAACGAAGGGGTGACACTCTATGAGCGGCATATTGACATCTCACCTATTCGCCCGTTTTACGTAACCGTCCTAGAGTTTCCACCGGAGACCCACGTATCTATGGACGTGAACCCAAACCCGCGAACAAGGATCACACTCTTTGATGTGAGGATTGAGGACATCTATCAATACATCGAGGAGCGAGAGGAACAATACGAACCTGACGCGGGGGACCTGGTGGAAAAGGTCTAATCGTACTACCTATAGCCCCTGCGTGGCTTCTTGAGCCTTCTCAGGGGCTATTTCTTTGCGCTGAAATGGGGCTAATCTGGCGGGCTTCAACTGTATCCGCTTCCGACCTTCGGCCATTGCCTGGATCGTTTTGGGCGCCGCCTCGCAGCCATAGCGGTGCAGCATGACCTGCTTTCGGCAGTACTGGCGGTACTTATAGAACGCTGGCGGTCTGTAAGGCATTTTCATAATACTAAGGGAGGAATAGACGATAAGAGCACTAACCCGCCTGTGACGTTTCCGCTCAGCATCGGGCACCAAGAAGTATCTCTTACCTGCGCCATCCCTTAACTCTCTTTCTTAAGCGAGAGAATAAATCGGAAGGGGTATTCAAAGCAGAAGTAACCCCCGCCTGCGCTACCCGCTCATACTCTTGAATATAGTCTACCACAGCCTCGCTCCAGCCGTCAATATGTAACCAGGAATAATAACCCACCCCATTCTGGTTGGAGGCCACGTTGATAACATACCCCTTGCCCTTCGGGTCGCCTACGACATCGTGCGACTGCTCATCAGTAATAATGATGATCCGGTCGTAATCCGGTTGCTCATCATGCAATGTTGCAAGCGCCTTGCCAAGATATGTTCCGTTCATCTCCTGTGATCCCAAGATTACGTCTGCCAGCGCGAAGCCCCGTCGGCTCGGGACTCCTACCAGTTTATCCGAGAATGTATATACCCGGACCTGCTCACAGATTTCGCGCAGTAACATTGCCAGCCCATTGGCAGCATCGATCCGGCGCAAGTCCGACTTCGCGGACAATGTGTGCTCCATACTACCCGATACGTCTATCATCAAGGCGGTAGTGCCGCTTAGTTTTTCGTGTCCCCCCAGGCACTTGAACATCGCCTGCTCTAGTATGTCCTCGTGATCCGGGGCATATCTCGCCGCAGCAATGAAGCGGAATGGCAAGACCCTCTCTATCCTCATCTTATTAAGCGCCTCGCGGATAAGCTGAGGCTCCACTTTCTCCGTCTGTATATTACGGAGATTGCGGAGCAGCGCCAACGCCCCAAGTTTTTCCTCGCGTAGTAGGCGTTCCCAGGCTTCCTTCTTCCCTTCACCCTTTGTAGCCGAGAGGCTTACTTCCCAGGTGTCCGGTGGTTCTAATGTGCCATCAATAAGTTTTTTCCACGTTTCCGCTTGCTCGGCATCCTTCGGCTTGGCGTGACAGAGGAATAATACATCACGGAGTTTTACCGCCGTGTCCCGGTTGTACTTGGCCAGCGCATAGGCACTGAATTTCGGGAACGCCCCGGCCAGTCCTTTCTTTACCTGCGCCGACAGGGGCTCGCGCTTGTCCTTGAAATATAATGCCACGAATTCGCTCAGCTCGTCAGCCCGTTGGATTATGCGCTCTAGCATTCCAGCTACCAGGTGTTTGTGGGTTTTGATCCTCGCCATTTCACGCACAATCAATAGTGGTACGTGCCGGAGTTTCATTTGTTCACGGGCTTCAATGGCGATACGTGCCACTTTGAAGGGCTCTACCTTCGGGATTAGTGCCTGAATGCGCTTGGCAATCGTCTCTCCGTCTTCATAGAACTCGGACTCCCAAAGAAGACAGGACATCACCGACCGCCGCAGTTGTTGCTCTTCGGAAATGTGTTTGGCCTTCGCCCCCTCGTGGGTCAGGATAGGTTGTGTAGCAGTGTTAACTCTCGCCATATACGTTCCCCCTTATATATGTGTCAGGGTACAAACGACTGCGGTGACAACGCGCTTTACCAATTAAGCTACTAGCCTTTCGACTAGGATGGTCTCGAACCACCAACTCGCCATTAAGAGTGGAAGTAACCGCGATCTACGCCACTGACACTTTCTATATATCACAATCTTGCCTTAATGTCAAGGTATCCTCACATATACACTGCGGGCACGTAGTCTCATTTCCTAGCCCCCATCGCTCACATTCTCTCCAGCACGTTACCTTACATGCCTCACAATCGCCGGGGCACAACTCTTGACTCTTTATGCCCTCACTGTCGGGCTGCGGGCACGCCCTCGGCGCATAGCTAACGTAGTGCCCTCGATACACGAAACACCTCCTCCTTTGTTGTGTCCCCGGCGCCTGGCAAACTTAACGATGGCCCGCCAGGCGCCGGGCTTGCTAGTCCAAGAGATAGGTCACTCCTCTTTAGGGCGACCGCCCTAAAGACACAATTGAATAAAGTCTCTTATCTATTTTATTCAAGCCCTTTCACGGCATCACCACCTTTCGTCCCTAGTAAGGGAATTGCCCAGCGACGGAATCCCTAACAGGAACCCCCTTCCGTAGATTTTGGTCTCATGCTCATAAACATCTCCTTGAAATGTAGTGTATATAAAGCCCTATGGCCTTACACCCCTGCTAGTTCCCTAAGTATGCTCTTACTTGTCTCAGAGTTCACAATGATGTCTAGGTCGACACTTCCGGGATGTGAGTCTCTATAGCCCCATGATGCTTTCTTGGGGGACCGGATGCTGATGCCAGATGCTGCATCGTCAATGCCCATCGACTTGAGCCACAACATTATCGGTGGTAAACGACTGTGCATTAAGGCTTCGCGTAACCGTTGTTGTGTCTCCTTACTATCGTCCTCCTCGCCGAACCCAAGCCCTGTACAAAACAATATTGCCCATCCCTGGTCAAATACGCTCCAATAAAACCCCGTTGCCGCTTCTACCCGGCGTGCGAGTTCAATGTCCACAGGATCGCGCCTAACTATAATGCCCGTCACCAAGTCCCCCTATACCCCCTGCTAACATGTTAGCGGCCTTCTCACACTTAGGACACCAGTAGTAATTAGTCGCTGCTACGTTCGGGACAAACCACTCCCAGCGTATCTCTAACTCAGTCCCGCAGTCAGCACATTTAGGCTCGATACACGTTGACATCTACTGTTACACCCCCTAGCACACAATAACCATACTGCCTCATTGCCCTTGACACCCATCCACCATACGGAACAAACCCTTCGTTCAACGGCGGTATTGTAATGGGGTCTTTACCATCACCCACCCAGGATGCATCCCACAGCGGCTTGTCTTCAAACCCTCCGCTTACCCCGAACACCTCTTCCCACCATCCCCTGCCCGTGTAAATACCCATATTAGGCAATACTAATGATGCTTTAATGAAATCCCGTACACTTGCTCGGCTTTTAGTAGTCTGTTCCTCTAAGTCAAGCCAACACCTTTGCTCAAGAAGGGCCACCTTTCCCAGGATACTACGCGCATACTCTATTTGCCGAACAGGATCATTCCCCAGATACGCCCACTGGTAAGTCTCTATAGGCATCCCTTCCCACTTACAAACCCCTACTTGAGCAAAGAAAATGACCTCATGTAGTGCCCTCTCTTTATCGTAGTAGTTGGGCAATCTAAATATAGCCTTCTTTACCCCTAAGTCCCGCCATTGCCGAACGATCTCGGAGGTAATATCCACGCCGCCATAGGCTGTGGACTGGAAATTCGACAGATCCACCGCCAGCGCGTAGGTGGGTTCTACGGCCGGCGCTATGCTAAAGGGCGCACGCCTGCAAAGAACTCAACGTTGTTGAACTCTTTCACCCACTCCATACGACCCTTTGTAGTCCACTGAGAGCCCATCCGATGACCGTCAGGGGCATCGTAATACTTCTCTTTCTCTAACGGTTCCCCAACGATGTCGGGTCCTAGCGCTATCGCCTTGTCCTTGAAGCCTCCGGTGAATTCATATTGTGCCACGGGTTCTTCCTCCTCTTCTTCTTCCGGTTCCTCTGGTGGTACTACTATAATGTCCGGCAACGGAACGTCCGGTTTGTTCGCATTCTTTATCGCCTGCTCTACTGGCATCCCTACTATTCTGCCGGCCCAATGTCTTGGGTCGGGCGAGTCCCATAAAAACGGCGTCGCGCCGATGACGTAGTCGTAGCCATACAGTGCCTCAAAGTACCAAATAAGCTGACCGGGGTCATTTGGAGTGCTCGAGCACTCCGAGATGAAGATCGGCTTATCAGGAAACATCGTGTGTACCTTCTGGAAGCGGAAGGCGTACCACTCCCAGTGCTCTCCGCTTAGTTGCCCCCAGCCCTCCCAATAGTCGTGATGGTCGATGACGTCGCAGGCTTCGGCTGCTTCACGGCATATCTCAAATCCCACAAAGGGGTCGTCGGGGAAGTCGGCCTGATCCTCGCTGTGACCCGAAGCAAACGCCGGAAAGTGGATTATTGCCCAGGGTGCCAGTTCACGACATCTTGCCACCCAGGCAAGCACCCAGCGGTTAATCCGCTCATAATCCGCCCGGGTCCATCCGCCGCCCTCAATGGCCAGATTAAGCTCGTTGCCGGGCATGACATGGTCGGTGATTCCTTCTTCGTGAAGACGACGCATGTATCCAGCTTCGTCGTCAAACGACTCGTCGGGGCCGTACATATGATCTGCCAGAGTGGCCGGGTCTTTACTCATAATGTCGGGGTCGTACTGCCGCAGGTTGATAATGGCGTCCGGCCTGAGTTCCCTAAGTCGCTTTAGGTATCTCCGCTCTCCGTGTAATACCGTGTAGCAGTCGCAACCTAGCGACGCAACGCGGTCGATGTCCTGGGGCCCATTAGCTAGATGAATTCCAAATTTGTTCAAAGTTATTTCTCCTTCAATATCTGTTCTATCTGTGCTTTTAATTGGCTTATTCTCTCGCCCCATATTTTAGTCAAAGTTAGAAACCACGCTGTTTCCTGCAATACTGGCCTCAGCACCTTCATTGTGTCTTCGTGGCCTTGCTCCCAACCTTGTCTCAAGGCAGGGCCAACAGCTCCGCAGTAATTATTTGCGTGTGGATTCTTCGGTGGCCAAATGAAATCACTCATCTTATCCACCTTTTTCACCTACCCATTTGCTGAAGCCATTGTCCACTCGTACTTCTGCCATAAGTAATGCCATATATTCTTTCAGTCCTTGCTTAGCCTCCTCTATCGAGCAGCCAAGTTCTTTTTCAGCTTGTTCTCTACCGTGTTTCAATCCCATTTCGTGACCACTCTTAAAATATGTTTCCGCTTCTGCCATTGCTTCTTTTGCAACCTCCATTGAGCAACCCAGGTAGGCTTCGATAGCCAGCTTAGCGGCTTCTTGGCTTTGGTTCCAAGATGTGTGACTTGCAGACAATGTAAGATTGATATTCATCTCAGGGTATGGGTTCTTCGGCCACTCAAAGCTCACCCTTAGCCTCCTCTATCTCTTCTTCTTGCCTAAAACCTATCATCATCCACCCTGATGGCTTATCTTCTTCAACGGTTATTACTTTGACTTTGACACCATATATGTTAGTAATCTCAGTCATCTTTGGCCTCCTCTACCCCTAGTGCATCTCTAATAGTAGGCTTCAATACTTTTTCTATAAGTTCCTCTTGGAATTCTTTGTCCCGTCTTATGGCATCTTTGCGAAGCCGAATCTTGGCTATTCGGGCGTCCTTCTCTTCGTCAGTCATTTCACGGCCCTCCAAGCCCTTTCTAAGTCCTCAAAATATACAACCGCCTCGGAGTATGTGTCAGTGTCTTTGTCGATAATCCGAATGCAAATCCTCCCATCAAAGTAGCATATTACTACCTTGTCTCTTTCTGGTTTGTCTAATTTGCCGTAATCAGTTAACAGCACCTGCTCAATTGCCATTATTCACCCTCCTTCCAGGCTTGTAACCACTCTGTCGAGGGATACTCAATTACTAACGGTTCAGTATAGCCACATCGACAGCACATTGGCTGCCCTGCGGTATTCGTTGTACAAAAGCAATGGACATGTTGTTTGCTCGTAGATTCATAAGTCATCATTCACCCTCCTTCTGGGCTTGCTGCCGAAAGCCTCGCTGTTCTTGTTCTATCTCTACATTCCAAGCCTTAAGCCAAGCACCACATTTTGGGCAATGCCAATCATATTTAGTAATGCCTATCTCTGCATATTTTATATCAGATCGGCATCTAGGGCATATTTTACCCATCTTCTCCTTCTAATTTCTGGTGCTGGTAGCCAGGACTCGAACTTGGATGACGTATCGGTTATAGCGGTGCGGCACGCAACCGAAGTCTTCTGCTACACAATGCGTTTGCCAATTGTTTCGCCACTACCAGCATAATCAACTTAATTTGTTTCCGCAGTGCATACAAAACTTAGAACTAGAGTGATTTAACTCCTTGCACTTTGGACATTCGGGATGACCTTTTGCTATAAAACACTCTCGGCAATAGCAAGGAAAGCCGTGGGTCATACTCATTGTTGGCTCATCACTCCAACATATATCAATTTCTTTTTGACAGTTCTGGCAAAGCTTCAATGTATCACCACCAATCCTATTACTCCAACATAATCAGATCATCTACTCTCCCTCGGGCCACTTAATTCACTGGCCATAGAGTTATGCAGTCTTGTTTCTTGTCAGTAAATATTCTAGTTCTAGCGGTTCGAGGATGTCTCTCCCCAGACCATGTACTAGTAGCAATGTAAATATCAACACTATAATCATTCAGTGGCGAGAAGCCATTTCCCTCTCCATCCTTCGCCAAAACAACCAAGTCGTCATCATTCAGTTGCGCTAATATTTCTTTGAGTTTACCTACATTTATTGTCATTTACTCCCCCTCGGCCACTCTCTCAATCCATCGCAATGTCAATTTATTTATCCGCTTGAATGTTCGCATAATGCCATAGGTTTTTACCATCCACTCCTCCATTTCTCTAATACCATTTGGGAAGCCGTCTGCTATGGCATCATCATCTGTTATGCCTGGATCATAGACAAGCTATATGATCCAGGCATAACCCAAAACCTTTTTATCTTTCGTCCGGCCTTTGTAGACAATTTTAACTTCCTCATATAGAGCCCAATCCCGATCTTTACGGGGATAACGATACGTTGTAAATTCTGATTGATTAAGTTTATCCCAATGTTTCGAGAAGCTAAGCTCCCTCATCTACTCCTCCCACCAAATATCTATCACCGTCTCCTCTGGGCCCTTGACGCGCTCTTGAGACTCTGATATTTCCGATATGAATTTGGTCGAGTCATCTCTAAATACTCCTGCTGACACAAGGGAGTCAACGAGATATTTATGCACACGTCCTCCTGTGTCGGCCAGTCTGTTTGTTCGGCTAAGGATGTGGATATGACAGCGTCCATCCAGTCCCTTAGCCTTTTGCGCTCCCACGGATTCATCGCCAAGATTCGGTTGAGCGTAGGCAAGCGAACGGGAAGGATCAGGCGTAAGTGCTTTGACGAATGAGAATGGGGTGTCATCATAGGGTCTATCATCACTTCTCACCATCAACTCCCCACACTGATAACAGATAGTTACCGAGAAATTCTGTATAGCACGGCGGAATCGCTTGAGTTAGTTCCTCACGTTTCATCCAATCAATCCCCATCGCTTCGGCTGCCAATCGCCAGCCCCTGGCATGCCCTATGCCTACGCCCTCTTTCTGGGCACCGTTGGACTGCCAATCAGAAAGCGCGGCATCTGCCGCCCTGACTCCAAAACTCTGATGAACATCGCGATTCGGTGTGAATATAATATCCCTTGCCCTTCCTGCCAGTGAGTGACCGGGGCGTATCCTTGCCTGATGCGTTGGATGTCCAGGGGCCAGCCAGAACCAATTGGTAGCAAATAGCCGATGGCGATAGAAGGGTAAGCCGAACATTGTCCCGCATAGCCACCCTGCTTGAAGTCCGTGATCCTCTAAGCCACGCTTTTTAAGCCCTTTCGCCCCATATCTCGCTCCCATTACGTTCTCGACTACGTAGGGCTTGCCGACTTTTCCCAGCATTTCCATGATGGGCAAGATCAGTAGCGGATACTCTCGGCCCTTGAGCCAGGGGAGGTTGTTCATTATGCTATAGCCCTGGCAAGGCGGGCTCGCGTGGATAGCATCGTATCTGCTCAAATCTGCTGTCTTTAGATACTCCAAGGCGTCTGCTTGAATGAACTCATCTCCGCAGTAACGCGGCTGATTTGCGATATCCACACCGACAACGTAAAAGCCCACTCGTTGGTAACCCTCCGCGGCTCCGCCAGCACCACAAAATAAATCCAGGAGCACAGGTGTTTCACTCACTTCTCGCCTTCAACCCACTCCACCGTCAACTTGTTCATTTGGTCAAATGTGCGCTCGAAGCCATAGGTCTTCATCATCCATCGTTCCATATCTCTGACCCCACCAGGGAAACCATCCGCTATGGCTACTTGATCTGTTAACGATGCCCCTGTAGCATCCTCTTCCTTACCGATAATTCTAGCGATCCCCAAAACGGCCTTATCCTTAGTCCGGCCCTTATAGGTTATTTTGACCTCTTCTCCAACTGCCCAGTCGCGATCTTTGCGAGGGAATCTAAAAGTAGTGAACTGTCGCTGCGACAACTTATCCCACTTCACAGAGAAATTTAACTCGCGGATGTCAGCACCTCCTCAACATCACTAAGTAGAACAGGGGGAACACTACCTATTATGCGCCTCGTTGCCGCCTCGTACTCAAGTGCTACATTCTGTCTCTGGCGGTCACTCAGTTCTAGGGTCTGTCTGTGGCGGTCGCCCATTGCCTCACCCATTTGACGTGCTGCCCTACTCGCAATATCGTCGTCTGATACCAGAGGAGGTGCGCCACATAGAATCGGCCTATAAATATGACCCAACTGGCGAGCATTAGCCACTTCGCAAGCATTCAATTCCTCGCGCCTGCCCCTAAACCACTCGCAGGTTTCATTGGCCGTCCAATTCCCTATGCGCCACAACTCATACTCCTTCCCTGCGTCTATGAGCATCACTAAGGCCGCTACGAGGTCTTCGGGCGGTCCTTCTGCCTCTATGCACAGAGTGCCGATGCACATAGCGCCATAAGTAGTGTAGACCCTCACGGGGCCCGCGTCACTGATAACATACATAAACCCCATCAGGCCCTCGCGTGTCAGGTAATGGAGGGGAAAGCGCGAGTAACGTTCGTACGCCTCGCCCCCTATGACCGAGCGCAGAAGCGCTTTAGCTCTTACCCTAGCTTGCTGCTTGGCTTCTTCTTTTGCCAGACGTGAGCGTCCCAGTTCCGCTACCTCTTCCGGTGTCGGGAACCTGATCCCCCACCCACCGTTTATCAGCCACGATGTGTCAGGCGTGTCATGCCGCCGGAGTGACTCAAGGGCTTCCCTGACATCCTCAGTGGTTAGTTCCACGTGCATATCGTAGTTAACGGGTGGGGGCCGCCAATCAATCTCTGGCGCGGTGTCCACCCAACTCATTCCTAGCGACCGCATCGGCTCGTCTATAGCGATTAATAAGGGCGGAGCGATTAGTAAGGGCGGTTCCCTTTCAAGATAAGGCACGCTATCCCCCTGCCATTGGCACGAGTATGTAGGTCTCTTCGGCCTGGGGGTTGAACACGTCAACTTGCTCATAACCCTTGCCGCGCTTCTCTAGGATATGCTGGCCCCTTTCGCGGGCAATGCGCACAATCTCCTCGGCCTCCGCAACCGCCTCTTCTGTATCTAGTTCAATCGTCGTATGACCCTCTGGTCCCATCTTGATTAGTCTCGCCATCTCTTACCTCCTTTAATGCTGGCGCATATAACGCCTTAATCATGCCTATGTCTTCCCACATCCGCTCCCGAATGCCCTTCTCATTGTACGGCGTATAGGTCAACGGCCCCCCATAGAACGACCCCGAAAAAGGGCTGCATTCCCCACGCCACTCACCACACCTACACCGGAGCATGGCCCCCTCACTGCCCCTGCCCCAGGGGTGTATATTCC
>ERZ1292632.4334-Hain-H43-01um-R2-4334-length-10252-cov-4_pt1 | contig 10252 bp, 19 predicted proteins | sample MGYA00564407_ERZ1292632 | MGnify/ENA primary metagenome ERZ1292632 (study PRJEB36523, sample SAMEA6512637) | groundwater metagenome | collected 2019-01-08 | study: AquaDiva: Metagenomics assemblies of 32 groundwater samples | reverse complement strand
CGTCAGGTTGATCGCGGTCGGCGTCGCGCTCGCCGAGTCGACCCGGCCCAAGGCTGCCAGCGCCCAGTCCGTCGCCCAGTCCGCCACCAAGGCCGTCGCCGCCCAGCCCCGGCTCAAGTTGGTGCAGACGACCAGCCAGCAGCGCCCAGGCTTTCGCCGCACGGCGTAGCTCGCGGCACAGAATCGCGGCGGTTGGCGGGACTAAGAAAGCCCTCCGCTCGACCGGGGCATGACGAAAAGCCGGCCGCCGCGACCAAAACCGACCACCTACCGCGCGGCCGCAAATTTTTGCGGACTCGCAGTACCACGTTTAGGTTGTTTGATAACAAAACTTGACAGGACAGAACAGCGCAACTACACTGAGGGGGAAGGCAGGAAACGAAACGGCCGCCCACGGGGCACAATGGAGACAAGATGGTACACGCAATCGGCGCAGCAGTTCGCGGATCGGCTGCCTTCGGCACCTGGACGGCGGGCAAGATCGGCGTGGTCGTCGGCCACGCAGAGGATGGCGTCTACCGCGTGCGGTTTTTCGACCACGAAAGCGCAGAAGTCTACGAAGTGCGGCGCGATGGCAGCGCGCTGTGCGCCGTTATCGACGGCACAGGCCACCTAGACTCAGTGGACTGGCGCTACCTGACCGCAGAGTAACCCGAAACCGCGTAGCCCCGGCGACACGGGGCAGGGAGGTGAGCACCATGCGCTCGGCCGGACCTTGAGGGGATAAAGACGGCCTGACAGGCGAAGGGTGCCCGGCGCGGTTCGACTCCGCGAACGCCTGCCCACCCTGCGATTGCGCAGGACAACTAGAGGACGCTATGACAGAAAACACCCACAACGCCGCAGGCTTCACGGTTGGCGACCTTGTGACCCCCAACGATGGTGTCACTTGGGGCACCGTCCGTGCGCTACTGCCCGACGGTGTGCTTTGGGTCGAGGTTTTCACCGCGACCAACCCTCGGTTTTGGCGGATGAACGCCAAGGACTGCACATGCTGAGCGAACTCAAAACCATCGGGTCAGCACCCGGTCGCCCAGCCGTCACCGCCGTCACGGACGGCGTGCTGTACGACGTGTCGCCTGGCGACGGCACGCGATACCAGGTGTTGCTGATTCGCCGCGGCGCCATCGCGTGCGTCGGTGTCCTTGGCGACGGCGAGCGCAACGGCGCGCTGTGGTACGACGGCCGGGTGACCTGGCTGGGCAAGCCAAGCCTGTACGACAAGGCGGCCTGCCGCTACCTCGCCAAACTGGCGACGGGCGCGGCCGGCGCAGAGAAACCCGAGGGGTGGCCATGATGCAAGAGCAACATACGATCGCTGCCACATGGCAGCAGACGGTACTGGAGCAGCGCGAGCTGACTCGCTGCGCGGCCATCGAAGCCACGGACAGTTACGAGCGGTGGATCGACCGCGTGCCGGCCTACCTGCGCAGCAGTGGGCCGTTTGCAGTCCGCACCAAGCGCCTGTTGGCCGCGCAAGAGGCGGCCCAGCGCGAGGCTCAGTGGTGGGCGCACCATCACTGGCTCTGGACGGCCAGCGTGCCGATAGAGCTGCCGGGCTTGGGCCGGCGCGGCAGCGGGCTTGACGTTGGGGAGGCGTAGCATGGCAAAGTTTCGCAGCCCATTGGGCGATCAGCCGCGGTGGCTACAAGAAATGGCCATCGAAGCGGTGGTTGCGGAGTCGTACTGGACACCTCGCAAGGAGGTGATTCTAGATAGCCAAATCAGGGCGGGCGTAAAGACAAAAACACTCAAGGCGCTCGCCTTGGAGTGGGGCGTCAGCAGTCACCGCATCGGTGATGTGCGGGACCAACTTATTCAGCGAATCCGGCGAGAAATGAACGAAATTTTGGACCACAGGTGTCCAGATAGCGATCTGAGTTGCAACAACAAACTACAAAACGCGTACTTAGGGAGCCTATGTGATCGGTTGGTCAACGCCAGCAGCAAGCAAGAGCCCGCCGCCGACGAGATCAAGCGTCTGCGCGCTTCGCTGCTAGAGGCAAACAAGTGGATACTCGAAACCAGGGAGTACGCGAACCGCAAGCGCAAATGGCCGCCGCATGCGTACTCTTGGCCGGATAACCCGGTGCCCGAACTGTTGGACGAACTGGACCGGGCCAAGGCGGACTTGGTTGAGGCCAAGAAGCCAAGTTGGTTCACGCTTAGCAACTCGCAGTGGGTGCTTTGCCACGGCGACAAGACCCTTGCGGAGTTGCAGCATGTGAGGGCATCGACGCTAGAGGATCGAACCATTGTTGGTGACCGCTATTTTCGTTGGCGTCTGATCTACAACGCCACGCAGCAGTGGCAGACCGATGGGCACACGGATGTGATCTTGGCCAGCAACGCTTGCCGCAAAGCGGCGCAGCAACAGTACGGAGTATAGCCATGGGCCGCAACGCTCAACCGCCTGTACCAAAATGTCTGACTCGCTGGTGGCCTGACCTCCGGTGGCGTTTTAGTGAGAACCTGCCGCTGAACAGCAATGACTACGATGTTTGGCATGCCAAAAATCGTTCGCTCAAGATCAAAATTTGGGAAAGAAATGCGCTTTACTTTTCAGGCTATAACTGGAGCATCACAATTGGAGACAGGGATCTGGTTTGCGGCAAGGAACAGACCGTTGCCCAATGCTCTCACCGCGCCCGACAACGGGCCGACGCACTGGCCAGCGCGCTGCGTCGGGCTGGCTGCGACAACCTAAGATAAATAGAGGACCCATGACTGATCCCACCTTCCCGACCGACCCAACCTGCCGCGAGGCGTTGGCGACCTTTGAGGCGTTTCGCCGCTTAGGCTTCCCAGCGGATGACATTTTCTTTGAGGATGTCATCGACCCGCAAGATCAACAGCGGGCGATGCTGTGCGAGCTGCGCACCCAGGGCAAGACCTTCGCGGTCATTGTCGGCCCCAGCGACGATAGCACAATGGCCCGACTGGACGACGCCGCGGCTTGGTGGAACTCAGTCGACCCAGCCTCGCGCCTGTGCGAGCGGATTTGGGAAGGGTCGGCCATCCGTGGTCACAGCGTCGGGTTTCTGATGGCGATCATCGCCAAGGGGATCACGCTGCCGGTGGTCGTTGTAGGCAAGGCGACGAAATCGATGGCCTGCGCGAAGCAAGTGGAAGGCCGAAGCGGGCCAGCGCGCCGTGAGGCTGCCGCCAAGAAGGGAAAGACGAAATGAAAACCGATCACCAAGAGCGAGCCGATGCAGCAATCCGCATCGCAACGAAACTGGCGCGCGACCTCGATCAAAGCGCCTTTGCAGTGGGGCGTGACGCTTGGATCGCGGTGCTGTATGAGTTTGCCGCGCTGCACGCCACCGTGGCCGGCCTGCAAGAACAGGTCGCCGCGTTACAGGTGGCCCACGCATGGTCGACGCACGCAGCACCACCGACGCCCATGAGTATAGCGATCGATCGGGTCAACCTGTCAGTGCGGTGCTGCCGTGCCCTGCAAACTGGCGGCGTGCGCTATGTCGCTGACTTGCGCGACCTGTCGGCCGCTCAGTTGCTTGGCCAGGTTGACGGCTTTGGTCCAGCGTGCTTAGCCGAGGTCAAAGCGATGCTGGCCGAGTATGGCCTAGAGCTACGCAAGAGTTGACAACCAGCGCAAAGGCGCGCAAACTACAACCTCGCCGTGGCAACACGGCAAAACTGGACACCATGGACGAACTGAAAAAACTCGCCGCTGATATAGCTACCACCGGCAAGTGGAGGGCGCGGCCGGGGCAGGCGATGCGGCCCGAGTTCGATGCTGGTGTTCAGTTTCGCCTCAGCTCCACTGGGTCATGGTGGCAAGAGAGTGGCGTGGTCAACACCCTTGCTGCATCGGCTTCGTGGTTGTTGGGTCCAGACCTCGCCGACGACACTACCGTGCTGTCGCTGCTGGCCGACTTGCCCAACCACAGCCTGTTGCGGGCCACCGACCCAGACGGCTGGTACTGCACCGATGGCGCGGTCACCACGCTGTGCAAGAGCCGGGCCGAAGCGGTGGCTTGCGCTTGGATGCTGGCGCACAAGGTGGCAGCATGACAATCCTTCGCCCCTATCAAACCCAGTTTATCGCAGCACTGCGCAAGGCATTGCTCCAGCGCGGTCGGGTGATTTTGCAGGTTCCGAAAGGATCTGGGAAACTATGAGCAACCCGGTCCTGCACCCCAAGATGCCGTTTTGGCAGTACCAAAGGCTGCCTGGCACCAACTCAACGCTGCTCAAGACGGCGCTGTGGTCGCCGTTTCAAGCTGAGTACGAGCGGCTGCATGGCGACGACGGCGATGCCGGCGACCGGGCGCTGTTTCGCGCCATCCACGCCGATTTGCTCGAAGGCGCCGAGGCATTTACCGCCGAGTTTGCGGTGTGCGACGTGGTTCGCAACGCCAAGCATCAGGCGTTCAAGGATTGGTGCGCAGCCAACCGCGATAAAACGGCGCTGACCACTAAGCAGTGGGACAAGGCGCTTAGTATTCGGGCCGCCTTGGAGCGCCAAGGCGTGCGCGAAATGCTGGGCCGACCCGGCGACTTCGGCCACGGCGACGGCGAGGTTACAGTGACCTGGCACGACGACGAGTTTGACTTGTCGTGCAAGATCAGAATTGACTGGCTGACCAAGGATCGCGCTTGGGCGGTTGACATCAAGAACTGCGGCGAGCTAACCGACTTGGACTCGCTGTCGAAGCACGCATGCGGCTCGCTGTACGACATCCAAGCAGCTCACTACCTGCGTGGGTTGGCTGAACTGGGTTTCACCGAGACTGGCTGGGCGCACCTGTGGATCAGCGGCTCGCCGCCCTACGACGCGGTGGTGCTGCCGGTGTCGCAGCGGTTTATCGAGTACGGCATGGCGCGGCGGGCCAAAGCCATGCGTCGCTGGGCCGATGCGGTCAAGAGCGGGTATTACCCACGGGCGCTCCGCGATGAATTGGAATCTGGAGCTGAACTGGATGTGCCTGGCTACATTGGCCGGGGACTGGACCGCGAGGCGATGCGGGAATTCAACGCGGCCATCGAGCAGGCCGCTTACTGAGGGGATACATGGCAACTGACCTGGTTAGCACTTTTGGCCGCTTTGAGGCGGCTGTGTCCAACAAGCGCGACGACTGGCGCAAGGCGTTGAAAAACACCGGCACCGACTGTGACCGCTTCATGCAGGGAGTGATCGACGCTGTGCGCGCCAACCCCAAACTGTTGGACTGCGACGTTCGCAGCGTGATCATGGCGGCGAACAAAGCCGCAGCGGTGGGCCTCGATGTATCCGGCGTCACTGGTGAGGCGTTTTTGGTGGGGCCGCTGGGCCGCGAAAAGCGCTGTGAGTTGTGGCGCGGCGTCCATGGCAACGCCAAACTGGCCTACCGCAGCGGCCTGGTGTCGGTCTTGCGGCCGGCAATCGTGCGCGAGGGCGACGACTTTGAGGTCGACTTGGGCAGCGTCGACCACCCGATCGTGCATGTGCCGCGCAGCGGTATCGGCCCGATCGTGGCGTGGTACGCGATCGTCGCCTTGCGCACCGGCGGCACACTGGTCGGCTTGGTCTGGCGCGACGAGGCCGACGCGCTTTGCGATGCCGCCGCCGCCCGGTTGGGTGAAGCGTTTGCCCGCTCGCCGTGGGCAACCCACCCTGATGCAATGCTGTTGAAAACGGCCGTAGCTCGCGCAACCAAGTGGGCGCCGAAGTCGATCGAGCAGTGTGAAATGCTGGACGTTGGGGACGACGCGATCGACGTTACCGAGCATCGCCCGGCCAGCCGCACCACCCTGACGGCTGTGACTGAGGACGGCGAAGTGATCGAGCAGTCTACGCACCCGCCCCAAGCGCCCGCTGCTCTGCAAAACCAACCCGCGGTCCCAGCTCCAATGTCGACGCCGGCCGAGCAACCCGTGCGGCAAGCGGTGCCAGCAGCCCGCCGTGAAGCCCCGCCGACTGCGCCGCCCGCCGTTGAGCAAGCGTCCGCCCCACCACCGCGCCGGGTAGCGCAGCCGCAAACCACGGCAGCTCCGCAGTCTGTGCAGCAAGCGCCCACCGCTGCCGCTGGCATGACATCCGACGACGAGGATTTTTAGCCATGGACGCCGCCACAGAAACCAATGCGCCCGCCCTGGCGCGCACGCTCGCACTCAACTGGCACGCCGACCAGCAGTACGGCAACCTGCCTTACTGGACGCACCTAGAGGATGTGGTCAACGTGCTGCGCACGTTCGGTGTCACCGACGACAACTCGGTCGCGGCGGCATGGCTGCACGACGCACTGGAGGACACGGCCTGCACGCCGGCAAACTTGCGGCCGGGTATTCCAGAGGTGGTGATTGAGGCCGTGCAGCATTGCACGGATGAGCCGGGCGCCAACCGCAAAGAGCGCAAGTCCGCTACCTATGCGCGGTGGCGGATGCTCAAGCAGACTCCCCGCCAGAACGACCCGGCGTTTCAGCTCGCCAGCCAGACCAAACTGGCCGACCGGATCGCCAACGTGAGCAACTGCATCAAGACAGGCAACCGCGGCCTGCTGAAAATGTACCAGCGCGAGGCTGCCGACTTTGAGGCTGCCGTGCGAATCGGTCAACTCGACTTTGCGATCTGGGCGTACTTGCGCAGCCTTTTGGAGACACCAACACCATGACCGACCTAGCCACCACCGACCTAGCGACTGCACCACCGGCCGACGACCAGCCGCTCACATTGCGCCAAACCACCCCGCTCGCCGAGGTGCAAGACGCCTGCGCCGGCAATCGCGCCCGACTGGCTAAAGCCAAGGGCATCATCGAGAAGTTTGTCGTCACCAACGCCGCCAGCGCCGCCACGGCCCGCGCCCACAGAGAGCGCCTGCGCGAGATCAAGAAGTCGGCCGACGAAGCCAGACTGCAAGTGGTCGGCGAGATCAAGCGCGAGACTGCGCGGGTCGATGCTTGGGTGCGCGAGTACATCGTCCAAGTGGCCGATGCGCTTGACGCGCTGCTCAAAAGCCAGCTTGACCCGTTTGCGGTGGCCGAGGCCGACTGTGAGTTGTACGCAAACGAGGGCCGTGGCGCTTGGCGACGACTACAAGTGGAGCTGCCGGCCAACGCGACGGCGGCACAACTCAGCCTTCACGGCGGCGCCGCAAGCCAAGCCCGCACGGCTTTTGTCAAGGCCGCTGGCCACGCCAAGAAATTCTGGCCCGATAAAGCGGCAGATTTTGAGGCGCTGGCAGCCCAAGCCGAGCAGGTAGCCAAGCAATACGAAGTGTCGGCCGCAGCCGCCCGTCAGCAGGAGGAAGCCAACCGTCGCGCCGCCGAGCAGGCATCGCGTGACGAGGCTGCCCGGCTGGCCGCAGAGCGGGCGGCGCCAAAAAGTGAACCGCCAACATCCGGTGGGATGTTGGCGTCCAGCCCACAGGAGCCGGTGCAGGTTGACCTTTTCGGCACCCCGGTTGCACAACTGCCGCCCGGCCCATTTGACGAGCCACCCGCGTCAGCGGCAGTTGCGCTGCCCGTGGTGGCGCCGATAGCTGTGCCGGCGGCGACCAAGGCCAAGGCGGTCAAGTGGGTCATTGACAGCATCGACCTGGCGAACCTGCCGGTCCACTACACCCGACGCATCGCCGACGATGCGGTGATTTTGGCGGCCTTGGCCGCTGGCGAAACTGTGGCGGGCGTCGTCGCCCACCGGGAGACTGTTCGATAATGAAACTGAAATTCAACGCATGGCGACTGCAAGTGCTGCTCGCCACCAAACGGCCCGACTGGAACCAATCCGAGTTTGGCCGGCAGCTTGGCGCCAACAGCGCCCAGGTGACCGGCTGGCTCAACGGCGAAAACCAGCCTGAGCCGGATCGCATCCGGCAGATGGCGAGACTGTTAGGCTGCAACGAGTTGACGGACTTGCGCGCCAGTGAGGATGACGTTGCCGAAGGTCTGGCCGAGCGGCAGGCGTGGATCGACGCAGGCCGACCGACGATGGAGTTGTGGCTGGAAGTGCGAGCGGCGCCATGAGCGAGTGGGTCGACGCCGGAAACGGTGAGGAGGAGCGCATTGTGAGCCCGACACTTTGGGCTCGACGTTATCCCAATGTCGACAGTCTTTCACCTGTCGACATTGGCCAGGTGGTACAGGCCCGGGTGGGCACAATTAAGGTTGAGTCCATCCGAACACCGGATGAAACCAAAGCATTGCTTGACGAAATTCTCAAACTCGTCAACAGAGGCGTACTATGACCCCCGGTGAAGCCCTAGAGCGTGCCGTTATGGCGGGCAACGAGTGGTATCTGGCGCAAAACATTGTGCTGGTGACCAAGGTGCCGACGCCGATCAAGGTGCTGGGCAAGGTGCGCAAGACGGCGCAGGGCCGCGAGTTCACGGCCTGTTTTGAGCGGCGGGCGACTTGCGACTTTTTGGGCATTTTCTTGCAGTCGCCGGGCGGTCACTACGGCCCGCGGGTCAAAGACAGCTTGGCGTTGGAGTGCAAAAGCACGACCGCGGCACGCCTGCCCTACAGCGCCGTCCAGCCGCAACAGCGGCAGTGGCTCGACGCGGCCCAGTGGTCGTATTTGCTGATTGAGTTTTTGGGCACAGGCACGGAGACTGGCAAGAGTGCGTGCCGACTGGTGCCGTGGTCGGCGCTCCATTCGAGTCGGTCGATGGGGCCGGAGGATGGGTTTGTCGTTGACGCTGTGCGCTGGCTTGATCCGGTGTTGAGGGCGGCAAATCCATGAAACTCGCCCACGCCAACGGCGTCGTCTGGGGCTACGGCCGCAGCCATGCCGCCGCCATGACCATGGCCTACACCGAGACAGCCGCGCACAACCGCCGCGAAGTGCGCCCGGTGCTGGCCGTGACGGAGTGTGTTTGCAAGTGGTGCGGCATGCATGTGTGGATGCCCAGCGTCGATCGGATCGTGCTGCTGCCAGTGCGAGCGGACGGCAGCACGACGGCACACCGGGCGACTTGCCGGGAGGTCAAAGGTGGATGATGGGCTTATGGTGACGCTCACGTCAGTTTTCGGCGGGATAATACTTGGAGCGATCCTTACCGCTCAGGGGATGTCGATTCACCGCGAGGTCGACCCCACCCATCCGGCCGTGCTGTACGTCCGTGATCGCGACCGGGGCAACCGCCTCTTTCTGTGTCTGCCGGCCGCGGTGTCGTCGTCGCTGGATGAAGGCCACCCATGAAGGCGCTTGTCGTCGGCGGCTACTCCACAGCCATTCGTGGTGCGTGGGGCGAACACCTACGCCGCGGCACAGGCATCGAGGTCGGATGGGTCTGTGGCGCCGACAACAACTTCAAGGGTATGCCCAGCCGCTTGCCCAAAGGTTGCGAGGTGGTGCTGGTGATCAGCGACGGCGTTGGGCACATGGCGTGCGAGCGCGCCAAGCAGATCGCTTCTCACGGGGGTGTGCGCTGCGAGTTGGTGTCCAGGCACGCGAGCAAAACAGTCGAGTCGCTGGTCCAGCGTGGCTACATCGCTGCGGTGGTGGAACGATTGGTGGCTGGCCAAACCACCGCTGAGGTGCGCAAGATGATGGACTTTGCCCCTAGACCCATGGCGCAATTGACACTGAACGAGGACGACGAGGCCGAGCATGTGGTGCTGACGCCGCAGGCGCCGAGCGACATGCTGTTTGACCGCTGGGATGCGGCGGCGCTGTTAGAAGTTACGCCCAAGCATTTCTACGACTTGGCGGTCCTGAAATTTCCGCAGATTCGCATGGAAACCGAGGAACGCGCACTGCGAGCTGGCCGTGTCGGCGGTGGTCGACGGCGCCGGGTCTGGACCGCCGACGAGGTGGAGGCCGTCGAGCGCGACCTTGCGGCCCGACAGACGATTGGCCTGTCAGGGCCGGTGGCGGCACCTGAGTCGCCCAAAAAGGGATTACCCATGGACGATCGAGTGACCGCCAACCAGGTTGCCGCGCACCACAAGTGCATCCTCAGCCGGGTCTACAGTGTGTCGAACGAGTACGGATTAGACGTTCAGGTGCGCGGCAGCGCCTTCGGCCAGGTAAAAACATGGTTGCTGGCTGACTTTGAGCCGCACAAGCACCGACTGACCGAAGTGCGCAAGCGCGGCGGTGCAGCTCACAAGGACTTGGCTGAACGGTTGGCCGAGGCTACGCAGCCGACGCCGCCGCCAGCAGCGAGTCTGCCGCAAGAGCCTGTGGCGGTTAGCCTACCGCAAGAAGTGGTTGCAGAGCGAACCTTCACGCACAAAGAAGCGATGGAGCGACTTGGGTTGGGTTACTCGCGGTTTTCGTCGCTGGTGCGACACTTGCCCACTG
>ERZ1292632.4331-Hain-H43-01um-R2-4331-length-10258-cov-6_pt1 | contig 10258 bp, 9 predicted proteins | sample MGYA00564407_ERZ1292632 | MGnify/ENA primary metagenome ERZ1292632 (study PRJEB36523, sample SAMEA6512637) | groundwater metagenome | collected 2019-01-08 | study: AquaDiva: Metagenomics assemblies of 32 groundwater samples | reverse complement strand
TGCCGAATAATTTAATTTCGCCAGCCAGAGTTTCAATTCGTTTTCGATAATTGGAGAGCATGACATTTATGACATCCTCCGCGGTAATATTCGGCAAAAACAAATACGTATCGGGAAAGAGATAGCCTTCGTATGGAGTAGCCAAAGCGATAAATTTTTTTGAATCAAAATGGGTGAATTTTTTTTCTCTGCCGAAAAGTCCGGCAATTTCTTTTGAATTAAAACCTTCCGGAACGGTAATCCTCACATTTTTCAAATCATACCGGCTGTGCGAAAAACGCCAGGCCAGGACGATGACATTCTGCTTGTTTTCCAGATAATAATCGCCGGCCGTGAGCCCCCGGCCGCCGCCGAACAAGACAGTAAGCGCCTTGAAGACAAAAGGCGATTTTACGGCTTTCATGTCTGAGAGCGTTTCCGCCCAGACGCCGAGAGTCTGGCCTTTTTCCACAGTCACAACTGTATCAATCGGAAACTCTGCGGGTGCCGATATGCGCAAATAAACAAAAAAGAACAGCAGAACGGCAAAAACCGTGACGCCCAAAAATAAAAATTTCCGGGGCGACTGCGGCAAATAGGAACGCGGCGGCACATGCGCCGGTGGTGCGGCCGGAACAGGAATAAAGGCATGGTCCGGTTCGGGTATGTATCGCAGGGGGGTATCGTCCATGAAATATAACTTTTAAACGGGAAATTAAACAGGCAGATTGGCCGGCGCCTCCGCGCGTTTGGACGGAATACGCTTGAGGGCCGGCGCGCGTGAGGTGCTCCCGGGGAAATGATAGAGAGTGGCCAGCTCCTCCGTGTTCATGACCATGATAGGCAAAGCGCCCGCCACGGTACCCCAAGGCAAAAAAGGTATATGGGGGCCTCTCTGATACGGATAAAAAAAATACGAGCGCAGTTGATAGCAACGAAAGAGATGCTCCCCCAGCCTGCTATTTCGCGGAGTTATGATTTTCTGCAGAAATGGAAAATATGAAGCCGGGTCTTGCCAGTAATAACTGTAATCTTGGTCGTTCGGTTTTATGTTGTTCAGGTTTGTCGAGCCGAACTGTCTGAAAGCGCCCTTTATTATATCCGCTCTGACATGATTTCTCTGGCCCTTCGGATACGCTTGAATGCACCTGATACCGACATCCAGCGGAAATTTGGCGGTGCTACGCGCGAGAGCGTCTATGAGGTCTTTTTTCTCGGTGGTCATTTTGGCCTGAGAGGGCACAAGCTGACCGTCCCGTTCCACGGACGCCTCATCAATGATTTTTTGAATTTCTTCTTTCGCCTGGTCGATCCATTTGTCGGGCATTTTCTTGTTGAGGAGATTTGATTCAGCTTTGTGGGCACGGGCGATAAATTGAAACCATATTTGGTCATCTTTGTTTACAGTGCCCAAGACTTCTATGAGAGAAACCAGGGGGTCAACTTTGAATTCTTCATCCGGGTCCTCGGACAGACCATAATCAACATATGTTTTGATTGGGTACGGGTCAGGTTTTACAAACTCATATTGGCAAGTCCATATGTCATATCTGTCCCGGTTACCCGAAACAACTTTTGTATAATCTTCAACTTCATGGACGGCAACATCAGGGTATTGGGCATAAATATTCGCCATTAGAAAATTTTTATGGCCTTCAAAGCACCAGATATAAAAACGGATTTCGCCGTTTATGGCTGTCAATTCCAGAGACGCCCAGGGCCTGGTTTTTCCCAGCCAGTAACGCTCGTACGGAGTGGCTTCGCCGCCGGTCTGGATGAGAGCATTTAGCACCAATTCCATGGCGGCGGGAGACTTGTTCGTCTCTGCCGGCAATTTTATTTCCAGAATGACATATTTCCTGGACATATGCCAAGCAAAGTGAGTGTATCTCTTCCACATTTCCCAAACGACTGGAATAAAAACGAGCGGAATCCAGACAACAGACAGAAAGACGACCCAATTGAACGATTCCGGCACGGCCGTGTTGAAAACAAAATCAAAGAAATCGTTTATGTACTGCACGTCTATATATTACAAGAAAAAAGCAAAAAGAGGAACGTGCCGTTCTCGAACAGTCCTCGGGTCGGATTTGTCAAGGACAGACCATTGACAAATCCTCGCCTGCGGAGGTTCTCGTCCGGCACGTTCCTCTTTTTGCTTTTTTATTTTCAGTTTTTATGCCACGACCGAATATCGGCCGTCCTTATCCTTTTTGAAATACTTCGGATTCTGGAGATTGACCAGAATGGTGTTTTCTTTCACATAGCGTTCTTTCAGTACTTTCTCTATCACTTCTTTTTTGGTGAGCGGACCGTGTTTTTCCAGGACTTTCTTTATGACGTCCTTGACCACGCCCGACATGTAGCCCCATTCGGAGAGAGCGTACAATCCCCGGCCGACCAGAACGAACCTGGGGTCCTTGATGAGTTCGTTGTGAGTGGTAGCGACGTGGGCTTTTCTGTTGAAAAGCTTTTCAATCTGTTTTGCCACTTCGCGGAAATGGATGGGCGAACCGTGTTTGCGAATGACCAGAAAAGCGTAATCGCGCATGCCTTTGGCCTTGATGTTCGGAGAATGAGAGACGCCCCACTCGCCCAGCGGATTTTTACCGACTTTTTTGGAGATGGAGAGCCAACGCTTCAAAATTTCCTCGTTTCTGTACTGGTCGTTCAGACCTTCTATGTGATTGAGAAAGGTGTCTATCATTTCCGATTCGGGAATGATGTCGTCATCCTTCAAATTTTTATAGAGCTTTTTGAGAGCCTCCTCCACTTTTTTTGAAGTGGCATCGTCCACATGCCAGCGATGTTTGAAATGCTCGTCTTCTTTTTGCCATTTGAAAGTGCGACCTAAAACTAGGAGGAAATAAACATGATTTTGAGTGGAAACGTCTTTTGAAACGCTGTCGAGCAAGTCTTCTTCGGCGATGATGCTTCCCATATCATTCATCATTGTTTCCAGTTCTTTGAAAGCGCCGATTTGTGTTTCATATTCTTTAGATTTCTGGATGTTGACAATGGCGTAATTTTCTATCTGACGCACCCGTTCACGGGTGATGCCATAAGTTTTGCCTATAGATTCCAGAGTCATTTTTTCAGAATTTTTGCCGAGACCATAACGCTTGACGATGACTTCTTGCGCTCTAGGCGGCAAGCTCTTTAGAAGTACTTTTACTACCAACTTTGGTTTAATCGTAAGTGTTGCCATGATAATGGGAATGTCTATTTAATTAACTAGTAATGTATTTCTATCATTTGTTTGGTACAAAGTCAAGAATATCGCGATGTCAAGACTTTTGTCAAGAGGTCGCGTATGTTCGGAAATTTATTTTATGACAATTGAAACGAGTTTGTCTGGTACGACAATCACTTTTTCAGGTTTTTTATCACCTATCCATTTTTTGACATCGGAAAGATTGAAGGCGGTTTTTTCGAGAGTTTCTTTTGCTATGCCTTTTGCTGTCTTGAAACTCGCCCGCACCTTGCCATTTATTTGCACCACAATAGTGATGGATTCTTCGGCAATTTTTGATTCATCGATTATCGGCCAATCTGATACATGAATGGATTTTTCGTTGCCCAAATCGCGCCACAACTCTTCTGCCACATGAGGTGCGAAAGGGGCCAGCAGTTTGAGAAAAATCTCAAAATCCGCCATGGGAATTTTTGTCTCTTTTTCAAAAGCGTTGGAGAGTATCATGAGAGATGATATGGCTGTGTTGAAGCTCATGTTTTCTATATCTCCTGAAACTTTTTGTATCGTCTTTTGCAATAGAGATTCTGATTCCCTGCCAAGTTTCAGCTCTTTGTCCACCGAAACTTTTGCTCCGAGAGCCCAGACGCGTTCTATGAACCTGCGAGGGCCTATGAGACCGCGACTGTCCCAGGAAACGGCTTGGTCAAAAGGCCCTATGAACATTTCATAGAGACGCAGGCTGTCGGCGCCGTATGTTTTCACGAGCTCGTCCGGATTGACGACCGTGCCGCGCGATTTGGACATTTTCTCTCCGCCTTCGGCCAGGACCAGACCGTGCGATGTGCGCTTTTTGTAAGGCTCATTCGTATTTACGGCGCCGATATCAAAAAGAAATTTATGCCAGAATCGCGAATACAGAAGGTGAAGCGTCGTATGCTCCATGCCGCCGTTGTACCAGTCCACGGGAGCCCAATAATCCAGTTTCTTCCTATCGGCCATGGCTTTTTTGTTCTTCGGGTCAATATAGCGCAGATAATACCAGGAGGAACCGGCCCAGTTGGGCATGGTGTCGGTCTCGCGGTGCGCCAGGCCACGGCATTTCGGGCACTTCACATTGACCCATTTTGAAACAGCCGAGAGCGGCGACTCTCCCGTATCCGTCGGCTGGTATTTTTTGACGACGGGCAATTCCACGGGCAAATCTCTCTCTGGTACCGGCACCCATCCGCATTTTTGACAATGAATCATGGGAATCGGCTCGCCCCAGTACCTCTGGCGCGAGAATATCCAGTCACGGAGCTTGTATTTCGTCACCCATTTTCCGCCGGCAAATTCGGTTATGGATTTCTTCACTTCGATAGAAATTTTACCTGAGAACTTTTCTGAGTTTGTGAGAATCCCTTCGTCGGTATATGGAATGTGATCGAGAAAATATTTCCAGATGTACTTCATATCCTCGTCGTGTTCAACAAGTTTCTCCACATTGTTTTTTTCCTCCCAAACGACTTCATGTAAAGCTACTTCTTCGGGAGAAATGGAATCTCGATTACCATCGACAAGTTCAAAGTAAAGCACTTCAAAATGAGCAAAACGGTTTTGTTTTTTTATTTCATGATAAAACTGTGAATGAACATTTGTTATTTTTCTGATGAATCTCACATTTTTGTAACCCGTTTCTTCATGAATCTCACGAGCCCCTGATTTTGCAGTGTTTTCATTTTCTTCTCTGCCCCCCACAACAAATCCTTGCCAATCGTTTTTCTTCCATTTAAGACATAGATATGCATCATTTTTCCAATGCTTCACGACACAAACAACAGCATCCCGTTCAATCAACGGTTCATTATTTCTAATTCCGTCAGAACCTAACCTTTTAATAAAAAGAGGATCGATTACATGCTTTATGGGTAATTTATATTTTTCTGCGAAATCAAAATCACGTTCATCATGCGCGGGCACGGCCATGACAGCACCCGTGCCGTAATCTGCCAATACATAGTCCGCGACAAAAACGGGTACTTCTTCCCTATTTACAGGATTTATGGCAAATACGCCATCCAGCTTTACACCCGTCTTTTCTTTATTTGCATCTGTCCTCTCTATGTCGTTTTTCTTTCGAGCGGCCACGACATAAGCGCGGACCTCTTTTTCATTTCTCGGTTTGAGTTTTGAAACGAGCTCGTGTTCAGGCGCTAAAACGACATATGTCACGCCAAAAAGTGTATCCGGACGTGTCGTAAAAACTTTGATTTTTTCCTTTGAACCTTTGATTGCAAACTCCAGTTCCGCGCCCTCGCTCCGGCCTATCCAATTTCTCTGCTGAATTTTTATACGTTCTAAATAATCTACGGTATCCAAGTCATCGTACAGCCTGTCAGCGTATTTTGTAATGGCGAGCATCCATTGCTCTTTTTCACGTTTTTCTACAACAGTGCCGCAACGATCGCATTTGCCATTTACGACCTCTTCGTTCGCCAGACCGATTTTGTCTTTTGGACACCAGTTGATGACGCTTTTTGATTTATAGGCAAGACCTTTTTCATACATTTTCAAGAATATCCATTGCGTCCATTTAAAATATCTCGGATCGGTTGTATTGATTTCTCTAGACCAATCAAAAGAAAGACCGAGAGATTTCAATTGTTTCCGGAAATTATCAGTATTTTGTTTTGTGACCAATTTAGGTTGTTTGCCTGTTTTGATAGCGTAATTTTCTGTCGGCAAACCAAAAGCGTCCCAGCCTATAGGATAGAGGACGTTCTCGCCTTGCATGCGGTGCTTGCGCGCGACGACGTCCATGCCGGTATAGCTCCTGATGTGGCCCGTATGGAGACCGGAACCCGAAGGAAATGGAAACTCGACGAGAGGATAGAATTTCCTTTTCGGACTTTCGTCCTTTGCTTCATATATTCTGTTTTTTTTCCATTCTCCCTGCCATTTTTTTTCGATCCGTTTGTGTCCGTATTTTTTCATTCCTATTAAATCTATTGTGCGGCTTTATATGCCCTTTGTTCTCACAGGATAGAGGTCCGGGTCTATCGTCCGGTCAAAACACGTCTCTCCGGCATCGTGAATCCAATTTTCATCGGCCATTCCGTATCCCGTCGGTGAGGGCCCGGCGCCCGTCCTGTCGCTTTGCCTGCCAACACTGGCCCGACTGAAATCGGCGCAGAAACGGAAGGACAGGTCGCTCGTGGCCTTGTATTTGTAGGCTTTACCCGTCTCTGGGTCGGTCGGCATATATGAATCTGATATTGGATTTTTTAAACTGTTCAAATTTATGGGAACCTCGCCTTTTTGCTGCCAGTAGCTTATAACCTGCCATTGGATGGACTGCAGGTCACCGACTCGCCTCTCGTCAAATTTCACGGCACGGGCCGCCATTGGCGAACCGACCAGGGCAAAACCGAGGGCGAGAGAGCCAAAGACCAGAATACAAGCCAGGGTAACGAGCAATTTTGTCCTGGATATCTGCCCGAAAGCGAAGTTTTTGCGCAAATCATAAGTGTAATAGGCAAATACCGCGCCAGCCACAATGGCGACAGCCAGTGTCTTCAAAATAAATCTGACGGTAATCTCCCCGCCCAAAAGAGTGTTTACCAGGACGACGAAGTCGCTCACCACGGCCGCTCCCGTGACGAAAAGAGTGAGATATGTGAGCCATTTTCTCACGGCGAGGTCGCGCTTTTCCGGAGTGGCGAGCAGATATTTATTGAGATATGAAGCGAGAAACAGATAAATGGGAAAAACGACTATGAGAGAAGCGATGGAGAGTCTCATGCCGGCCGAGTAGTAATCATAATAATACCCATCGTTCAAATTGTCAGGGAAAATTTTGTTTACGATGTTCCAAAGCAAATTGACGAGCGAAATGGCGCTCACATACAAAGTGGCGAAGCCGGCGAAATAGAGAAAGAAGTCTTTTGGCGTTGTTTTTGGCTTGTCCATATAATTAGTTTGTTTATTATCGGCAATCTTTATAATAGCTTCACTATCATACGTCTATAGAGCCATAAAAGGCAAACGCCCCAACAATTATTGAGGCGCTGGCCAAAACGATAGCCAAACGACAAACGACAAGAAAGCAGGAAGGGAACGACAACGAGAAGGGAGAATTTATACAGACCCTGCTCCGCCACCGCATGCCTTGCAATCATTTTTGTGGGTAAACACAAGCAGGACGCCGGATAGACCGACGAGAATGTAGACCAGCCTCTCCAGCCAAGCCACACTGCCGAGAACCAAATTGACCACATTCCAATCACCCAAGCCCACGAGGCCCCAATTGACAGCGCCGACGACAACCAGGATGAATGCAATTGTGTGAAGTGCCTTCATTTTTTTTAAAAAATAACTGATAAAAAATACTGCGACTTTTACCCATCAATTATAGCAATTTGTCCATATTTTTGCGCAACTGGGTTATACACAACTATATCTTGAACTCCATGACATCGCCGTCCTTGACGACATATTCCTTGCCTTCTATCCTAACCCAACCCCTTTCGCGGGCGGCGCTGTATGAGCCGGCCGAGAGCAGTTTGTTCCATTCTATGACTTCCGCTCTGATAAATTTGTCTTTGAAATCATTATGAATCGCCGTGCCGGCCAGAGGCGCCGTCCAGCCTTTTTGAATAGTCCAACCGCGAGTTTCATCTTCGCCTGTTGTGAAGTAGGTTATGAGATTGAGAATTTCGTAACTTTTTTTTATGAGATTGTCTATACCATTGTCCATACCGCCGAGTCCGGAACGCATCTCCCGCTTTTCTTCTTCGGACATGTCTTTTAAATCTTGTTCAATGGCCGCGTCTACTATGACATAGCCGGCGCCGTTGTTTTTCAAAAAATCCATGAGTTTTACAAACCTCTCGTCTACCGCCCCATTCCGTGGTTCATCCAGATTTTTGCCGCCGGATTTTTTATTGAGAACGTAGAGAATTTTTTTTGAAGTGAGGAGGTGCAGATTTCGCAATATAGGCGATTCAAAAGCGTCCGCCGAAATAGAAGAAGCCAGTTTTCCGGCCTCCAGAGCGATTTTCAGTTTTTCCAGAAGTTTTTCTTCTATAACCGCCTCTTTTTTGCCTTGTTTGATTTCCTTGCCGAGATTTTGTAGGCGTTTTGTAACAGTTTCCAAATCCGCAAATATGAGCTCCATGTTTATAATTTCTATGTCATGCAGAGGGTCAATTTTATTTGAAACGTGAATTATGTCTTCGTCTTCAAATATGCGGACAACCTCGGCTATGGCGTCTGTCTCGCGGATATTGGAGAGGAATTTATTGCCCAATCCCTCACCGGCAGATGCGCCCTTTACGAGTCCAGCAATGTCCACAAATTCAACCGCCGCCGTCACGATTTTGGCCGATTTTGAAAATTCCGATAACTTCCATAGCCTCTCATCCGGTACAGCGACAACGCCCACGGAAGGATCAATCGTGGCAAAAGGATAATTGGCCACCAAAACGCTCTTCCTGGTCAGAGCGTTAAACAGAGTTGATTTTCCGACGTTTGGCAGACCGACAATGCCTAAAGAAAGCGACAAGGTGTTTTTGATTAATTACTATAAAAATATCCGCACAATTCGTCTTCTGAGACATACCGCTTTGCCTGATTGTAGATCGCTTTGATCGTGCCTTTCTTTAGCTCTTTATGGTTCGGTATAACAAGTATCTGTTCTGAATCATTTTTCATACGAAACAATTTCACATGACTTCCTTTTTGAGAAACAATTTCAAAATTGAAATTTTTTAGAATTTTTACAACCTCCTCGCCAGACAAAATTTTGAGCTTAGGCATAATGAACTGCAGGCACTTCGAAGTTCGCGAGTACCGCAGGTGTATCTGAAAAACCTAGTTCTTTCGCTTCGTGCCCTTCAAAAAACAGATCCAGAGCTTCTCGGATATTTTTTGTAAGTTCATCAAAGCTTTGGGCTTGTGTCACCACAGGCACATTGACACCTTCAGCAATAAAGTCCTTGCCCTCCTGTGAAATTGTAAACTGGATAATGGATTTCATATCTATATACTATACGATTTTCAAGGCAAAATCAACTCAATTTCACATCTGGCCTTTCTATAAAAACTTCTCAAAATACTCAAATTTCTTATACCCATGACATTGTTCAACATTAGTAAGATTGATATTCGGATATTGTCCATCTAGAAATGAAATAAAGAAAGTGCATGCATCAGACAAACAGGCAAAGCAAACCCAGAACGCGAGCGACGAATCAATGGCAACGGGTTTAGGAGCGTTTTCGTTATAGCCTTTTATGAAATTTTTGGCTACCTCGTTATCCCATTTTGTTTCATTATTTGGTTGTACCCAGAGAGCAATACCCTGCCCCACATCTTTTAGAAAAGGACCGTAGCACGCCCAATCAAGATCAATTACATGGCAACCGTTGTTACCAAAAATAACATTTTGTGGCCCATAATCACTATGGATAGCTCCGCAAAGATCTGGATTAGATTGCATCCATTCTTTGGCCTTTGTTTTGAATTCTTTCAACTCATCACAAAACTTAGCAAAACCGTTTATGGATGATAGTTTTGCTAAATCTCGTTCAAAGAAAGCGTCAATTTCTGTAAATGCGTTTCTTTTCTTATTTTCATCTATCTCCTTTTTATGAACCGAAGCAATAGCGTGCATCTCACCTAGAGTTTTTCCACCCAAATAAGCAAGCTCCGGTCGTAATTTAATATCACTCATCTCATATTGTTTGCCTTCAATAAATTCAAAAACAAAGACTGACCAATTCTCTTTGGTCTTTGCAAACAATGCACCATCCTTGAGAGATACGAGTCGTGGCGCACTGAAATTATTGGCACCAAGAACATGTAAAAGATTCGCTTCAAATTGATAATCTTTTTCTCTTACTCTTTTTGCCTCACGAACCACGAATTTCTTGCCGGAACCATCCGTGATGAAATAAAGGTCGTTATCTATATTGACGAGAACCGAATCAACCGATATTGGCTCTTTGAGTGAAAATTTTCCGATAATATCCCGTATTTCTGGCCGGATTCGTTAATTCCCAAATGAATTAGGACACTCCGATATCATTAGGAGTGTATGAAATG
>ERZ1292632.4330-Hain-H43-01um-R2-4330-length-10260-cov-4_pt1 | contig 10260 bp, 14 predicted proteins | sample MGYA00564407_ERZ1292632 | MGnify/ENA primary metagenome ERZ1292632 (study PRJEB36523, sample SAMEA6512637) | groundwater metagenome | collected 2019-01-08 | study: AquaDiva: Metagenomics assemblies of 32 groundwater samples | reverse complement strand
GCCGGTGCCGTTGCGGGTAATCATCTTTAAGATTGGTGATATTCGGACTTTAATGAAAGTTGATCAAAATTATTTTCGTTTAGCGCCACGCCAAAGTATCAAGATTGATTTCACCACTTATATGCCCGCTTCGGCGGAGATTGATAAGGTTTATGATGGTCGAGTCTACATTTTTAAAGTGCCATTTTTGTAACCGCATGAAAAAATTTGCTCTCAATCTAATTATTTACTTGATGATTGTGGGCGGTTTGGTTTTTGGTTTGCCGCGCTTGCTCTCTTGGGGGCTAAATACCCCTTACCCCATGGCGGCGATTACTTCTGGCTCGATGTGGCCGGTGCTCAATGAGGGTGATTTGGTGTTTATCCAAGGGGTGCCGCGCGAATCGCTTAAGGTGGGCAATGTGATTGTGTTTCGGAATGATGGCGGTCCGGGGTTCACGATTCACCGGATAGTGGAACTGGGAGCAAATAACCTTACCACTAAAGGTGATGCCAATTTTGACAATGATTCACCGGTTAAATATGAAAATGTGGTGGGCCGGGCATTAACTTGGGGTAAAGATCCAGTGCATATCCCATACCTCGGGTCGATTACGGTTATGGCCAATAATCTCCGCGAAGAAAAAACCAAATAATGATGACCAAGCCCAATAATTATAACCCCATTCTACGCCTATTTTTTGGTCGGTTTATGTTTCCGTCATTGGTAATTGCTTTTGGTCTGGTGGTGGCCGCTTCAATCCAGCTCTCGGCTTTTGAGGCCCATGTACTCAATGTCACCGCGGTGATTGATCGTGAGTCAAGTCAGTGTATTGGTGGTCAACCTAAGTTTTGTCAACACACGGCGGGTTGCGATGGTGGTAAGGGCGAGAATATTTGGGCGAGTCAGGTTAATGTTTTGAGTAATAATTTTTCTGGTTTTTTTGCCAACATTTCGGGTAATGGCATTTGCCTACTTTTCGATTCTCACAGTAGTCAACCTTGTCCTCCGGCCGATACGGTGGCTGGGGCGCGCTGTTATGCCGAGGCTCATGCTCTAGCCAATGAACTCAATTTAGTTTCGGGCCGACTTGATCCTCAGGCCTTATTAGCCGGGGCCATTATGGGCAGTGAGGCTTTTGCTCATTTGGGTTTAGACGCTAATTCAACCATTGAGGAAGCAATGATTGAGGTTGAAGAAATTTTAGCCTTCCCCGGATCAACGGCCACCGAATTGTTTGCCGCCGCGGTGGTAGGCAAGGCCACCCACCTTTTTTATGAGGATCATAACCCCCAAACCCCGCAATGTATTTTTGAGGCCGGTGATTGGTTAGAAGGAGAAATAATTTCTTTTGAAGAAGATGTTTTAGAAGAAGACACATCAACGGAAGAATCAATAGAAACGGTTGAGGTGGCGGCGGAAGGGGAAGAGAATGTGATTGAGGAGGTAATTGAAGAAGCAGCGGGGTCAGAATCAGACTTAGAGACCGAGACAGAAACAGAGGTGGTAACAACGGAACCCGCGGAAGAAGCAACAGAAGAAACCGTGGAGACCGAAAGCACTGAAGAGCTTGAAGTGCCAACCGAAGAAGCCGAAGAAGAGACAGTAGAGGTAGAGGAACCGGAGGTCGAGAGCGAACCAGAAACTGAAGAAGTGGTGGTTGAAGATCCGGAGGTTTGACACCCGTTCTTTTAGGCGCTAAGCTATAGTTCGCAACTTCTTCTTTCGAGGCGGAGTTGTTTTTAATAAGAATGAGCGCTACAAATTATCTTAAAGAAACTAAAGCCGAGTTGCGTCAAGTTTCTTGGCCCACTCGCCGTCAAGCCATCAATTACACCTTGGTGGTTATTGGCTTGGGAGTGGTAACCGCACTTTTGCTTAGCCTGTCTGATATCGTGTTTAGTTATTTATTGGGTCTCGCTTTGTAACCATGTCTCGTCAAGAATTATCCCAAGAGCGCAATTGGTATGCGGTGCATACTTATTCGGGCTATGAGAATACCGTGGCACGTAATCTAAAACAACGCATTGAGTCTTTGGGTATGGAAGACAAAATCTTTAATGTGATTGTGCCAGTAGAGAAAAAGGTAAAGATTAAGGGCGGCAAAAGGGTGACGGTAGAAGAAAAAATCTATCAAGGTTATGTGCTGGTAGATATGTTGGTAGACGACAATTCTTGGTATGTGGTGCGCAATACGCCGCGAGTAACGGGTTTTGTGGGCTCGGGGACCACACCAGTGCCTCTCGATAAGGCCGAAGTGGAAGCCTTGTTTAAGAAAATGCACGGCGATAATATCAAACACAATATTGATCTTTTGCCCGGTGAGCCGATTCAGATTACTGATGGACCGTTTAAAGAATTTGAGGGTAAAGTGAGTGAGGTGGATACGGAGCGAGGGAAGGTAAAAGTGCTCGTTTCGATGTTTGGTCGCGAAACGCCGGTGGAGCTCGACTTCTTGCAAGTTAAGAAAATATAAGTAATCTAAATAGCTCAAGAGCTAAATAACTAAATGGCCAAGAAAATAGAGAAAAAGATTAAATTACAAATTGCGGCTGGCAAGGCGACGCCAGCGCCACCGGTGGGTACCGCCCTTGGTCCAGCGGGAATCAATATTGGTGACTTCGTGAAGAAGTTTAATGATGCCACGCGCGAGATGGTGGGCGATGTGATTCCGGTAGAAATTTCTATTTACGGTGACCGGAGCTTTGATTTTGTGCTTAAAACGCCGCCAGCGGCCAATTTGCTGATGAAAGCGGCCAAGATTGAGAAGGGTTCGGGTAAAAATGCCACTCAGAAAGTGGGGAAGGTCACTAAAGCGCAAATTAAAGAGATTGCCCAGAAGAAGCTGGTGGATCTAAATACCACTAAGCTCGAAGCGGCCGAGAAGATTATTGCCGGCACGGCGCGATCGATGGGGGTTGAGGTAATTGGTTAATTTTGTTACTCTTCTAAGTGGAAAGTAGCTCTTTGGTATGGAGTTACTGTGCCGACACTTCTTTTTTGTAACACGGAGGTTTTCTATGCAACGGCAAATCATGCCGGTCTGCTCCCTGTCTAAGAGGGAGCTCAGTGGTCTGGGGAACGATGAGCTCGATCGAGAGAAGGCGGACCTTTTTATTCAGGTTGCCTTTTTGGCTCGACAGGGTTTAGAGTTTGCTGGACGGTCAGTTTTTCCCACCTCTCGGGTTTCTGATGTGCGAACAACGAACCTTTTTTCCTACCGGTTGCGTCGGGCTGACTTAGTAATAGGTTATTGCCCAGCCGAGCGAGATGACGAGGAGGCTTACATTAGCTTCCTTGTCAAAAAAACCCAACCCAGAAAGACCCCGATCCTTTTTGTGTACTTGTATGGTCCGCCCAAGTTTTCTCGGGAGTACCATGCCAAGTTGCCCAGCCGACTTTGGTTTTGGGAGTGGGACACGAAGGCTTCCTCTTGTTTGTTTGAGATAGTTGAGCAGGCCTTATCGGTCCCCACAAGGACCGGTGATGATTTGAGCGACCATCTCGATCGTGTGCCTTGGACACCAAAGAACTGGCGTCGCAACGGTCACGGTAACCCCCAATGCCTTTATTACTAGTTTGTTTTCTGGCGGAGTTCGATTGAAAAATCGAACTCCGCTAATTTTTTAGTCAATCTTTACGAAAACTGTAGTTTTGTATAATTAGGGGATGGTAGATAAAAAAACCCAAACAGCCTATGTTCGCCCCAGTTGGGATGAGTATTTTATGGATATTGCGGAATTGGTGGGTAGTCGGGGGACTTGTGCTCGGGGCCGTTCTGGTTGTGTAATTGTGCGGGACAAGCATATTTTGGTGACTGGTTATGTGGGTTCGCCGGTGGGTTTGCCTCATTGTGATGAGGTAGGGCATGAAATGCATAAAGTGATTAATGATAGCGGGGTGCAGTCGGAGCACTGCATCAGAACGGCTCATGCCGAACAAAATGCGATTGCCCAAGCGGCCAAACTGGGTGTCTCGGTGGATGGAGGTACGGTGTATTGTCACATGATTCCTTGTTATGCTTGCGCCAAATTGCTGATTAATGCGGGGATTAAAAAGGTAATTGCCCTTAAGGATTATCACAGTAGTCAAAGAAGTAAGGAAACCTTCAAGGCCGCGGGGGTAAAATTGGATGTTGTGCGCAACGAGATGGAGGATTATAAACACGATCGAGTTGCTAAAAGAAAAATTTAGTGAAAATTAAACTAAAAAAATTGCACCCAGAGGCGCGTATTCCCGAGCACGCTCTTGAGGGTGATGCAGGAGTGGATTTATTTAGCGTGGAACCATTTGAACTTGAGCCCGGAGAGAGAAAGTCGGTTCCACTCGGGGTGGCGATTGAGATTCCTCAAGGTTATGTGGGTTTAATTTGGGATAAGAGTGGCCTGTCGCACAAATATGGGATCAAGACTTTTGGCGGGGTGATTGATTCTAGTTATCGGGGAGAGATTCATGCGGGGATCATGAACCTGTCAGATAAATTTTTTAGTTTCGAAAAAGGGCATAAAATTGCTCAACTGCTCATTCAGAAAGTGGAGACGGTAGAATTTGAAGAGGTGAAAGAATTAAGTGATTCAGTGCGCGGTGAGGGAGCCTTCGGTAGTACCGGTAAATAATTATTGGGCTAAATCTTGCTGTGTTTGGGTTTGTAGTAGGGGAGGCCGTCGACGATTTCTTTTTCGAAGTCGCCAAAGAGGTGGGGGTAGCGTTTAATCATGATTGCTGCCACTTTGCCGAAAACTAAACGAATTTCTTCTTCGGCCGTGGGGTGAGTACGCATCTCAATGACCCAGCGCAAAGTGCGGGGATTAGCCGACCAGCCAATGGTGGTAGCGAGGCCGTCGGGCGCAATACGGCGCATGGCAGAAGTTACCACCTTCTTCCACGCGAAAGGTTTTTTATCAGAATCGAGCTCGAAGTGTTTGGCCAGTTCGAGCTGGAGCTTTTCTAAATCTTTGAAGGTTTTGGCAAAAATCTCGACCGCCTTTTTATCTTCGCGAATCACCGTGGGGAGCCATTGGCCCAAATCGTCAAGGCGAACAAAGCGCAAACTCTCTTGCGAAATCGCTACGCCGGTGCGATGGCGGACTAGTTCATGAGTAAAAACGCGGGAGACATTAGCAAAAATAAAGTTCATCGTGGCGTGCTCAATAACCGAGCCGTGTTTTACCGCGAGGACATTCTCAATATAGTCTTTATTGTGTTCGCGAATTCGCGTGACATTTTTATTTAACCCGGGTTGGAAACTGCGATAGCAGAGGCGACCCATTACCTCAACCAATTTCTCGGCATCGGTGGGGGCGTCGGAGCGCCACTTGGGAACGCCGAGGTGTTTAAAATAATCTTTTAAGCCTGATTCGATAATTTTGGTCTCGCCAATCAAGAAAACCTTTGGTTCTACTTTATGCATTACCGGCGATTATACCAGCCGCCTCGACCAAGGGAAGATTGACTAATTAACTCATTGTTGTAGGGTAAGTGACAGCGTATTTGGACAAAATGAACAAAGTTCTTTGAGAGGAGTTGAAACAAATGGATTTAGTATTGTCTTTAGCAGAGATCGCAGAGCACTTTCGCCAATATTTCTGGATCTCAAACTGGGCCTTTCTGCGCAATATTCAGGTGGTCGAAGGCCGGTTGGTGCAAGCGATGAAAGATCTGTCTGAATGGCCCCGCAAAGGAAGGGGCGACCGTGATTTACTAGAAAAACAGTTGGCCGCCTGTTTTCGGTGGCTCATGGCGGTGGTGAATTTTGGTTGTGGTGGACAAATTTATGGCGCCGCAATGGCCTTTGCTTACGGTCAGGGGCACTGTCTTCATTGTGGTAAAGCGTTGTGTGTTTGTCCGCGAGACGGTCGACCAGAACGCCAAGAAAAATTCCGAGCTGAAGATTGGTTGGGCCACCCCCACGTTAATTTGGGGTTGCGCGATTGGCAAAGAATCATTGGCGAGACCTTCGCTTTGGCCAATAGCGAGCTGTCAGATAATGATTTCTTTACGCGCTGTTTTCAGGAGTTGGCGGAGCTGACTTCAGTTCACCCCGAATATCATAAATATCGGGGGCGGGATGCCACCACCTTAATTAGCGAACAGGCATTAGAGAGTTGTGATCTAACTGCGTGGTTGATTGGCATTGCCAATCGAGAATCGGTGAGGGTTGATTTGGAAAAGCTGGTGATGCGAGGGTATGAGGAGCGTTGCCATTTTTGTCCCCGGGTGTGTGTTTGTGGGCAGTTTGCTCTTGGACGAGGGCGGATTCGAAAAGGGTTTCCTGCTACCGTTTGATCAGCCTTTTTTGGAGAATTGATGATGAGTAAACCAAAATTGTATGTGGGTTGCGCTTTAAACAATGCCCCGCTAGCATTCCAAAAAAAGGTGGATGCACTCAAGAAAAGCCTGGTGGAAACCTTCGAGATCCTTGAGTTTATTGGTTCGGGCGAAATGTCTGACGGCGAAACCGTGCTTCATGATCTCAAACAGGTGGAGAGGTGTGATTTGATGCTTGGCATTGCCGATCTCGCCTCGACCGGTTTAGGGAGTGAGCTTACTCATGCCGGTTGGTTGAAAAGACCAACTTTGATTGTGGCTCAAGCGGGTGCCCAAGTGAGCCGGTTTGTTCCTGGTTTGCCAGCAAAGTTCGAAAGTTTGGTTTTTCAGAGATATGAAACATGGAATGATATCGAGAAGTTGATTAGCGATTTTGCGGCGGAACGAGAAATTCGCTTTTGACCGTTCGGTTGGCCCGACTCATTACAAAAGACCCAGAGGTGTCACCTCTGGGTCTTTTCTTTTGTTTGGGAAAATTGCTAATCTAACGGGATGACAGATCAAGAGATCGAACGGCTCATTAAGGCTGAAAGGGCACGACAAAAGCGGGTGATTAATCTAATTCCCTCGGAGAACTATGTGTCGAAAGATGTTTTGGCCGCGCTCGGCTCGGAGTTGAATAATAAATATGCCGAAGGCTATCCGGGTAAGCGCTATTATGGTGGTAATGCGGTGGTGGATGAAGTGGAGCGCTTGTGCCAGAAGCGGGCGCTCAAACTTTTTAAGCTAAATCCAGATGAATGGGCGGTGAATGTGCAGGCGCTTTCGGGCTCGCCGGCAAACTTGGCGGTGTATTATGCGATGGTGCCGCCTCACGGCAAGATTATGGGCATGAGCCTCGATCATGGTGGTCACCTGACTCATGGCCACAAAGTTTCGCTGACGGGAAAGATTTTCCAACAAATTCCTTACGGTGTAAGCAAGGAAACGGAGTTGCTTGATTATGAAGAACTGAAAAAGATTGCGCGGGCCAATAAACCTGATGTCATTGTGGCCGGTTTTACGGCCTACCCGAGAATTGTTGATTGGGAAAAGTTTCGAGACATTGCTGATGCTTGCGGCGCGCTTTTTATGGTAGATATGTCACATTTCGCGGGATTAGTAGCGGGTGGCGTGTATCCAAGTCCGTTTAAATATGCCGATGTGGTGACGACGACGACTCACAAAACTTTGCGTGGGCCACGCTCGGCTTTAATTTTTTCGCGACGCGATAAGCGGGAATTAGATAAAAAAATTGATAAAGCGGTTTTCCCCGGACTTCAAGGTGGGCCGCATCTGAATCAGATCGCCGCGGTGGCGGTAGCTTTGCAAGAGGCGATTAGGCCCGAGTTTAGAAAATATGCTCAGCAAATTGTGAAGAATGCCAAAGCCCTCGGGAATGAATTGCAGAAGCTTGGTTGGCGCTTAGTTTCTGGTGGTACGGACTCGCACTTACTTCTCGTTGATACTTGGAGTCCGCCAGCTGGCGGAGGAAAGGGAATCGGTGGTAAAGAAGCCAGTGATAAGCTCGAGAAGGCGGGGATTATTGTAAATAAAAACATGATTCCGTTTGATACGCGCACGGCGGTGGACCCTTCTGGTATTCGTCTCGGGACGCCGGCCGAGACCACGCGAGGGAAGAAAGAACGCGAGATGGTGGTAATTGCGCGAAAGATTGATAAAATTCTTCGAGCATGAAGCGCGGCAAATTTATTGTGATTGACGGAGCTGATGGTTGTGGTAAGACCACGGTAATTTCTTATTTACGCGAGGCTTATCCTCAGGGTTTTGTGTTTACACGAGAGCCGGGCGGGTCCTTTTTTGCCGAGAAAATTCGCGATGTCATTTTAAGTCCAGATGCCAAGGGAGCTTCGGGTTTAACTCAGTTTGGTTTATTTTGGGCGGCGCGGGCCGATCATCTAGCCAACACTATTCGGCCAGCCCTAGAGCGCGGGCTTAATGTGGTGGCCGACCGTTTTGACTCATCTTCTTACGCTTTCCAAATTTATGGTCAAGAAGAGCGCGGTCTAAAATCGCTTTTTATGCAGATGCGCGAATTGTGTTTGGGTGCGGCGAAGCCCGATTTATATATTATTCTCGATGTCAATCCGCATATTGCGGTGGCCCGCACGGGTGAACGGGGCAAAAAAAATAAAAATCATTTTGATGAGCGGGATGTGGCCTTCCATCGGCGGGTGCGCGAGGCTTATCGAGATTTACCCAAAGAATTTCCGAAAATTATTATCTCCAGCCACGATCCGGTAGAAGAGGTGAAGGCTAATGTGAAGCGGGTGATTGATAAGTTGTGCTAGGATAAAAGCGTGAATTTTAAAGCAGAAATAGAGAAATGGCTTGGTGAACAAGCGGTAATTGAGGTGCCGACCAATTTGGCGCACGGTGATTACTCGACCAATTTGGCCTTGACTTCGGGTAAGAAAGCGGGCGATTTGGTGGCTGAATTGGAGCAAACTAAGCCGGAGTTTATTGAGAAAATCACGGTGGCGGGGCCGGGGTTTATTAACTTTTTTCTCAAGCCAGAGTTTGTGTTGGGGGAAGTGAAGAGGTTGGTAGTTGGTCCCACTTCGTCCGCTTTAGGCGGACTACGCGGGGCGAACAACATTAAAGTGTTGTTCGAATATACCGACCCGAATCCGTTCAAAGAATTTCATATCGGACACTTGATGTCGAATGCTATCGGGGAGACTTTGGCGCGGTTGACCGAGACCACGGGAGCAGAGGTAAAACGGGCGTGTTATCAGGGTGATGTGGGTTTGCATGTGGCTAAAGCGCTTTGGGGCAAGCAAAAAGGGGAGGTAACTTGGGGCGAGGCTTATGTGGCCGGCTCGAAGGCTTATGAAGAAAGCGAAACCGCGAAGCAAGAAATTGTGGCGCTTAATAAAAAAGTTTATGAAAAATCCGACCCGGCGCTAAATGAATTGTACGAGCAGGGAAAAAAAGAAACCCTCGCCGAGTTTGAGAAAATTTACGCCAAGCTTGGCACTAAGTTTGATTTTTACTTTTTTGAGAGTGAAATGGCAATTCCCGGAGTGAAAATTGTGGAGGAATTTTTGGTCAAAGGTTTATTTGAAAAGAGTGATGGGGCTGTGGTATTTCGGGGGGAGAAATTTAATTCCCAGCTACATACCCGGGTTTATGTTACCGCCCAAGGTTTACCAACTTATGAAGCCAAAGAACTGGGTTTGCATTTTACTAAGGCGAAAGTGTACCCATTTGATGCCTCGGTGGTAATTACAGCGAATGAACAGGATGGTGTGTTTTTGGTGGGGCTTGAAGCCCTGCGGCAGATTGATCCAGAATTAGCGGCGAAAACAAAACATCTTTCTCATGGCATGCTCCGGTTGCCAACTGGCAAAATGTCGTCACGAACGGGGAAGGTAATTACGGCGGAAGCGCTGATTGAAGAAGCGAAGAGTAAGTTAACAGAGAAAACGACTGATCCGGAAATTCAAGAGCAAGTGGCGATTGCGGCGATCAAATATTCAATTCTCCGCCAAGCACCCGGGCGCGATATCATTTTCGATTTTGATAAATCACTGTCGTTTGAGGGCGATTCGGGGCCGTATTTGCAGTACACGCGAGCGCGAGCACACTCGGTTTTGGAAAAATTCACTGACGCGGCAAGGGTAACCCTTCCCCAAGGTTCGACCTTAAAAACCCAAGACTCAAGGTCGCACCTTAGCGTTGAGTTAAAACTAATTCACTTCCCCGAAGTGGTAGCGCGCGCCGCGCAAGAGTTTGCCCCGCAACATCTTGTCACTTATCTGACCGAACTCGCTTCGGCTTTTAATGCTTTCTACGCGCAAAATCAAATTGTTGGGAGCGAAGAAGAAGATTATCGCCTCACGCTCACCCGCGCGGTCGAAAAAGTCCTCACCACCGGCCTCAACCTGTTGGCGATTCCTGTACTTGACAGGATGTAGAAAAAAAGTGATGATTGAGTTGGCGTGTTGATC
>ERZ1292632.4327-Hain-H43-01um-R2-4327-length-10268-cov-6_pt1 | contig 10268 bp, 19 predicted proteins | sample MGYA00564407_ERZ1292632 | MGnify/ENA primary metagenome ERZ1292632 (study PRJEB36523, sample SAMEA6512637) | groundwater metagenome | collected 2019-01-08 | study: AquaDiva: Metagenomics assemblies of 32 groundwater samples | reverse complement strand
CAATCTAATGAATATGAACCAGAATATCCATCAATCCCTTCTGGGGGTTGGGAATCAAGGTATTCAGAATCGGTTGGGATTCATGGGCGCGGCCACGGGTCAGTTGGGTACACAGGGAAACCTTGGGAATGTGGGCCGATTGAACACGGGCACCACCACATCCACCATGAACCAACCCTTCTCGCTTCTTGATGCGTTTGCGCCATTGGCAGGGTTGCTTGGTGGAGCGGGTGGGCTCCTGGGCGGGATTAGTGGGAGCAACCTGAGCGGGGTGGGACGCTAATGGACCCATTTACCCTCAACCCGGCCCTTGATCCTACGGATACCTCTGGAGAGGTCACACTCGTGAATCTACTGAAGCAACTCCAAGCCCGCCAAGCCCAGCCACTCATCGGGAATGATAACCCACTTGGACAGTTGGGCGCTGCATTGGCAGGGTTCGCCTCTGGGGTACAAGGCCAGCCTAATCCTGTCCTCAAACAGTTCCAATCCCTACGTGAGCAAGAAATGGCGGGGATGACACAGCAAGCGGGCATTGCTGGTGCGCTGACCACCCTTCAGGAGCAACGTGTGGGACGTGCAGAGCGTCGAGAAACCCAACTAGATGAAATGCTTGGGAGTTTTATGAAGTCTGAATCTCCACAAGCCCGTATCTTTGGGGCTGATGCGCTCCAGAAGCGCCTCAAGTCGAGAGGGATTGATATTCCAGATGCAGTCGTGGCCGGCATGGGAATGGGAAAGTTAAAGCTTGAAGATTATAAAGAAGTGCTCCTTCTGAGTGATTTGAAACTCCCTGATGCCACCATTGCACAAGTCACGGGGGTTCCACTTGAAGCTCTCCAAACCATTCGGATGATGGCGCAAGATGATGTCGGGCGAAGTATTTTAGGGCTTCCCACTGAACAAGAGCGGCGGTCAAAAGTCCTCGATGAACAGGTTAAACTGCTCACCATCGCTGAGAAAGAATCCGGCCTTGCGATGCCTGGTGTGGGAAAGGACGTCATCCCACACGCCCTCAGACTGTTCCCCAACAAGGACCCTCGCACACTGACCACAAAAGAATGGTCCCTTGCGTCGGATGCATTTCTTAAGCATGATCTGGAGCGAGCGCGTCTCACAGCGGGAGCTGCCGCAGTCCCCTTTGAGGCGGCAAGGGGGCTCGCCACGTATGAATCTGCTGTGACTGCGCTGGAAAAGGTGGATGCCATCCTTCGTGATCCCCAGAAGTTTAAAGTCGTGGAGCCCTATATTGGACCCCTCTTGACGGGTGGCCCAGTACGAGAATACGCTGTTCGTGGGCTTCCTGAAAGTATGGTGGGGAAGGTTCCGAATGAACTGATTGATATGGGGTTTGGTGAGGATGGATACAAGAACTTGCTCATTCTTGCACGGTCTGGAAGCGCGGTCTCCGAAGGAGAATATCAGCGGAACGTGAAAGAAGCACCAAACCGTGCGACGGATAAACCAGAAGTGTATCGGCGGAAAGTGGCTCATGCCCTTCAAGTGGCCCGTGTACTATCAAAACGCATCCAAGCGCTCTCGGCTGTGGGTGGGCGTGAAGCGGTCAATCCAGTGGATGTGATCAAAACGAACCCACTTCCATTGTTTCCATCTGAAACTCCACAGTCTATTTTCTTTAACCCAAAGACTCGTGCGTATGCCAGTGGTCCGGTTGGAGCTAAGCCGCCCGAGGGATATGTCTTGGTGAAATAGATGAGTGAACATCTTCCGAAAGGGTTTACTCCACTCAATGAAGAGGATGTCCCTGCCGAGATACGGGTACGGTTTTCCTTTCCATCCCCTACTCGCCCCACACCCGGCCCTCCAGGTCCTGGCGGTCCACAATATGCTCCCAATATGGGTGGATGGGGAAGTGGCCCACTCCCATCACTGCTTGGCAATGCAGCGGTGGGAGCAGGACAGACGGCATTGGGTGCAGGGCTCGGTGCCCTTATCGGTGGCCCCCCTGGGGCTCTGATTGGTGGCATGGTAGGTGGAGGCACCTCCCCATTCACATCCCAAGCACTCGGATTGCAAAAGGAAGTCACTCCGCTTGACGTGGGACTTGGGGCGCTTCCCATGCCCGGTGCGGCGGCGATGCGTGGGGCGACACGGATGTTTCTCCCCGGTATCGAGCCCGGTCTCCAGCAGGGGGTGAACCGTAGTGTACAAGCCATAGGGATCAAGGGCCTGGGACCTCTCGCAGAGAAATCACTTCCAGGCGTCTCATCCACGGGTGAAATTGTTGCGCGTGGCCCCTTTGGTTCTCCATTGCGCCAATTCCTGAACCGCCCGCAATCCATTGAAGCCGCCACGTTGTACGCGGAAGCAGAACGTCTTGCCCCTGGAGTTCGCATTTCTACCGCCAAGGTTAAACAAGCCGCGAAGGATTTAATGAAAGAAGAGGCTGGGGTGGTGAAGCCGCTCCGCGTTCCTGGGGTTGAAAAGGCCAGGAAAGCAGCGAAAGAAGTCTCGTTTGGGCAAACCATGGGTATCACTAACTTTAACTCGAATACTCGTCGGGTGGGGCAACTTTTCCGGGAATCTCGGGAAGTGTTTGCGCGCACAGGTGAAGGTGGAGAAAAGGCGAGGGCGCTTGGGCGTGTCTATGGGTCGATGATTGAAGCGTTTGATGATGCCACGAAAACCGCACAAGGTCAACCTGCCATCACCGCACTCCGCCGCGCGAATGAGGCGTATAAGCGGGAAATCTTCGCTGATGAGCTACAGTCCCTCATCACCAAAGCCATCCAGCCTGTTGCGGGGCAACCATCCTTCATCGCGGATCAAGTGATTAAACATCTCCTCCCCGGTGAACCAACACTCGAAATCCTTACTAAGTTGGTTCCGAAAGGTGAGATTGATGATTTGATGCGCACGCTCCAGCGCCTCGCAGCGGTGCCTGGGTTGGGGGCAGAGTTAAAAGGTGGGGTCGCTGGGATGCCGTTCCCTAAGCGTGCGCTCGTTCAAGGAGCGGTTGGAGCCGCTGGGTTTATGCAGGGCGGCTTGGGGACTGCAGCGGGTGGCGTTATCGCAACGGAAGCCCTCTTTCAAGTGTTAGGCACCTCAGCGGGTCGGGCGATCGCACGCGCGATCGCGGGGTCTCCCAAGCTCACTGGCCCCCTCGCTCCAGCGGTCTATGATCAGTTGGTAAATGTGGGGATGGCCATGATGCGGGCGAAACAGGTCCAGATGCGTGAGAGTATTCGCACACAAGAGTAAGTACTATATATAGTACTATATTAAGTACTTAAGGTATAGTATGAAACCCTCAGAGCGGTATGATAGTCTCTTTCAATACTATGGAACCTTGCAGGGTGTTGATCCTTGGCTCCTGAAAGCCCAAGTCGCTGCTGAGAGTAACTTTGACCCGGATGCAAAGTCTCGGGTAGGCGCATTGGGATTAGCCCAATTCATGCCCGCAACATGGGCTGAGTTGGCGATGAAGAAAGGGTGGATCACTCCACAAGCCCTCGTGGACCCCCGCGATCCCGAGGACGCAATCAGAGCCCAGAGTGTCTATATGGCATGGTTGATAAAGGAAACAGGTGATATCAAGTTGGCGCTGGCAGCGTATAATGCGGGGATTGGGCGGGTCAAGCGTATCTTCTTGGCGCATGGGTTAACATGGGAGATTGGCTCCCCACAACTCCCTACAGAGACTCAAGCCTATGTACCCAAGGTGATGTGGACATGGAGGAGCTATGCTCAGCCCGAGAAAGTGGGTATGGAACGTCCTCGTCGGGATTGACCAGTTAGGGAACGCGCTGATTGGTGGGTACAGTGACGAGACCATTAGTGCCCGTGCGGGGCGCTATCAAGGGAAAGTTTGGTACTGGACCTGGCTCGCAAAGGTGCTCAACTGGATTGACCCAGGCCATACCAATCATGCCATGGACGCTGAACAGAAGCAGACCCAACAAGCTCCCACTTATAGAAAGGTAGACCCATGATCCGTGTGGTTGCTGGACTCACAAGTATACTACTCATGCTACTAGCAGGGTTGCTACCTGCATGGGCTGGGTACGAGGAGTTGTTTCAAACAGCCAAGAACGCCTCTTGGGCGATCTATGTCCGCGAAGTGGGTGGGATGAAGGCTATTTGCTCAGCGGGTGCATTTGAGACGACTGCCACCACCACTAAGCTCATCACAGCGGGACACTGTTTCATCGGGAGCGATCTTCGCAAGACTGATTTCTTGGTCACCCAGGACCATAAACGATTTGTGAAAGCTGAACTGGTGACCAATGGCCTCAAGATGACCAAATCGGCACGCAAGGCAACCAGCACAGACCTTGATGACTTCGAGGGAGACGATTGGGCCATCATTCGCGCCCACATTGGGAATCAAGCCGTCATGCCCATTGGGGATTCCGACGCGCTCGTCATAGGAGAAGACCTGATTATTGTGGGGCTTCCATTTGGCGTGGACTTCCTCGCCGTACAAGGCATTGTAGGGTCCAAGGATTTGAGCCTGTCCACGCTCGTCTGGAATCATTATCTGGGAGCAAACCTCTACATTGCGAGTGGCAATAGCGGCAGCGCGGTGGTGAGTGTCAAACAGAGGGCGATTGTCGGAGTGATCGTGGCGGGGCCGGGAGGTCAATCCTCCATGGCAATCTTTACGCCTATTAAGGTCGTGAAAGAATGAACGATCTATATGCGACACTCATTTTTGGGTCTTATATATTTACCGCCCTGAATTGGGCCTTCACATTTTACGTGTACCGGCAAGCTACGAATCATTTAAAGAGTCGGATTGAGGAACTAGAGCGGATCACCGGGATCATCCCATAACGGGGTCAATCATCGCCTCGTATGTACGCATCACGGGCACGATCCTCTGGGGTACAAGCCAGCACCACCCTCACGCTTTGATGGTTTGGGTGAATGAATGGCTGGGGAGGAAGGGGTCGAACCTTCACTTGCTGGTTAACAGCCAGCTGGGCTACCATTTACCCCACTCCCCACATGTCACCCGCGCTTATGGATAAACTTATGCCCATGTTCGCAGACTCTCCATTGCGGACGCCCCAGTGAACGACTCCCGGCCCCACACGACCCACAGGGCGGCTTGGGCTCGAAGGTTAAGCCTCCAGTCGCCCTGGGTTTCTTATACTCTTCAACTGGTTTCTTACCCATCACGGGGCTTTCTTCTTCAACCGTTCATGAAGCAACCCCTGGGCGTTGAACAGAATGCCACACAAGGCTTCCTCCGCCCCCTCCCGCGACCCACTTCCTGTCTCCTGTTCCAACCACACATCAAGCACATGCCTCACCAGTGAATCCAAATACGCATCCTGTGGGATCCCCTTTTTCCAGTTTCCCGGCTCTCGCATCTTCCCATCAGACTGTGTTTCGTGCCTGAGCATATACTGTGAGAACCGCTCCATCACCAATGGGCTATAATACCCTACGATGTGGAGCTTCCCCCCATCAGTATCTCGCGTAGCTCCAGTCTTGAATTGTCGTATGGTGGTTCCCTGTTTACTCTCCTGCGTTGCGTCCCCACAGAGTTCTTTCACTTTAAGGTGCACAGGTCACTCCCCTTGTAAGAATTGAAAGCACTCATCCCAGTCAGGAAATATTTTCATCGCCAAATAGTGATAATGATTCCGCGGTGGGCCCACCAGATACTTCCGCATCATCCTTCCCAACCCGACCCCCCACTCGGTATATGAGTTCCCATAGGTGGTGACATCAACGGTATCAAGGATAATCATATCTGACCCGTTGATATCAGTAATGTCTCGTGTTACCTGAAGAAGACAGGCGTGGGGATTGCCCCAGCACTCCGTGGTCTCGTCAAGCCAGTGTGAGCGCACTGTATACCCCATCGCGCGGAGTTGGTCCCGTATGGGGCGCAACCTCGCACGAGCGGCAAATGATCCCGCGATGAAAATGGTCATCTAAACCGATTCCAAGAAATTCTCTACGCCATAGAATATTGGAAGGCCCAACTTCTCGGCGTTATGAACCTCATTGTCCCTTCCCGAGGATTGACCCGGCAGGCGAATTAGTACGTCACAACTGGGAAGCCATTCAAGGTCCCATTTAATCCATTGTTCATATGGACCCGGACACACCAAATGCCAGAAGTGGGCCAGATGTGGTAAAAATGGTGTATGTCCTGCTTTAAGAACAGCATCCGCCGCCTCAATTGCTGTCCGCACGTTTACCGCTACGTCCCCATTTGTATAAGGACCGGCAATATAAACCTTCATGTCTTCCCCTCCAAGCGTTCCCAGAGATAGTCTCGGAGACCCTTATTCCTCCATAGAATACTCGTGAGTGCCAATGAGAGCGTATTGACCTGCCTCTCCGCGAGCCGGTCTGAACTCTCCAGCGCCACATTCTCGGCAATGTGAATCACCTCGTGGAGCATGGTATCGCACTCAGCCAAGGAGCCTCCACGCATGGGGGTATGAACAAAGGCTTCCCGTGTTTCCTTGTCAAAGACTCCCCACGTGGTCAAGCCAGCGGTATAGACAGGAATTTCATACCCCAACACATCAAGGGTCCAGAGGAGCTTGGCATCCTTAGGTTCCTTGAGTTTGGTATTGGGTTCCCGAATCATGTTCTAGACACCCCTTGGAGGGCGTGAAACAGGCCCTTTCCGGGGTGTTTTGACCCTTGGGAGAACCAGACTAAGGGTATTGTATGGGTACGCATAGAACCACCCCACAATATGCCCATTTTGACGGGTTTGCTTGGAGGATGTGAGCCCCCTCCGCTCAAGTCTACGGTGGGTGGTGGGAGAGGAGGTAAAGATACGTACACCCTCTGTCTTGTCATCAGACCAACGGATGGTGGTTTCCCGCTCGTTTGGGAGGTACTTACTGTATACTATACCCATAACTATGTGTATATATTAGAGATATTGCTTACTTTGCCCAGGATAGGCATCAATGGGCTGTCCCTCTGTGCCATTCTTATCTGGAAGGGTCACGACCATCTCATTGCCTTTCTTATCCCGATGGGGATACAACTCCTTATCCAAGGACGCGAAATGGTCCTGGTCTTCCCTGGTCTGGCGGGTGATCATTTCCAGCGTGGGCAATTCTATCTCATCCATGGCAATGAGGGTCCACTGCGTTCCCTTGGGAAGAACCACAGTGGCCCATAACGCAGTCCCACGGTGGAACGCAATGGTCTCGTCACCCTCTGCATAATCATCCACCAGGAAGTATTCCCGTGTGGTGGCTCCGTAGATGGTGAGGAGATACCGTGAAGGGGGTTGAAGGGAGATATCACGCACCAATGGTTGGGTATGGGACAGTGTGGGGATCATTCCGCCACTCCTTTCTTTGCGGCTCGTGCTGCCTTTAAAGCTAATGTAAGGTATTTCTCATCCCATCGCCACGCCCTCGTGCTCAAGATCAGATCAGGCGGATTGGGAAGCGTATCCACACTATGCCCTTGCTCAATGAGTGCCAAGATTTTTGGATGCTCACGGAGTTCCCAATCAATCAAAATGGTCAACGGAGCGTTCGTTTTCCCTTTCATCGAATGATCACTCTCACCGCTGGATGGGCAATCCCCATCACGGATACCGTCCAATACGCCCAGATGAGTGTCCATCCCACCGCGACCCACGCATAGAAACCCCGCATGCGACCCATCATGTCCCCCTCATGTAGCCCCGCATGTGGCGAGCGGCACGATTCTTCACACGGCGGGCTTTACGGTATTTCGTGATCCTCGTGCCCACATCCGTCCAACAGGTTCCCTTGGGAAAGCCTTCAGAGGTGCGTGGGGGGATTGTCCGTTTCACTTAATCACCACCGATAAGTCCTGATAAAGGATTTTCAGTTCCATGGCCGTTGCGGGGAATGCATGCCCTCCATGCTCGTGTATGTGTTCTGCCCATCGCCCGCCACCCTCTTCTCGGCAGATGAGGAGATACTCTCCGTCTTGTTCTGGTAGGTAGTCATTCATTACGATTTCAAATCGTTTCACTTAATCACCCCCATCAACTTCCCGCTCACCCACACAAACCCTGTGATGAGCGCTTGCCAAAGAATGAACGTGATCCAGTATTTCAAAACACATCCCCATGCTCAGCCATCTTGGACTCTTTATAGGGCACCGCAATTCGACGATATCATTCCTTGCATCTACCAGTTTCCGGTCAGTCTTGCTTATATGGGGCATCCTTATTTCCTCCCAAACCAATCTTTCCCATAGAAGAACCCTCTCCGGTTGATGATAGGGATTTGCTGCACATTAAAGAACCCGCCCTCCATCACATGGACCACACTGAACCCATTCTGCCAGTCGGGGTATTGGACATATTCGGGAGTAAGTTTACACAAGCACCCATTCTCATACGCTGCATGGATACCTTTCGCATTCGTCCGGTAATAGACTCCCAATCGGTGTGTGTGCCCGATCAATATGGACGTACCATACTTATCAAAGTGTGCCCGTGCCGTCTGGCCGGAGTGTTTGAGCACTTGACTTCCATGGGTGACGAGAAGACTCCCCAGATGGAGCACTCCCCCATACGGTTTCCATTTGAATCCATTTTCCTTGAGTAAGAATAGTTCGGGGAATGTGAGTGCTTTCAACGATGCAAATTCAGGGTTCTCCCATAGGATGCGCCGTAAGCGGTCCTCGTGGTTTCCTCCCAGCCACCATCGCTCAGTGGTCACTTTGGCGAGGGTATACATCAATCCCGCCGCTTCCTGTATCTCACGTTGGAGCGAGTAATCCTTGATGGGGTTCTTGTTGAAGGTGCTGAGTTGGTAGCAATCCACAATATCCCCATTGAGGATCACTCCATAGGGTTTCAGCACCTTTGCAAAGTCAAGGATGAGATCAATCACCTTTTGATCTTGCCAAGGTATCTGGCAGTCATTAAGAATGATCCACGTCCGCACTATGCCACACGATAATAAAAAATTTCAAACCCCACCAACATCTCACCTTCCCACATCGGGCGATAGTCCATAGGAACATATCCCATTCCATCATCTTTATCCAGACTGATTAAGAAAGTTTTTACATCTTGGATTTGTTCACCCATCACTTAATCTTTCTCCATTGGTTGCCCACCTGAATAATAACCTTGGGAAAAAGCTTCTTATTGGTCGCTATCCGACGCTCATTCTCAAGAGACAAATCAAGGATACCACCTTTCACCACATAGCGGTCTTTCTCTTTCTCGTGGCGTGGTCCCACATCCCGACTCGAATATCGACCCACACGTCTTGTGAGGATGTTCTTGAACCAACGAGGAAGCCAACGAGTATATATAGGGAAATGAAGTTCCCACGTTTCGTATACTTCCCCATTCCAACATGTGACAACCCACTGTCCCATCAACGCAAGCTTGACGTAGGGTGAGACCGTATATTTTTTATTCATCGTCCGAGATTCAGTCATCATTGATCCACATTTCACACCGCTGACACCAAGGAGCTACATATAAATCACCACTGGGATATTCTGCCCGAAGTTTTCCACGCGGGTGATGCCCAACTAGCAGACAATATAGCATATATACTGTGCCCATTACCTACCAGCCTTATGGATAGTAGCTAAGGTTACATAGAGTAACGCCCACCAGCCAAGATGATACACCGCAATCCCTCCCACCAAAAGAGCGTAAAAGAAGTTGCCCATGAATTACCTCCACTATACGATACACGGCCCAATCACCTTGAATGTTGCGGGGAATCGTACTTTATATTGCCCTATTAACCATTCCTGTTCTACTATAGCCCTCACCTGGGGAAGCACGATATCAACTTGATCTTCTGGGCACGCCCAGTACTGGCTATCGTGCATCTCAAAGGCAAAGATCATCTCTGGGAACGCTTGCGCGACTTGAAGGAATGTCACATTGGCGATATCCCTCACACCCCCCTGCATGGGATGGTTCGCAGCTTCCCGCTTACGTGACGCAGCATCTCGTGACAATAAGACACGCTTCCTGCCCATGAACGTGCGGCTCACACCTGTTTCCATGGCTTCCTTATCGGATCGCATCCACCATTCAGCCATGGCGGGGCGGGAGGCAAGGTAGCGATTGGCGGCTTGTTTCACTTGAGCATTGGTGAGCCCAAACAGTTTAGCACCTGGGATGTCACTTCCAGGGTGCCCGCGATAATTGAGCTTGAGAATAAGACGCTTGGTAAACTTCCTTCGCTGCTCCCAGAGTGGGTCAGTGGGCGTAGCGCCGGGGAACACCACTGACACCCACCGCTCATACCGATCTTCTTCCCATGGGCGGGCCAGCGCCTCTTTGTCACCCGCCATAGCCT
>ERZ1292632.4324-Hain-H43-01um-R2-4324-length-10270-cov-6_pt1 | contig 10270 bp, 11 predicted proteins | sample MGYA00564407_ERZ1292632 | MGnify/ENA primary metagenome ERZ1292632 (study PRJEB36523, sample SAMEA6512637) | groundwater metagenome | collected 2019-01-08 | study: AquaDiva: Metagenomics assemblies of 32 groundwater samples | reverse complement strand
GACCGTCGATCTCCACCGGGATCAATCGCAGTTCCACGCTGGTTCCTGATATCCCCTCGCTGTGATGGCGGGCCGCATCGGTAAGCATCGAATCCATGCCAAAAACGTGGAGATCGCTGAAACCAAGATTAAACGCCAGCGAGAGGGCCAACACGGAGACGCTGCCACCGCCGTTCACCACTGTGCACTTCGAGTATCCCGCCTTGAATCGCAGTTGCTTGCACATCGGGTCGTCTCGGCTATCGAACACGTAGACTCTTTCCCTTTCGAGCATTTCCATGATGGATGGTCGAGTCACGTTGGAGAGCAGGTAGGTAACGCCCGGCTGGATTTTGGCGAACCCCTTTTCCTGATCCTCGCTGCAATCGAGCGACACCACATAGTCGGGCCGGATGCCCTGCTCAGCGCACCAGGGATACATTCGCGCGATCGCTATCACGGCGGCACCCTTGTCGACGGCCTTTTTGATTTCATCTATTTGACCATCGATCGACGGCCCGCCCGATATGATGACAACGGCTCCCCTGCGCGTCCCGGTGATCTCGATTAGATCGGGCGGCTTTTGAGCCAGGTTCTTTTCGATATTGTCGTACAATTCCTTCTTGGTAAACTTGCACACGCCGCTAAACGGCGGCAATTTGCGCACATCTTTCCCCGCAATCTCATCCATCACGAACTCGACCCATTCTTTGGGTTTAGAGGATACCGCGCCATCCTGCCGGCCCCGATAGTGCCAGAACGATTCGCACTCCTCATCGACGTAGCTCGCGACAAAGCCCAGCTCGTTCATGACGTAGTGGAGCGTGTTGGCGCAGAAATAATGAGTGTGAGCGATTTGAAAGTTGCCTGCCGCTCGTACGCGGAAAAGTCCGGGCGTCCAGACGAACAAGACAGACTGCGGAGTCATGATTTGACCGATCTTTTCGATCTCACGCAGGTCGGTGAAGTGCTCAACCATGTCCTGAGCGATGACCAGATCCGCCTTGACGCCCCGCAGGGCCAGTTCCTCGATGGAAGAGACCATAGTGAGGCCCGGCACGCGGGCACGCGCATTATCGTGCGCCTGTGTGTCGATCTCGATACCCCATAGCTCGGCACCCAATTTTTTGAATGGGAAAAGCATCCCGCCCAGATGGGATCCATAATCGACCACGACTTTTGGAGTCTCGATGGCATGTTCGATCAATCGGCCGGTCAAGGCTTCGCCTTTTCTCACCTGCCGGTTCCACAACGCTTCTTGTTCCTCTTCGAATGAGCAAATGTCGCTCAAGTATCGGGCATGATTAAGGGTGCGGTACTCTTCGTTGTAGAACCGCGCGTAGGTTTCTCTGGTCGGCCTTGGGTTAAGCCGCACCAGGGCGCATTCTTGGCAGACCACGATTGAGACGGGGATAGAGTAGCGGTCCGCGTTGGCTACTTTTACATCGTGGTGCCCGCCGCAAAAGCACGGCGCGTCCTCGAGCCCGTAATCCCCGCTTTTAATTTTGTCGGCAATGCGAGAGGCCGACGCAAGGGAAGCATGAAGCTTCCCCTGCGCGTACCTCTTCGCTCTGTTGGCCCTGGACACGGCCGTTTACGCTGCGTCGCCAATTTCGGTCGGCAACAGGTCGTACATGTAGTAGATATAGCCCTTGCCCGCCCCCGAAACACCCGCAGCGGTAAACGAGTGCGTCAGAGTGGCCGCAGTCATCCGCTTGACCACCAGGTTATTGCTGACCACGGCGGTTACTGCGATGTAGGACTTGCGCACGTAGAAGTTCAGGAGTCCCGTGGAACTGGCCTTGTAGTCCGCGAGATCAGCCCCGTAGCGGCCGACCACGAATACACCCGTGGTCGATACTTCCACGTCGGCCTTTTTAAATCCCACCGCGCTGCACGTGATGTTGTTCAAGAACCCCAGAGCAGCCCCTGAGCGTCCGATACTGTAGCGGTTGCTGGCCGCCGCCGCACCGGCAAACGCCGCCGTGACCTTGATCATGACATCCTTGACGAGCATACCCTTTCTCAACCGGAAACCCACCGGGCGCACCGTGGTACAACTCGCCTTATCGTTCCAGGCCGCCACCAGGATGTATTCCTGTTTTTCGGGGTCGACGTCGATTCGATGTTGCGAGGGCGTCACGGTCTTTAAGAAATAAGCGCGTCCCCCCGCGCTCAGCACGGACACGTCCACCTGGGACACCGACATGTCGGTGAAGAAGTGGAGCTGCCCGTCCGTCATCGTTCGCGAGATAAACGAGGTGCCAACGACCTCCTGAGTAAGCGTGGTACCCGCCACGTCGTAGATTGAGGGGCGAGTGGCGGCGCCCGCGTTATACACCTGGAAGTTGCCCGTATCGTCGTTGAGCGGTCTCTTGGTTCGAGTGTTAACGAGCTGCAGAAAATATTCTCGTCTTGCTGTTGCCATTTTAAGTCTCTCTTTCTCCTGGACCGGACATTGTGCCGCCCAGGATGTTGTTAGAGCCTCGCCTTACCGAACGCGAAATAAGTGAACACCTCGTTGTTCGCGTGGGTAACGGTAAACGTGTTGCCGCTGTAGCTGTCGCAGCGCGGAGCGGTAGCGGTGTCTCCCCCCGCGCAAGCCACCGCCAGCTCGACTATCGAGAACTGCGGGAGGGTCACCACCGTGGAGGTTCCACTGCCGCCAGCCACTCCCGCCGCCACTGGTAGAAAAGAACCGATCGCCTGTAACATTTCAGGACTCTTAGCTGTAGCAGCCACTTAAGTTTTCCTTTCTTTGGAAGCATGTAAATGGGCATGTTCTTTGCGGCCCATAACTTCCAAATTGCTGAGTTGATTGTCGAGCTTATTTCCGTTTTTATGGTGAACAATTTCCCATGACTCTAATGGCTGAAGCCTAGCTTTTTCTACCACTGCACGATGCTCCACCATGGTTTTGCGTTGATCGCCATAATACTGCATTTTGTACCCTTGACGATTCACGTACATTCCCTTGAAATTGTGAGCTGTGTGGCCCTTAATAAACGGGACGGCGTATAACCGCGCCAACGCCATACCGTTGCAAGTCTGGGAACAATAACGCTTTCCATTTTTCGGCTTTCTATCCTTGCGATAAAAAAGATTATTGCCACATTCAGCGCAAACCCCAGGCAAGTGGGGAACGTTGCTCTTAGACTTATGGTACCAATTGCCCTTGGCGGAGCACCACCAACCATTATCAGTCATGTTCAATCTGCAACCGCATAATACTAATCCGTCAGTCCGCAACGGCCGCGCTGTAGGTGTCAACCACGCCGTGATTATGCACGCTGGAGCGCGAAAACGCGAGCTTTTTAAGCCCTCGGATTTCGTGCAACTCGTAGGTCACGTCATGGCCCACGTCGGACTCTTCCTCGCCAAACTTGGAGCGTTGCGCCCAGCCGATCGCGAGCGCCTGCGCACCCAGGAACAGGTTATGTGCCACCTGGATGGTCGAGCTTTCCAGCAGGATTCGGTCCGACTCGTAGATCAAGACGCCGTTATACGCGCCCTTGAAAGCCGACCCCTTGAACAGGGGAGAATCGTCACGGCTGCCTGGCGGCAGGTTTAGCTGCGCGTTTTTCCACGCGGCGTCGTTCTCGGTCATGTCGCGGATGGCAAAAGTATGGCCGTGAAAACAAAACCACTCTTCCCAATCCTTGCCCGTCTTGATCTGCATTGGCCGCATTTTCGTGGTGGCGCCATTAAGCGGGATCTGCGCTTTGCGTTTCGCCAGGCCGATCATCTTCACCGTCAATTGATCGGCCGTGTTGTCGATGTTGGCCAACGCCGTGGCGTGGGTCGCGTTGTAGTTACTGTCCACCGCCCCGTAGAGATAGCGCCCCTGCACTCTGCCCGAGGTCGTACTGGACAGCTCTGCCGTGATCGCATCGTCGAGCGCCTCTTTCGCCTTGATTTTGAGGCCCGCCTTGCCTTTTAGCAAAATGTCGAACATGGCGCGTTGGCTCGACATCGGCACGTCTTCGAATTTCACCGACTGGCGATCGTTATCGACCGTTACCGAGTCGTCGAAGAACGACATGGTGCCCTCATTCCCGATGACCTTCGCGTTGCCCGTGACGTGGCCGCCGATGACCTTGCCCGCGATGCCAAAAGTGATCTTGTCTCCTTTCTCTTTCATGAGGTCTTCCTTCAACTGAATGGTCGCATTTTCGGAAGTCCCCATGTAGGGCGCCCAGATGAGCATCCCTATGTACTCTTCGTAAATACCCGCCTCCCATGTTTTCACGGCGAGGTTATGTGCGCTTAACAGCTCAGTGTATGCCATTTTTTTAACTCCCTTTGGTTAATTTGGGAATAACTGCTTGAGAGATTTCGGTTCGTCATTATTCTCTGCGATTGCGGACATCGATTCACGACTGCCGCCTCTCACGCCGCGTATTCCCTGATTCTCCTTGTCCTTGAGGGAGAGCTTCCCCATAATCTCCCTGGTGATTTCCTCCACGAGTTTTGGCCGCGCCTCGCCTACGGCTTCTTCCCTGACCTTCGCGATCAAGTCGTCGAGATTTTGGGTCCCGTATTTTTGCGCGAGACGATACTCGCCCAGGATCTTGAGGGCTTCCTGGATGGGCCGGGGCGACCGCATGACGCGCTGCATCATGAGATTGTTGTTTTGAAACAAGCGGTCGAACTCGCGCACTTCCCCGTCCACTTTCTCCTTGCCGTGCTGCTCATAGGCAGTGTGCAAAGACGCCGCGGTAGCGCCTTTTAGTTCGGCGATCGCGGTCGTCTCCGCGGGCGACGCCAAGCCGTCTTGCTCCTCGGCGTCGAGTAATTTTTCTTTTTCCGGGTCAAAAGTGCCGTCGATCTTCGCCTCCATGCGCGCCATCTGGCGCCGCAAAGTTTGATTGGCGGCATTGACCTGATTGGAAAAATTTCTCGTGTCGCGCAGTTGCTGTTCCACGCTTTGCAAGCGCGCGCCGGCCGCGCCAGCTTGCCGTTTATACGGGTTCTCGTCGGAATCCCAAGTAGATTTTGGAGTTTGCTCCTTCAGCGCCGTGGCGGCAATTTTGTCTTTCTCACCTTCCGCCAGCGTTGCTTTTTTCTCTTTATCGTCAACTTTCAGCGCGTCCGCGACTGAAGTCTTGCCGTCAGAAGGGGATGGTTTGGGTTCGCCTTCCTTCTTGGCCGGCTCGGCCGTGGCCGTTTCGATTTTAGTTTCGGATTTAACGGTCGTCGAGGCAGCCGGCTCATCTGCCTGAGACGATGCCGGAGCATCTTCAGTGTGAGCGGGGGCTATGAACGCCGCCAGTTCCGAAATGTTATCGTCTTTTGCCTCTCCCATGCGATTCTCCCGCCTTCCCCGTCAGGGGAGATGGCGTTACGTCATTATCGTTTGTTTGTTTGTTTGTTTCAATCCTCGCCCGCTCTGCGGAGCGGGCGCTACGTTATGCCATTATCGAAGGTGGATTTTCCGCCGCCTTTTTTTGCACCGCTCGTTTTTCCGCCGCTCGCGCCGCCAGTTGTTTTCCTACCAGGCGCATCTTTTCTTTGACTTGAGCTTTATGCGCGGCGATTTCGGCGTCCACCGGATCGTGCTCCGCGGCAGTGATCACGGAGGCCGCCGGTTGCGCTTCGCCAGCGGGTTTACCCAGACTCGCCTGATATTCGCTTTCCAATACGAACAAAGGACCGATCCCGGAGAGCGCGAGCAACTTTTTAGCTTCCTCGACGGGAAACTCGCCGACCGGATTGCAGCAGACCTCGCCGGTCTTTTCGCTGAGCGCGCTCAGGCCGATCGGCAAATCGACGATGCGCTGTTTCTTCGCCCCGAGCCAGCGGATTTTTACCGTAGTCATTTCTTGCTCCTTCCAAAATCGATGAATTTCACCTTGCGCACCTTGTAAATGCGCTCCTTGCGCGAGTCGTCATCAATGATTTCGTCGATCTCGTGCAGACTGATATTCAAATCGTTCTCGCGAAACAGACGGACGTTTTCCTGGGTTATTCGGTTCGGATCGCGAATTTTATCGTAACCGATTCTTATTTCTTTGTGGCTCATCACACCCTCGGCGGCCATCGCCACTCACCGACCACTTCGCCCAGCACCGCGTTGGTTTTCCAGAAATCCTTCGGCGCATCGCCGAAAACTTTCAGGTTCACCACGGTTTCGCTAAAAACCCACACCACGATTGCCGGCCATTCGATGATCACATGATTTCCCGGCTCATACCCGGTGATACTTTCGATCTCGTCGGTGGTCGGCTTGTACAGAACAATTCTACCTGGAGTCGGAACTTGATCCATCGCCATCTCCTCTGGGCTTGTTGGCCGCGTTGCGCGCGTCTATCCCGGCTTTCGCGACTTCCAGTCTCTTCTTGGCTATATCGAGCGCCATGAGCTGTTTCTTCCCGCCAACCTCTAGCCGCTTGGCTTCCATCTCCATCTGCATTTTGGCCATATCACCGCGAGTTTTCATCGTCGCCCCCAGCGCTTTCATCTGGTCGGCTTGCATTTTGCCCTGCTCTCTGGCTTGCTCGGCCTGGATCTCCACGAGGGAAGCCGGGGGGATTCCCGACTGCGCGATACCCTGACCGATATCGGGCCGCCCCATTATTTCCCACATGGCTCCACGTTCCGGCGCCGTGAGCTCTTCGAGCTTGGCAGTCACCGTGATTCTTGGCAGATCGGGCGGCGGTTTCTGCGTGCTCTCCATTTCTTTGATGAGATCGTCTTTTTCCCGCAGATCGGAGAGCCGCAACATGACCTTTTGCCAGAACGGACCGAGTTGGACCATCTGCGGGATGTACTGCATGAGCAACGCCCATTGTTCCTGGCGCACCGAAGTAATATCGGGCGCGTCCTCCTCGACGATATCGTAAATACCTTGTTTGATCGCGCCGATCTGCGCCGCGTCCAGATTCACCGACCTGGTTTTTTTCAAATCATCGGTAATCGAAAAGATTTTTCCTTCCGTGTAATAGAGCTGGACGAATTCCAGCACGGTTTTAGCGAGACAGACGCGCGTGCGCCGCGTGTTGTCGAATACCGGAGCCACCACGAGATCGGTCATGGCGACTTTCGCCTTGACGCCGACTCCGCTGCGCATCTCCGAGGGTTCACCGAGCGCTTCGGGATTGACGCCGACGATGCTGCGAAAATCTTTCATGCCACCGAGGTGCATGGCATAGAAAATCTGGCCGAGGTCTTTATGATCGTCAACTTTGATTTTCTCGATACTTCGGACCTCGGCGATGCCGTCGGGTTTGGCCATCTCCTCGGCGAATTGTGTTTTGTCCTCGATATTATTCTTCTCTGTCAGGACTCGATTGTTGTTCAGCAGATGGGTCGATTTCGATTCGCGCTTATTGATGGCGTCCTGCATCGAGAGGCCGAGCCAGATGAGCGAGTAGGGAGAACCGTTTTTGCGCCGGTACATGAAAAACGGCACCCACTTGTAGCGCTTTCGTTCCAAATCTTTGTGCTCGAGCAATATCGCTCTGGTAAAAACCGCCGAATGCAATTTGGTTTCCACGCGATCGGCCTGGCGGTACTCGTAACCGGATGCCTCGAGCGCGGTCCAATCGGCTCGGGTCATCGTATCCGCATCGAAAACCTGCGGTCCTTGCGGCGTCGACACCAATACTTTGTTGACCTTCTCGAAAGTTTTCCACTCGATCTCGATCAGTAGCACGCGGCGATTTTTGACGTCGACAAAGTTGCGAAAGCGCAAATCATCGGCCTCGGCCGTCTCACCCTGAGTGCCCGCATCGGCGTCGCCCGTCAGAGCTTCGAGGGCTTTTTTATGTTTCGGATACAGTTCCGCCGCCTCGTCTATGGCGGTCCATTTGACCCGCGCGATAAAATTAGCGTCCTCGTTCCAATCGTAGCGGCGCGATTCGGGGTCAGGAAAGAAATCGAGTTCATCCTCGCAGCTAATGCTGATTTCTGATTCCCAAAGGTCGTTCCACTCGACCCCGACCTCCAGCACGCCAAAGCCGCTGGTAAAACCCTCATCCACCTGGTCGCGCTCCTCGAATTCCAGGCCGTTTTGTTGCCTGATGAACAACATGATGTCGGAGAGCGTTTCGGCGCCCAATTGATCCGTACCGGCGTTTCGCCCCTGGTAGCGGATACGATATTTCTGCCTGACAAATTGGCCGACGAGCCGGTTGATCGTGACTGAGACCTGGTTGTTCTGGATGGGCGGCTGATGGCGTTTTTTGAGCGTGGCAAGTTCGGATTTACTCCACTGCTCACCCTCGCGATAACGGTAACAAGTCGGCGCGATATTGGTTCGCCAGTCCCTCCAGGACGGATGATCCAGGGCGCTCTGAAAATACAATTCCAGCCTGGTGACCAGCTCGGTTTCTTGTTTTTTGCTAAGGGGCACTTAAAACAGCGTATTATTCCAGAACGCTGGTTAAGTCAAGCACCTTTTGGCAATTGGAAGATAGGGACGGTGGCATGGGGGACGGAAATGACACTAAATTTCTCCTTACACCGTTCTCCAGTTGACACTGGCGTCCTGGCGTTCGCGCTTCTGTGGAGTCCTCATTCTCTTGACTTCGTCGATCGAGTAGAAATGCCGCATCATCAATGTGTCGGCCCTGTTCGGGCTGTCAAACCCGCGCTCCTTCATTTCTTGTTTCGATTCGATCTTGATCAGACCGTTATCGTCCTCTTTGTAGTGGATCGCGGCCAACTCTTCGATCAGCGTGGGATCGTCGGGGATGGAAATAACGCCGTTTTGGAACTCCTCGCGAACGGCCCACCACAGTTCATCCCTGAGACGGCGAAACCGGCTCTTGTCGCGCGCTTCGCAATTGACGTTGACGCCGATCGTTTCGCCATCCCCGTAGCGGGCGCGAAGATTGCCCTCAATGGCCCATCCATAGCCGATGATATCGACAAAAACAAACCTCGGCAGCGCATCGAACGTCTTGCGCAAGGCCCAACCGGTCAACGCGTTGGGATCGGCGCTGGAAAAACAATCGATTTTACGAATGACCGGGCCACAAGACTCGCAAAGCGCGCTGTCATCGCCCCCGGCGCCGACATCGAAACTGAAAATCGTCGGATCATCGGGCGTGGATTCAAGCGGGCTGTCGACGGCGTTCATGATCCATTCCCATGGAATTAAAACTCCCTGTTCAGCGACCGGCGGCAAACCGAGCCGGCGAATTCTATAAAAATTAGAATCCCGCCCGTGCCGCGCCAGATCGCGCGCTAAAGATTCCTTCGTTACCAACTCGGAAGCCTCCGAACTCCAGTGCAGGCAGACCCAATCTTTCCGATATTTCTGCTGCGTGTCGATCGCGTAACCGGTGGCGCGCGTCGGGTTGAACGCCACCACGGCGAAATTACACATTTGCGTCATCCCGCCCTCGACCGGCTTGTAAACGGGGTTGGGCACGCCGCTGGCTTCGTCGATGACGTACGCCATGAACTCTTCATGCAGTCCTGCCAAGGTTTCGGCCTGCTCCTCGGCTCCCTGCTTGACGTTGAACGTGCGCGCCTCGCAAAACGCCTCCTGGCCCAAACCCTCGGTCAAAAATATCCGTTCCCGCTCCCACGTAACCAGATCCTTGATCCGGCTGTCGTTGCGCCACTTCGCCAGATCAGACCACAAATTAATCTTTAACTGCTTGCCCGAACTCGCCGTGGCGCCCATCTTCGCCCGGGGCCAACAAACAAGGAAAAAAAGAATGAACCAGGAGAGCCACGCCGTCTTGCCCGTCCCCTGGCCGGATATGATCGATAACCCCAATTTCGTGGCATACTCGCGATCCCTGTCCGTGATGTGATTGGTCTTGTTGTGGACCCGAATCTTGGCCCAAATTATCGCCGTTACTTCCTTGCAGGCGCGCAACTGCTGCCCAGTAATTCTTTCCACCTGCAAGGCCTCGTGGACAAAATCCTCCATCGAGTGCTGCCACTTCGAGAGCCGATCCACGTCTGATAACGTGGGCGGACGACCAGCCTTGTTTTTACCCTCAACCATAACCGGCAAACCTAGTTCGGAAACATCCGCTTGAGCGATTTGCGGCGCACCGCGGGAGCGGAGCGAGGACCGGAGACGGAAGACCGGGGACCGCTACCCTTTTTGCGGTCAGCCGCAAATTCTTGAGGCCCGTGAACCGCTCCAGTCTCCAAATTCTTCGCCTCGTTAACTCTCCCCGACGGCGTAAAGTGTAGCCGGATCTTCTTCTTTCCTCGCTTCACTACTCGGTATCTGCCCGGTCCTATCGGCATATTTCCTCCTGTTAAGTTGCTGAATTTCTGTTCTTACTCTTGCGTAAATCATCCCGGACTAAGGGGTAACTAGCTT
>ERZ1292632.1336-Hain-H43-01um-R2-1336-length-24277-cov-4_pt1 | contig 10275 bp, 20 predicted proteins | sample MGYA00564407_ERZ1292632 | MGnify/ENA primary metagenome ERZ1292632 (study PRJEB36523, sample SAMEA6512637) | groundwater metagenome | collected 2019-01-08 | study: AquaDiva: Metagenomics assemblies of 32 groundwater samples | reverse complement strand
GTGCACTGATGTGTTCTGATGTGACGTGGTTGTGGCTTAGAGTGTTCCCACGTCTGGAGCCGGGAGTCTTCATCCAGATACATGATGTGTTCCTCCCCGATGACTACCCATCCAAGTGGGTGTTTCGTCGGTACTCGGAGCAGTACCTGCTTGCAGTAGCCCTTCTGTATGGCGACTTCTTCGATGTGGTGCTTCCGAACTTCTACGCAAGTGACCTAGCTGAAGAGGTGTGCGCGAGCGTAGGACAAAGAGCAGAAGGCGGTTCGTTATGGATGCAGGTGCGAGGGTGAGAACTTCTTTCTTGGTGCCGGTGTACAACCGTCAGGACATGCTGTCTGATGCCTTGAACTCCATATGGCGGCAGACGGATGCGGATTGGGAATGCGTCATCGTGGATGGCGCGTCTACTGACCAAACTGCGAAAGTAGCCTACGCGTTCGCGGATGCGGACAGCCGCTTCAAGGTAGTAGTGGAAGAAGCTAACACAGGAGCACTCGGAGGCTACATCCGGTGCTTAGAAGAAGCTCGTGGTACGTACGGCAAGTTTGTGTACTCCGATGACACGGTCTACCCTGCATTCCTCGAACGTACGATTCCGCTAATGGAGGAAGACACGGCTTTCGTTTTCACTACAGCAGCCGTAGGGCCACAGCCAGACAGCGTTGATTTCCTGATGTACCAGAACAACCCTCTTCACTTCGCGGCATCTGTGTTCATCGAACGCATGCTTAGGTGGGATGGGTCCCTGCCGGTCTCGCCGGGTGCGGGACTGTTCCGTCTTGCGGACTTGAAGAAGAACCAACTCAGTGCAGAGGAGGCCCCACACCAACTCGCAGGAACAGACCTTCTTCAGTACTTGTGGGCGGCTGAGGAGTATCCGGTTGTGAGGTGCATCCATGACCCTCTCGTGTTCTTTCGACTGCATCCTGGCTCCTGCACGGTGATGAATGGGGACGCTGTTGCCGAAGGTTACGCGGTCACGTTGCAGTGGTATCAAGAAGGGCGGAGGCTGTGATTCCTGTTGCGGGTCCTACATTTAGTGAGTTGGAACTTGCGTACGTTACTGAAGCTGTGAGTAGTATGTGGATAGCACAAGGTCCGTTTCTTGAGGAGTTCGAGAAGCGATTTGCAGACTACACCGAAAGTCGAGAGGCACTTGCTACCAACACGGGAACAGCCGCCTTACATCTCGCTCTCGCTGCTCTAGGGATAGGGCCGGGAGATGAGGTCATCGTGCCTGTGCTGTCCTACATCGCAACGGCGAATGCGGTTTCGTATACCGGCGCGCGTCCTGTGTTCGTTGATGTGCTCCCCGGCTCATGGACTATCGATGAGTCTGAGATTGATAAGCACCTCACAGACCGTACTCGTGCGGTCATTCCTGTACATCTGTACGGCCAACCGGCTGATGCGCCTTCGTTGTCTCTGTACGGCATCAACGTTGTAGAGGATGCAGCAGAGGCTCACGGTGACACCCTTCAAGGGCGACCTGTAGGAAGTCTTGGAGACATCGCAGCATTCAGCTTCTACGGCAACAAGATTGTCACTACGGGTGAGGGCGGTATGGTGACGACGAACGACCCAGAGCTAGCTACTCGTGTGCGTCTGTTGCGTGGGCAAGGAGAAGAAGGAGGGCCGTACCGGCACTCGGTTGTGGGTTACAACTACCGCATGTCGAATCTCGCTGCTGCGATTGGGGTAGCACAGATGCTGCGCCTCAAAGAGCGGCTCGAATGCCGCAGACACATTGCACAGATGTACGAGAGTCTCTTGCAAAACAAGGTGACGTTTCAGGAAGTGACTGATGGACGTGTTCCGTGGATGGTCGTTGCGTTGTTTGAGTCAGAAAGCTTACGTAACCGCGTTGCGAAACGGCTTAGCGAGTTCCTTATTGAGACACGTCCAGTGTTTCCCCCGTTACACACACAGAAGCCGTATCGAGTGGATAGAAGGTTCCCTGTGGCAGAAGACATAGCTAACCGTGGGTTGTGTCTTCCTACATATGCACACATGCTTGACCGTGAAGTTGAGTGGGTGTGCGCTTTGATTGGAGGGGTGGTCTAGATGTGGGGTCAGATAGGAACAGGTACTACGCTGGCGTCGAACAAGGTTCGGTTCTCATGAGCACGCCTATCTACATCCTTGGCGCGGGAGGCTTTGCTCGCGAAGTAGCTACGTTGATAGAGGACATCAATCAAAGTGCTCCCGGCAAGCGATGGTCTCTGCAAGGTATGCTGGACAAAGGAGACAAGCCTTCTCACGCTAATCCTCATGTTGTGGTTGCGGTAGGAAGTCCTCAGTTGAGACGACGTATCGTGGGAGAAGCGCGTAAGTGGGGAAGTGTGTTTCCTTCACTAGTGCATCCTACGGTTGTAACTCACTACGCCTCTGTGAAGTGGGGCGAAGGGTCTGTATTTTGTGCGGGAAGCACCCTTACGTGCGATATCCAGTTAGGGGCGTTTACTCAAGTCAACCTGCATTGCACGATAGGGCACGATGTTCGTTTGGGAGACTTCAACACCTTGTCTCCGGGAGTACATCTGTCTGGATATGTCACTACTGAAGACGAGGTCTTCTTTGGAACGAATGCTGCTGTAGTGGAACAAGTGCACTTTGGAGCGCGTAGTCGTGTGGGTGCAGGAGCGGTTGTGGTAGTTGACGTGAATCCGGACATGACAGTCATAGGAGTTCCTGCCAAGCCTATGTGAGGTTGCCAACTGACAATCCTAAGTGCTAAGGTAAGGTTCTAGGAAAGGAGCAATCATGCGTACGTGGTCTGTACGGTGTGATGAAGCGACTATGACGGTTGTGCGCATCCCAACGCTGGATGAAGCACTAGACGTGGCTATTCGGCTCAAGCGGGGTGGTGTTCCAGCCAAGATACGTCCTCGATGGGGGCGTAAGTGCCGTGACTGCTTCGGGTTAGGGTTCTACTGGAGAGAGGTTTCAGGGCGAGCCCCTATTCAGGCTCTTTGCTGGACTTGTGATGGGGCAGGTCTGCTTAGGTACCCGTGGCGGTCGGCTCTCGTGCTGCTGGTAGCGATAGGTCTCGTTTTCGTGCCTCCGGGTTGGTGGTTGTGACTCTGCCTTGACAGATGTATACTCTAGGTAGAGAGAAAAACAAAACACCAACCGTCGTAAGGAGGAGGATGCAGCATGACGAAGGCTAAGGCTCCCACAAAGGCTTCCGGTACGTTGACCATCCAGTTCGGTTTGGTCGCCATTCCGGTGAAGGTTTACACCGGCATCGAAGACACAACGCTTCGGCGTAAGCAGTTCACCAAGGATAAGCACTCGGTTGGGAACGTGAAGGTGGATAAGGACACGGGTGAGGTCGTCTCAGACATCACCTTGCTGTATGAGGCAGAGGCGGGCTTGGTCGAACTCACGAATGAGGAGATTGAACTCGTCGGTGGCAAGGGCAAGACTGGTGTTGCTGAGGTCAAGGGATTCCTCACTGGACCACCTTGGATGCTTGAAGGCGCTCTCTTTCAGGTTCGGCCTGACAAGGGAGCGGAGAAGCCTTTCGCACTGCTGATGGCTGCGATGAAGGCTGAGGGACAGTCGGCTCTCTTGCAGTACACCTTGCGGGAACGCACTCGCTACGGACTGCTCACTTACTCCGGTACTCTGTGCCCGGTCAGGTTTGACGAGGAGATTCGCGAGGACCGTCCGATGCCAGATGTGGAACTGACTACCGAAGAGATTGAGATGGGCCGTACGCTCATCAAGGCACTAGGGTCCGACATCCCTGAGACGTTGACGGATGAGGCGACCGCACGTATCCGTGAGTATGCGGAAGAGAAGGCAGCGGGCGGAGAAGCTCTCACGCCGGTTGAGGTTATCGAGACGGCTGAGGTAGACAACCTGATGGCCGCGCTGACGGCGTCGGTTGAGGCGGCGAAGGTATGAGCGAGCCTTACATCAACCGCATCCTTCCTTTCATCACGGAGCAGGTTCTCATAGACGAGCATGGGGAGTGGGAGTGCCTCTGTGGCAATGTGTCGAGCGCCTCAGGGTTCGCTCCGTGTGATGAGCGGGGCGTTGAGGTAGAACCCTTGCCGAAATGGTGTGGGTGGTATGTGTGCAACAAGTGTTGTCGTGTCATCGCCTCTAACGGTAGGGTAGTAGGTATGGTGGATGCTTCGTGAAGGACTTCAGCGAGATGCAGTTCAGTGTGTCAGGGCCTAAGGGAGACCTCATTGAGGGAGGGACGCCTAAGCCCCCGGCTTTGAACCGGAAAGAACGACGGCGGCGGTCTAAGGCGCTCAAGAGGAACGGTCAGTCTGGAGAGCAGATTCTGGCTCGACGGGCGCAGGTTCAGAAGGCTATCCTGCGTAAGCAGAGAGGCGAGGAGGCGTGAAACAGGCTTGTACTGCTTGCGGTAAGGAGGTCCGTGCTAACAAGGATGGGTCTCTACGTTCGCATTTGTCCTCCAGTGAGGAAGTCGTTTTCTGTCCTGGCGGCAGGAAGCCTAAGCCGAAGACAGTTGAGGAGAAGGCAGACCTTTACGTTGAGGCTGAGAAGTACCGTGTTATCGAGGCAGATGTGGTCCTTGTGTTCGGCTCTAAACCACAGGGATACCTTGTGAGACGTTATGACGGTGTGTGGTCGTGCGAGTGTGATTCACGAGTCCCTAGATGCACTCATGTGGTAGTAGCAGCTACAGTGGCTCCTCCTCCTATCATCACGCCTGAGTCGGCGTCTACAGTGCTAGATGTGTTGTTCGAGCCAGACCCCTTCGAAGGTCTTTGACAGTTGTCCATCTCCTCTGGTAGGGTGAAGGCATGTCAAGCACAATGCAGAAGCAGCTAAAGGACATTCTCAAACTGGCTCGGGAGCAGGGTTGGAGAGTGGAACAGTCGCGGAGGTCATCGCACTACATTCTTCTACCTCCTCAGAAGGATAGGGGCAGAGTCGTGTTGCCTTTGTCTCCGTCAGACCCTAGGTCTGTGAAGAACGCGATTTCTCTTCTACGTAAGGCAGGCTTGCAGATATGAAGACGAAGGCTGTCATCGTAGACATGGATGGAACGCTAGCTTCAGACGGCTGGCGGGTTTCCATGATTGCGGATGAGGGGTGGGAGTCTTACATGGAGGCTCAGGTCTTCGATGCTCCGGTACCGGCAGTAGTGCGTTCGGTTGACCACTTCTTCAGTCTCGGGTATCACGTCATCATCTTGACGAATCGGTGGGAGAAGCATCGTCTTCTAGCAGAGGACTGGTTGGAGCATCACGGTGTACGGTACTCGGAGTTGCTGATGCGTCCGGATGACGATTACCGAGAGGGTGTGGAGATGAAGGCTCACCAGTACAAGACTCATATCGAGCCGAAGTACTTGGTGGTCGTGGCGCTTGAGGACAAGCCTGAAGTCTGTGAGATGTGGGGGCGGATGAGTGTACCGGCTCACAAGGTGACGGACCCAAATCTACCTCCTTTGGTCTGAAATAAGGAGCGGTCGATTCAGGTTGAATAGAAGGAAGGAGTAAGGAGGTGAGTAAATCGGCTAAGGTGTATCCGATAACGTTCCTTGAGGTGTGGAAGTCCACCCGCAAGGAGCCTGTACGACCGTCTGTCAGCATCCCTGACAAGCGTAGAAAGAAGCGGGACAAAGCTGACCGCAAAGAGATGCGCCAGTTCGTCTAAGACGCGCGCGGCCAGCCCCTGTCGGAAGACCCGGCAGGGGCTTTTCTCTTTGCTACACTTGTGCTCATGTCCGTCTCTCGCGTGCGCGTGCGAAACTTCCAATCCCTTAGAGACGTAGACCTCGCTCTCGGAAAGCTCACTGTGGTTGTAGGAGCTTCCAATTCAGGAAAGTCGGCTCTCCTTCGAGCTATCCGGACAGTCGCTCGTAACGCGGCCTCACCAGCTTTCGTCACACAAGGTGAGCGTGCGGCACATGTCGAGGTCTGGCTAGGACCCCATGCGGTCACGCTAGAGAGAGGGAAGTCCTTGTCCACGTACCGTATTTTGAGGGACGGAGACGACGACGTTTTCACCAAGTGCGGCACGCAGGTGCCTCCTCAGGTGGAGCAGGTCCTCGGTATGACGGAGATTGACGGCGACTGGCTCAACTTCGCTACTCAGTTTGACAAGCCTTTCTTGCTAGACGCTCCTGCCACCTCGGTAGCTAAGACCCTCGGAGACCTCACGAACATCGACATCCTATACGAGGCTGTGAGAGAGGCGAACCGTCTGCGGCTAGGAACCAACCAAAAACTCAAGGTTCGCGAAGAGGACGTTGAGAAGCTTCGTACTCGCGTTAGCGCCTATACGGGTCTCAAGGAGCGCAAAGCGCGGGTCGAGAAGGCTACGGCGCTCCTAGGGGACGCAGAGGCCCTTGGGTACGACATCCTCAGACTTCAGGAACTGGTAGAGGCTGTGGTGGTGGTTCAGTCGGCTCTATCCCGCTTGAAGGAGGAGCTTCCACAGGTACCAGATTTGTCAGAGGTAGAGGCTAGAGTGGTGGCTACTGTACGGCTCGAATCTCTACTCCGTACAGTTCAGGAGCAGGTGACGCTCATCAAGGGCGCGAAGGCTGGTGTGCTCAAGGCGGATGAGGCTTTGGTGAAGTTGGATAGCGAGTACCATGAGTCACTGCGAGAGGCAGGAGAGTGCCCGGTGTGTGGTCAGAATACGAAGGGAGTCTGATGCCAAGGCCCGGAAGTACGGTTGAGTTCACGAAGGGTGCGTTCAAGGGCAAGCAAGCTGTACTGTTGTCAAATCAGTCATGGTGGTATACAGTGAAGTTTGCGGATGGACAGGTGACAAAGGCTCACCGTACGCACGTAAAGGAGGTGGCGGAATGTCAGTCCCCAACATCATCGGATTGACCGGCTATGCAGGGTCTGGCAAGGATGCTGCTGCGAAGACACTGCTCGACAGAGGATTCGTGAGGGTGTCGTTTGCAGACAACGTACGAGAAGCGTTGCTCCGTCTGGACCCTTTCATTCCGGTAGGGGAGAGCGACTTCGAGTTCGACGGAGGAGGGCGTCGAGGCACCATGCAGTTGGTCACTCGTCGGCTGTCTGAGATTCTCGAAGACATGGACTACCAAGTAGCAAAGGAAAGCTACCCTGAGATTCGACGCTTGCTCCAGAGACTAGGGACGGATGTGGTGCGACAGATGTTCGGAGACGATGTGTGGGTGAAGGCAGGGTTCGCTCAGATGGAGCCGGATTGGTTTTACGTCATCACTGACGTTCGCTTTCCTAACGAGGGGGAAGCTATCCGTGATGCAGGTGGTGAGGTGTGGCGCATCATCCGTCCGGGTGTAGGTCCTCTCAATGACCATCCTTCAGAGACGTTGGTGGACTCGGTTACCGTAGACCGCATCATCCACAACGACGGGTCTTTGGAAGACCTTGAGGAGCGTGTTCTGGAATTGATTCCGTGGCTGAGTGTCGGATGAGCGACGAGCGTGACTTAGGAGAACCACTCCTAGAGCGAATCCATCTGTTGGAGAGTGAGCGAGACAAAGCTCGCGAAGACGCAGGCGCTCATCGGCATATGCGCGAGTACCTCAGTAAGGAACTGAACGAGATATGGATTCCCAAGTCGATTCGTCTTGGAGAAACCATCGGAGTGTTACGGGAAGCTCTTGAAGACGCGCTTGACTTGTTAGCAGAGTGGCAAGAAGCTACGGAGTCGGTGTCCGAGAAAGAGGTTTACGTCGCGGTAGAGACGGCTGGGCGCGCGGCTTTAGACAGGAAGTCCGACTGATGTCTGAGTTGTGGGTTACTCCTCACGGCTTCCGTTGGGGTCCTTTGTTGGTTGAACGAACCACTAGTGGAGACCGTGCAGGTTGGGTGCTGACGGTGTTTGGTCGCACTGAGTACGCGATTGTGAGAGCTTCTCCCAAAGGTTTCAATCTGTCGGCGGAGGTTCATCGGTATCCTGAGGAGCCTTCCTAGTGCGCACGCTTGTTGTAGGAGACATCCATCTATGCGACCGTCCGCCCTCTATCCGAACGGATGACTACCTAGAACACATCCTTGACAAGCTGGCGTACACCGTCGAAGTTGCTGAGCAGCAAGATGTCATGGCGGTGGTGTGGGCTGGGGATGTATTTCACATCAAGACCCCTGGTCGCAACAGTCACTACATGGTGCAGCGAGTCATAGATATCGGGCAGGACTACTTGGATGCAGGTATTGGGTGGTACGTGGTTCCTGGCAATCATGACCTCTCTCATGACCGTTTGGATTGGTCTCATCAACCGTTGGGGCTCCTCTTCAAATCAGGCGCGATTCCTTGTATCGGTGAGATGCAGGGCCTAGGGGTGTTCGGTATCCCGTGGTTGCAAGACTGGGATGCTCAGTTGCCCGGTTACATGCAGAAGTGGCAGGAAAGCACCGCTGGTTTGATGGTGACCCATGCTCCGATAGCGCCTCCGGGTAAGACGTACCCTTACGAGTTTGTGGATGCCACCGACTGGGCTAAGGCTATGCAACGGCCCGGAGATGTGTATTATGGACACATGCACATGACACATGGGTCGTACTCAGTGGAGACCGAAGAAGGCGTGTTCTGGTTTTGTAACCAAGGAGCGTTGTCAAGAGGGTCTCTTCACGAAGAGACGTTGGCGCGCGAACCGGCTGTGACGGTGTATGAGTATGCCTAAAGTCACTCCGCCTGAAGAAAGGTTCTGGAAGTATGTTCGTAAGACTTCAGGGTGTTGGTGGTGGACTGGGGGCACGGCTAAGGGATACGGGTTGTTCTACGACGGCACGAAGTTGCCGAATGGGCGTCCTCACTATGTGAAGGCCCCCCGATTTGCGTGGGCTCTTGCGAACGGACGCACGCCGGAAGGCTGGATACTGCACACGTGTGACCAGCCGTTGTGCGTGCGTCCTGACCATTTGTACGAGGGTAGTCAGTTCAACAACGAGCAAGACAAGTTGGCACGAGGCAGGCATGCGTATGCGAGACGTTCACATTGTTCTCATGGGCATGAGTTCACGGAAGAGAACACGAGATGGCGCGTTGAGAAAGATGGCTCGGTCAGAGGTCGTATATGTCGTACTTGCGACCGTGAGAGAAGGGCGGCTTCCCGTGCGACCTGACCCGTTTACTCGTGTTGAGGTGCCTCACTTGCCAGCAGACGAGGTGTTTCATCTTGCCGAGAAAGCGGTGGATGATGACAAGCAGATGCGGCTTGATGACTTCCTTGGTAGCATCGAGCACACAGAGCTTGAAGGGCTCTCGATAGAGAAGGTCCTAGCGGAGATTCAGTCGATGTCCGTATCAGATACAGCGAAGCAGTTCATCCTCCAGTGCTTCGAATCAGCGATGGCTCCTTGATGCAAGCCGTCTTTGTAGACCTAGACAGTACGTTAGCGGACACCCGTCAACGATGGGACTTCATCGACCCTGCTAATCGAGACAAGACTGACTGGGCTGCGTACTCGATGTTGTGTGAGAACGATGTTCCAGTTCACAGCACCATTCTTCTATGTCAGATGCTGTCGGCGGCAGGGTTCGCCATCATCATCTTGAGTGCTAGGTCGGAGAAGTCTCGTGAGCTAACTATCGAGTGGCTCCTTCGCTACAAGGTGCCGTTCATGGATGTGCTGCTGTGGACGGAGGAGTACGAGTCCGATATGCCTCAGGACGTTTACAAGGTGACACGCTTGCTGGATTGGAGCTTCGTCAACCCGGAGTTCGAGCCGTGTCTAGTCATCGATGACTCGCCTACCATCCACAAGGCGATGGAGCACTTGGGCGTCCCTTGTCTACTCGTCAATCCTGGCTACTTCAAGATGGTGCCGGAAGGATTTGACGCACATCCGGAGTCGGGTGATGTTCAGTGACTGACGGGCTTCTGAAGGTGTCATGGTCGGCTCTTCGTATGTGGGAGGAGTGTCGGCAGAAGCAGCACCTTATGTGGACGGGCAAAGGTAAGGCCACGGACCGTATGTTGAGGACGTACTTGCCCGGAACGGTGGCAGACCTTGTGATGAGAGAGTGGCTCCAGTCGGGAGACCCTCAACCCGGACAGATGGTTGAAGCTGTTGAAGAGGTTTTCGATAGGTACGTGAGTCCGAAGACAGATGCTCAGAAGAAGGATGCAGGAGTGGTTCGGTGGAAGGGCGACCCAAATAAGGACAAGGAGTCGGTCAAGAAGTTTGTCCGGGAGCTGGTGGTGAAGTTGGAGCCTATCCTCTTTGACCTTGTGGTTCCTTACGACTACCAGCCAGAGAAGTCGTTCTCTGTGAGAGTCAACATCCCTGGTTTGGAAGGAGCGCCTACTCCGATACTTCTACGAGGTGGCAT
>ERZ1292632.4321-Hain-H43-01um-R2-4321-length-10281-cov-8_pt1 | contig 10281 bp, 10 predicted proteins | sample MGYA00564407_ERZ1292632 | MGnify/ENA primary metagenome ERZ1292632 (study PRJEB36523, sample SAMEA6512637) | groundwater metagenome | collected 2019-01-08 | study: AquaDiva: Metagenomics assemblies of 32 groundwater samples | reverse complement strand
GAAAAGGCTGGGAGGGTTGCGATTTTTGGTATCAGAAAACGATCAAAAAGAACTCCTCCGATCCCTCCTACTATAAGGATAATGACCAAAAGAAGCCCAAAAAGAGCGGTTTTTTTGAAGATTTGTTGTACCATAAGACGGGATAATTCTACCCTATTTTCGCCTTTTTGGCAAGAGAGAAGATGTGCTGTACGCTTCTTCAAGAGAAGGCATATGCCCTATACCAATATTCGCCATGGCGAACTCGCCAAAAGCAGTATAGAAAGCACCAAGAAGAAAAGAAGTCGCAATACTGCTTTTTTAAGTGAAAGCTTCTTCCGAAAACCATCAAAAGCAATGTCCCAACACACAAAATAAAAAATAAGCCCCAGCGCTCCTGTCGTCAGGTACCCGAACGGCCAAAAACTCATTACCCATACCATTTCTCCCATGATCAATCCTAAAAGTACGCTGTATATCAAAACGCGCCTTCGCTCTTCTCTTTCAACACTAATAAACAACTGATAGCTCGTAAGACTTGTGCCAAAAAAATACAAAAGCATCAGTCCCCAAAGCGGGAAAGAGAAGTTGAGATAAAAGCCGTACAATACCGAGAAAAAGAAAAAAAGCGCAGCCATAGCGGCCGTGTTCAAAAAGGCCTGAGCTGTCTGATCCGTAGGGGCATGACGCAAACGATAAATACCCAAAAGCGCAAAATAATACATGAGCGCTGAGAGAACGACAAACAACTGCCTGGCATTCGGAGAATCAATAAGCGAAAGAAGTGTTGGAGCAACCAAGGCAAGCAATCCCGGCAAAAAAGCATCCGAGGAACGCTTCGTAAGTCGCTTGGCCGATATATAGGCAATGATAAGGAGCGGAAGAATGGCAAAGACATACCAACTCCAGGAAGCAGAAATTGGGTTAGAAGAAATAATCTCCAACCCAAAAAGAAACACGAGTGTCCACAAAAGAATCTTAAAGTGAAAAATCATATCCAAACAATACTACTGAACTACCTCGTTCTTTCTTTCCTTTCGTTTTCCTTTTATTGTTGTCGCTCCTCAAGCTTTATCTTGATATCTTTCGTGTCACCTTTATGCCAAACTTTGAGCGTCACTTCATCCCCTACAGTATAGCTTCCCAAAAGATTGGCGAGAGGATGTTCTTCATCCACTTTCTTTCCACCTACCTCAAGAATAATATCGTTCTCTACGATTCCTGCCTTATCTGCTGGCGAACCAGGAATAACTGAGAAATCGGTAATATTTTGGCCGCGAAGCACGAGAGCTCCATAATTATACGGTAGATTCGATTCTTTTTTAATCTTATCATTTAAGACAATGTACCGCACCCCAATATACGGCGTAGAAATTTTTCCGGTTTCACGAACCTGATCAACAATACGCTTCACCTGATTAATCGGAAGAGCAAAGCCAATATTTTCTGCGCCTTGGGCCATTGCTACATTCACACCGATAACTTCACCAGAGATATTAAAGAGCGGTCCTCCTGAATTTCCAGGATTAATAGCAGCATCAGTCTGAATAATACCCGAGAGACGCTCTGTATCACCAGATACTGAACCAGCGCTCACGTTGCGCTCTACTCCAGAAACAATCCCTCGACTTACTGAATTTGCAAATTCTCCGAGCGGATTCCCAATAGCAATCGCTGTTTGACCTACTTTCAGCATATCTGAATCCCCAAGTTTCAAAACAGGAAAATCATTCCCCTCTATTTTCAAAAGAGCGATATCGTTATTCGGATCACGAGCCAGAACTTTGGCTGGGTATTCTTCTCCACCACTTACCTTCACCAAGTATTCTGCTTGTTCATCAGACACAACGTGCTTATTGGTCACAATCAATCCGTCAGCAGTCACAAAAAATCCTGATCCGCTTCCAATCTTCTGCTTTTCAATTGTTTCGTCAGGAACACTCGGACTCGGAACGCTAAAAAACGGAAAGCCAAATGGGTTTGTATTTCGGAGATTGGAAACGTTCTTACTAATCACAATACTCACTACCCCAGAAGCATTTTTCTCTACCAAAGAAGCTACCGCCTCATCTTCCATCAATACTCGAAGCGTACTTTCTCTTGCTGGTTCCTGAAACAGCCCTTTGAGTGCCGGAACTTTTTGTTCAAGTTCTTGAAGAATCACCGGAGAAAAAACTCCCCCGACCAATCCAGCAAAAAGAGCAAGAATAAGAAACGGCCATACCGCCTTCTGTACAGGTCGTATTGGTTGCACAACTCCTTGAGAAGATTCTGATTCAGATGGTGAAGGAGAAAACGATTTTGTTTCCATAAGCAAAAAGAAAATATTTACAGAAAGACTCTCAGAGAAAAGCTAGAAGAAAAATAAGGCATCGCCATTTGTTTCTTCATAGAGCTTCTTCTCAAATTCACGAAGGCTCGCATCTCGAAACTCTACTCGTGCCTCTTCGACATTCCAACGATACTCAGGTGTCAGGACAAATACCGAAAGCTTCTTCATTTTCTCTGAAAGCCAGTCTCCGAAAGTGGGCTTGCGGACAAATACCTGGCTCAGTCGGTACAATTGCTTTCCGTTCTCCATTTTGATTTCCTCAACCAAAAGAATATGAAATCCAAGAGAACTTTCTACAACGGTACCAGGAGCACCGGCTTTCTGAATAGAAACTGGCGTCCGAAGCTCCGGAGCAAGGTCCTCAAGAGAAAACCACCCGAGTTCACCACCCCGAGAAGCAGTCTGGCCTTCAGAATACTTTCCGGCTACTTCATCGAAAGACGCTCCTTCTCCAATTTCTTTCTTTGCTTTTTCAATCGTGTCTTTGGCGCGCGTATCAGAAGCAACTTCTTTCTCAAAAACCTCTCGCAACTTCTCTTCGTAGAGACCAGGGAGAACAATCTTCTTTTCAAAATCCTTCAAATCCCAACCATACAGTCTCGCAAGGTCTTTCTCAACCTCTTCCCGGCTTCCGTATTCTTCAAGCTTACGACGTAAACCCTCTTCAGCTGTGGCAGGAGTTACTGTAATACCTTGCTTCCTTGCCAGAAGCGCAATAGCTTCGTCCTCAATCATTTTATTGAGCACTTCTTTCTCTCGAACCTGGAAGCGCTTCTGACCTTCTTCGGTTGTAAAATCAACTCGCAAGCCAACTTTTGAGAAATCCTGATTCTCGTAAAAACTCTTTATAGACTGCATATTGCCAGCCAATTCCGAAAAGGTAACTGCCTTGTGATAATTCACTACCACCAACGGGTACGGGAGAGAGTTTGTAACCTCTTTCACCCAGGCTGGTTTATGAGGAAATGTATAGGCAAGAATAAATGTAGCTGCCAAAAAAAGAAGTACGACTGCCAAAAGCGCGTACGCAAGCGTCATCCATTTTACTTTCTTTTCTGGAGCTTTCTGTGTTTCTGTTTCTTCTGACATAGCATTTCTGATTACGTCTTGTTAAAAAAGAGATTCCACCATTTTTTGTAATTTCCCTCCCCTTCATCAGCAGAAAGTGGCTTTGTATTTTGTTGCTCATCTGTATTCTCTGTAGCCACTGGGTCCGGCTCTTGTTGAACCACCATGACCGTCTCATCTGGCTTCTTCATGCCAAGCTTTTCTTTTGCTTCCTGTTCACGAAATTCATTTGAGGAGAAATAATTGATCCGATCCCCAAGCGTTTCATTTTCTCGCCGAATCTTGGCTGCCTCTTCAGAAAGCGTCGCTACTTCTTTTTGAATACGTCGATTACGTTCAAGTTGCTTGGAAGAAATATAGGCAACCCATCCTACGAGAAGAATCACAATGACGATAACGGCGCGTATCCATAGTTTCCTCCCTTTCATAGATGCAGATCTGTTTTGCTAGTAGAGAAAGAACGGCGCGAAAAGAAAAGCAATCATCGAAAAAACAACAAGGACTGAAATAACAACCCAAAAGAAATATGCGTGACGATGTCGTTTACGAAAACTCATAAGCTCTTTCTATACTATCAAAAATCATTTTATGCCACAACCAAGCCCCAACTAAGACCGATCTTCTCCCTGATGCGCAGTATCAATAAGCGCTCGGACCTCACCGAGATCAATATCGGGTCGTTTGCGCAGGGATTTGAATTTCTTGGGACCAATATTTTGCACCTGCGAAAGAGAGAGTGGGGTTTCCGCGGAAGCATACACTCTATTACGAGTATTCTTTCTGGGTTGCTCTGCTACTGTATCGGATCCTTGCTTCTTGTTTTGTGCAAGCTCTATTTCCTGACGTGCTTTAGCAGTTACTCGCTGATAATCACGAAGGCAGTCCTTGCAAAATGTCGGGCGAGTACCATCTGGCTTAAAAGGTACCTTGATATCAAGACCGCAAGTAGCACAATTGGCATCATACAGAACCTTTTCTACCGGCAAAACTTCTTCAGAGGCTACTGCTTTTGGTACCACTACTTCTTCTTGAACCTTTGCCTTCTCAATACTCCGTACTACCGGCTCTGTAATAAGATTCTCAGATTTTGGTTCTTTTCGCTGTTCCGATTGAGGAGAAATAACGTTTGACTCGGCCTTCAGACTTTCCAAAGTCGCAAAAGGTTTCTTTTTTGGTGCCATGGGTGGCTCTGGCTGTTTTGGAGAAGGAGTATGTATTTTTTCTGTCTGTAAAACTTTTGGAACATACGGAGCCTCTTTCGGTTTTTGAACTGAAGACTCCTTTGGAGCAGAAACCTCGGATACCTCGCCTCTTTCGGATGCTTTCTCTCCTGTTACTTTTTCTAGGAGTGCTGTTTTTTCTTCCGCAGTCAGCATACCGCTCCAGCGACGAATCTTATCTTCTACTTCTGCCTGTGCAGTAGCATAGCGTTCACGTGAACTTTGAATAATCTTTCGCTCTGTTTCTGGATCACTCTCAATCTTAATTGGCGGAAGAACATTGGCACTAAAAGCATCTCCTGCGATACCATCGATCATCAGTTTGAGATAGATCTGATACTTCGGAAGATTAACGATATCATTCATCATGAAAACAGGTTCGAATTCTTTCTCCAAAAATTCAGCATCTGTTGCCCCGACACGAAACGATATAATACTTCCAGCATTTCCAAAGATAGCATCACGCACCTCTTCTTCGATTTGATTTACGTACTGGTTCGCAAGAATAAGGTTTAAGTGATATTTACGTGCTTCAGAAAGAATGTTTGCAAAAGATTCAGTTGCAAAGTTTTGGAATTCATCAACATAGAGATAAAAGTCGGCTCGCTCTTCTTCGGGCGTATCCACACGCGCCATAGCTGCCAACTGAATCTTGGTAATCATCATGGCTCCCAACAAAGCACTGTTATCTTCTCCAATACGTCCTTTGGAAAGATTCATGATAAGAATCTTCTTCTCGTCCATCACTTTACGGATATCGAAAGAAGAGACCGTCTGACCAACGATATTACGTACCAAAGAACTCGAAAGGAACTGTCCTACCTTGTTTTGAATTGGAGAAATAACTTCCTGAAGGGTTCGGTCATTCCATTTTGTAAATTCATCAACCCAAAAACTCCGGACCACTGGATCCGTAATTTTCTCTACAACACGCTCTCGGTAGGATTTGTCTACCAAAATACGTGTCACACCCAAAAGTGTGGATCCTGGATACTCCAACAGCGCTAAGATAGCATTGCGCAAGATATATTCAAGTCGTGGTCCCCAGGAGTCAGCCCAAATCTTCTTAAACACTCCAACCAAACCAGAGGCAACAAGATGCCGATACTCTGGCCCCACCTTTTCCATAACGTTAAAGGCAATAGGAAAATCCTGATCCGCTGGGTTGAAGTAAATAACATCATTAATACGATTGGCTGGAATAGCCTTGATAATCTTTTCAGCTGTATCGCCGTGCGGATCGATAAAGGCAATACCGTGCCCCTTCTGAATATCTTGAATAGCAAGATTCTCCAGCAGGTTGGTTTTCCCCATACCGGTTTTTCCAATCACGTACATATGCCGACGTCGATCGTCAGTTTTGATACCAAAAACTCGTTCCTGTCCACGGAAGTTTGTCTTGGCAAAAAAAGTAATATCGTTTTGGTGGTTTTCAGGCATAGGATTTTAGTCTTCTTGGATAGGAAGATTCATCGGCGCACCGCTACGCTTCGCAGCGACCCGTGAAAGATTTGGAGCGATAACCGACATATCAGGGATGTGATAGATAGTAGCTAATTCTTCAGTACTGAGAATAAAACGCGTGTGGTCAGGAGAAGGATCACGCCAGATATAGCGGTTCAAGATACGGCGTTGCAAAAATCGAAGGCGTGGTTCTACAAAAATATATTTGGCGTCCGTTTTCGAAGTATCCTCCGGCTTGAAACTATTGAGGCTGCCATCGTTAAACTGCTTGATACCTCCGATGAACGCAGAGACTCCCGTTGGCTTATTAAAGGCTTCTCGCCGACCCACATACAAATAGCGCATGCGCATCTTAAACATCTGCTTTCCAATATTCGCTTCGATAGCCTTCAAAACATCTCGCTCACCAAGTGTGAGTTTTGCTTCAATAGGTTGATCTGATTTTTTCTCGGCAGCTTCTGCAGTTGAGAACACCATTTCTTTCCCCATGATACCAGGGAGGATGTTACTGAAAATGTCTGTAAGATCACCCCAGAGTTTCGCGAAAATACTCTTTGGCTTTTCTTTTTCCGCTCGACCGGCAAGCTTGTCTGCAATAGCTTTTCCAGAAGCGTACCACTTCTCATTAATAGGAGTCGTAATCAACTGAAGCCACATGTGCTGACCTGGACCCACCTTACTCATCGTTTCAATGAGTCCTGCCATAGGATCAATCATTTTTCCGGTTACGGACTCCTCAAAAGATTTATACGTACGAATCGGATACGCATCATCTTTGGCAAGTTCAAAATCTGTACCCCAAAGATCCCAATCTTTATTCGGGATAGTGCGCGGAATCTGAGTTGTATAGTCAGGTACCTCGATGATTTCTACATCTGGATACTGAGCGTAGAAATGAGCCTCTACAAGATTCCGAAAGCCAACTTGGGTACGAATGTAAAAATGCACCCTTCCTTCCGTACTGACAAGCTCCAAAGAAAACGATGTTGGGTATTCCCCTTTCACCCACTCTTCAGCAGTATTAAAACCTTTTACGACACCCGCAAAACCCGTAAAGATAGATTCCATCGGTTGAGGACTCTTTTCAATATCCCGTGGCGGAATAATTTCAAGCATCACCCAACGAACCTTGGAACCATAGTGCCCCCAAACATGCGGGAGCCACAGTATTACAAAAAGAGAATAAAAGATCGGGGGCAACACGATGAACCACACATCGAGCATGGCACTAAAAATAGCCCCCATGGCAGAGAAAGCATCAGATAAAGCTGTAAACAAAGTACCCATTGAAATTTACTTTAAGGTTCGTTGACCTCTTTTTTGTTTTTGGAGAACGCTGCTATTTTTTAAGCGCGTATTCGTTTTTTCCGACTCGAGTGAAGAATGTATTTAAATTGATAATAATAGTCGATTTCTTGACCTGGCGCACCTTCAGTACTTCTGCAACAATCTCTTCACGAGTCAGTGCCTTACCAGCCTTTTTCAAAATTTCTTCGATAACTTCTTTGACGGTACCTTTTTTAAACCCCCACTCAGAGAGACCGTAGATACCCCGGCCAACCAGAACAAAACGACTATCCTTGATCAGTTCATTATGAACGGTCTGTGGATGGCTTTTTGCCTTCTTTCCTTGAAGTCCATGCTCATCGATGAGCTTGGCAATATCACGGAAATGCATCGGCTTTCCTCCTGTTTTCAAAACCAAGTAGGCTTTTTCACGAGTTCCACGAGGCTTGATATCACTCCAGCTAGAAAGTCCCCAGTTTCCAAAAACATTTTGCTTAATGTCCTTGGCAACAGAAAGAAAGTCAAAAAACTCCTTCTCTGTTTCCTGTCTCTTGAGAGCAGCAAAACGAGAGTACAGTTCTTTTCCTTCCAAGACTTCATCGGCCTGAGAAAGAATTTTACGAGCGACGTCTTTTACTTCTTTCCATTTTTCCAATGGAAATCCGCGCAAAACATACACTCGCTCACGATCCTTGGTCGCCTTTTCCGTTTCTACCAGAGAAAGACATTCCAAAAACGCTAAGAGTGCTCCGCGCTCTTTTTCGTCACCACGAGAAAGTTTTGAAAGAAGCTCTTCCGCTTCCATGATACCACTTTTTTTCTCGAGCGTCGATTTGATCATTTCAGAAACACGAGAAACTTTATCACTCTCTTGTTCGCTTGAAAGAAAACCAATAACACCACCAATAACCTGACGTACACGCTCTCTCGTAATCTGATAGGCGCGGCCAATCTCTTCTAAAGTTTCAGGAGTTCCGGAAACCATACCAAAACGAGCATGCACGATATCACGAGAACGTTCTGGAAGCTGTTCTAAAAAGAGAGCCAAAGACTCGAGAAACGGCTGTTCCTCTGCTGTGGTCTTCGCCTGACTTGAAACCTGCTTTGTGGCCTTCATAAGCGCGTATTACCCTCTATAGAGGTTTAATGTATAAAATCCAACCGAGAGGATAGGTATCCCTTGCTTACCTTCTTGTATTGAAGATTCTTTATATTACCGCACGTTCTGCATTTTTGTCAAGGGTTTCCGGCCTCCTTCAAAAAAGGACACTTTGGTACCAAAAAGAATGTCTTCGCAGGCTTACAAAAAAAGTACAATCAATCTTCCATATAAACAAAAAAATCTTTTGCATAAACAACTCTTGACATCCAAAAACTCTTGCTCCTCTTTGAAATACGGGTTATACTATATTCAAGAAAAACAAAAAAGAAATTTCTCCCCGACAAAAAACTTTCGGGAGATTACGAAAATAAAAAACTATGCCAAAGACTGATCTCCATCATCCAACAGATGATACTTCCAAAGAAGAAGCGGACCGCGCTCTGAAAATCCAGACGCTCCGTGACATGGTGCAGAATGCTGAAAAAACCATTCAAAGCGCCAAAGCCATGCTCCTTCAAATAGAAGGAAAAAAGAAAACGGGACGCCCCCGAAAGATTGAGGCCACCGATGGTGACGGGACCGTTGTTGAAGGTACCTTTGACGGACAGATTATGATGGGTGCCGATGGGAAACAGTATCCTGTCCCAGCCAACTACGCCTCAAAATCCAAGCTTGTAGAGGGCGACATGCTTAAACTTACCATTACAGACAATGGTACTTTTCTCTATAAACAAATAGGACCAATAGACCGCAGACACGCTATTGGTATTGTGACTCAAGACGAGTCAGGAAACTTCTATGTTCTTGCAAACGGAAAACCGTATCGTGTTCTTCTCGCCTCTATCACCTATTTCAAGACGACTCCTGGAGATGAAGTAGCTATTGTGCTGCCACGAGATATTGACGGAACATGGGCTGCTATCGAGAACATTCTTCAAAAAGGCGCCCATAAAGACTGGCAAACTGATTTCAGTAAAGCAGCTGAATCTTCAAGTGTGATTAACAACTGGAAAAAAGATCTCCAAAACGACGATGCCCCCAGTACCGCTCCTGGCATCACCTTTCACTCGCTCTCAGATGACGAACCAGGGAAAACTTCCGCGCTTGATTCGTGGGTAAAAGACATGGAAGAAATTGAAAAAGAAATTAATCAAGGTAAATAATCCTATGAAACTCACTTTACGTGACCTGCTTTTTGGAGCTATCAACGGTGCCTTTATTGGTATCCTCGCTCCGTTCATCTTTAGCAATCTTGCTGTTAAGCTTCCAATTCCTGTCCCGTTCTTTGCTCTTCTTTTGGCTATTATTTGTGCTGCCGGCATTGGCTTTGGGTATTTCCTTTCCAAATTTGTACGCCCTTTCTTTTTCCAACTCTCGAAATTTGGATTGATCGGTGTTGCAAACACGGTTGTCGACCTCGGTATCTACAATCTCTTTATCTTCATGACCGACGTTTCTACGGGTTACATGATTGCCGTCTTCAAATCATTTGCCGTTATGGCCGCTATTATGAACAGCTACGTCTGGAACAAGTTCTGGTCATTTGAGAAGAAAGAAACTACAAAGGTGGGTGAAGAATTTAGTCAGTTCCTCTTAGTAAGTCTCATTGGACTCCTCCTAAACGTTGGTATCACCTCATTTGTAGTAAATGTGATCGGAGCTCCAGCTGGATTCAGCGACAAGGCCTGGGCTAATATCGGTGGCTTAAGCGCTTCTATCCTTGTGCTCACCTGGAACTTTGTTGGTTACAAATTCCTCGTTTTCAAGAAATAACAGAGGGTTATTTCTCAAAAGCCTCTCTTCGGAGAGGTTTTTGCTTTGTGATATAA
>ERZ1292632.4320-Hain-H43-01um-R2-4320-length-10283-cov-6_pt1 | contig 10283 bp, 16 predicted proteins | sample MGYA00564407_ERZ1292632 | MGnify/ENA primary metagenome ERZ1292632 (study PRJEB36523, sample SAMEA6512637) | groundwater metagenome | collected 2019-01-08 | study: AquaDiva: Metagenomics assemblies of 32 groundwater samples | reverse complement strand
CTTCGTATCGCCCTGCTTGAGCACTACGCCAAACTTTTGCTTCAACCGTATGTGCTGACTTGCGTGGTACATGAGCTTCGCACCACCAGAAGCCATTACCTTCCCACTCATGATGTCCGTGAACTCGTGAGTAATACAGACCAGAGCGATGTTCTTCAAAGCGAGCTTGGGTACGGCCTTTCGTATGAACGTGGACACGATGCTCGCTTGCGCTCCGATAGTCTTCTCTCCAGTGGTCTTCTCTGCCACGGTACGGCTCAAGAGCGCACCTATCGAATCGACTATGATGAGTGGGTACTTCCCGCTCTCAATCGCCTCCAGGAGACAATCTAGCCCCTCTTCCGCGTACTCCTCTCGAAGTACCTGTAGCTTCTTCGGGTTAATCCCAATACCTTCTGAATATAAACTGTCGTATGCAAACTCCACGTCATACAGAAGTGGGGTGAGTCCGAGCTTCTGTGCCTCTGCGATAGCTCCGTACGCCACCGTACTTTTCCCCACCGATGGTTGACCGGATAGCATGGTTACTTTTCCACGAGCGAATCCGCCACCCATCAATCTGTCGAACGAGGGTATGCCAGTGGGGATGTAGTCGAGTGTGGTATCTATTTCTGAGGCAGAAACAATCATGACTTTGAGAGGTCATCGAGGTACTTAATAAGGGTGATTCCTTTCTTCGCCGCCTCAACCTTCCACCGCTTCCAGGTCTTGTAATAAACCCTTATATTCGTTGAGTCATTCGGTTGTTTTTTCATGTTATCCACAGTCTAGCAGTGCACGCACTTGCACGCAATCTGTGGACAAGCTATAGTACCTACAGACGAAGAAGACGGCACCCTGGTGGTTCGATTCCCTCACTGGGGTGTACGTAAAGAGGTCGTTGATTCACCGGAGACGGTGAGTAGGAGGTTGAGACTGGATTTGAGTTCCGGCAAATCGTGGACGCGACAGTCTCCTACTCACTCTCCCTGGAGAGTATTACAAGCCTTATGCCTTTCGCGTAGTTTCCGAACAGCCGCCTAGTGACTCATAAGGCCATTAGGACGCACTCGGGAGCTACGCGAAGGAACAACACTTATGTCACACCCAGTAAACACAGCATGGATTGAGTCGGCTTGGGAGGATTTTCAATCCTTTCTCGGAGCAAAAGACTTCAAGAACGCACGGGCAGTTATGGATTCAGTAGGAGAGAACGGGTTTGAGAACGACGCCTTGAAGATGCACAGGCTGGTGAATAATGCGATGAACCCGAACGAGGCAGAAGACATTGCCGCAGGTAAGTACGACCCGGAGGGTTATAAGCCTGAGTATCCCCGCGAATAATATGGAACAGAATGAAATGACCGAGTTCGTGGAAGCACTCCGTGGCCTTAAGGCGGCTGTCATAGACCTGAAAGCGGTTGTGTACGACACCAACATGAAGCTGAGCAAGGCGTTAAATGACTCTCATATTCCATCCGCTATGAGGATGCTCGACAACAGCTTCGAGTTCCGTTCAATGCTAGATAACGCCAAGAAATAGTATGAAGGTAATGAACCCAACCGAGTATGCGATTGTACGCACCAAAGTCCTCGATGCGATTCTCTACGGAGACAAGCGAAATCACGTTACCTGGAGGGACTGGACGATAAGTATTACTAAGCCTAGTTCGTTTATGCGCTTCTAGTATGAACCGACCAATCAAGTTCAGGGCATCTCCAATCCTGCCGGAGTTCTACGAGGTATCAGACACCGGGATTGTACTGAACGAGCACGGCAAGCCACTCAAACAGCGCAAGGACAAGGACGGATACCCAGAGGTAATCCTCGTCCGCAAGCCAGAGCGGTATGTGCGACGTGTACACGGTCTCGTCGCTGTCGGTTGGAACCGCGCGAGACAGGAGACAAAGGAGGCCTTCCGTAACTTCAAACAAGGAGTATGAAACACACATTCCACATAGCGACAGGTCAGTACGAGTTCATTGAGCAGGAGTTCGAGGGAACCCCAGAGGAAGCTGTGGCCGCGTACAATGACCTAAAACGGGCGTATGATGGCGGGGAAGGTATGGGTATGAAGGAATACGCTAAAGTGATTGTAGAGCTGGTGAGGACGGGTGGAGTAAAACAGGGAGGGAATAACGATTACTCTGCGAACGAATCTGCCCTCCTTGGTGCTATTACGAAATTACTCCGCGAGGAGAAACGCTAACAAACAATAATATGAAAGACTTCGCACTAGGAGCTGTTTTAATCTCCATCGGTATAGCTGTGTTTATTGGGACAATCTTTGGTCTTATTGCCGGGTGGCAGTACATGAGAGTGTGGATTGCGGAGACAGGAGGTAAGGCCGAGTATGCTCAGGCAGAACAGAACCGTCGTATTGTTATCCTTGAGGCTGAAGCGAACAACGAATCTGCTACCCAGAACGCACAAGCAACCATCAAGATTGAGACCGCGAAGGCAACAGCAGAGATTGAACGGGCGAAGGGTGTCGCTGAGGCGAACCGCATCATCGGAGACTCTCTAAAGGGGAACGAAGCGTACCTGCGTTATCTGTACATCAATGGTCTCACACAAGGCTCAGGGCAGATAATCTACGTTCCTACAGAAGCAGGACTACCAATACTAGAAGCAGGTAAGCGATAAACTATATGTCACGAGAAGAACAAGGTTCAAGCGACAAGCAGTTCTACGCGGTGTTCGATGGTGCATTTCGCACAAAGGTGCGTGAGGACTATCCTGATGCCATCAAACGTATCAACAAACTCGGAACACAGGTGTACGAGCGTGAACTAAAGGCCATCTTCGGCCGAATCGAGAATGTGGCTATCGAGGATTCCGACTATGGGAAGCAGATTAAGATTACTCTCGATAAGAACGATGAGGGGAAGTACCCGGTACTTGCGTTCGGAGTAGAGAGTAAGAACGGCCGTGATGTACTTAAAAAGCTCCCCGGCATAGATTTCTCGAAGGATGTCCGGGTCATGCCGTACCGATTCACCCCTGAAGACCAGACTGACGAGCGTTCAGGTGTGTCTATCACCCAGGAGGATGCGGAAGGTAACTTCAAGGTGAAGGTTGAGAACTTCTTCTTCGATGGGGTGAACAAGAAATACCTTCACGAGTTCCCAACGATTGATTGGGACTCCGCGACTGAAAGCGAGCAGAAGATATATAAGATTCAGCGTGACGAGTTCCTATTGAAGTATGTGGAGACGAATGTACTGCCACGTTTCGCAGAGAAACCAGTACAAAACACCTATCCTACAGAAGAGATACGACCAGAAGACATCCCTTTCTAAGTAAATAGAGGGGAGATGACCGTGTTCGAGATATAATTACATCAGAAGTTCATCGAAAGGAAGCTGACATGCAAGCCCTACTTTTTAAGTGTGCGCTTTGCGGCACCGGACTTAAAGAAACCCACACCTGGGACGGCCTCGACTACTGCTCCGAGCGTTGCGTGAAGAAGGTCCACACCTTCAAGGCGCGTCGTGCCGGAATCCTCGACCCCAAGACCGGAACTACGCACTACATCTGCCTGCAAGGAGGAAGGGAAGATGACCGACACGAACTCCCTCTCCGTCTCAACCCCGGCTAGCGTCGTCGCTTGCCCTTACTGCCGTTCTCGGATGTTCTCCTCTCGAATCAAAGAGACGGAGAATGTCGTCGAGGACTGCTGCCTTGAGACGGACGTCCTTCTCTACGAATGTGGCGACTGCTCGGCACTTGCGAAGTTCATTCGGCCCCGTCCTGCGGGAGAAAGCCGATGAACCCGCTCCAACTCGTTCTCCTCTACTGCATCCTCCGCATATGGGGGCCGCGCATGTGGACAGACGGATGGTGAAACTCCTCATCATCCTTCTGACCATGTTCTGCACCCTTAACTTCGATGGATAAACCCCGGCTTTGGTCGGGGTTCATCTTGCGTGGGTGTATACTACAAACAGCCGCGTACTGTTCAGAGCACCACATCCAGCCCGGTAATGACATAAGCATTTCCCCATACCCTAAGCTCTGACGCTCCTCCCACGAACGGGAGGCGCGGCTTTTAGAAGCAAGCCCAATGTTCCTGATTTCCAATACTAAAATTGTACGCAGCCGCATCGAGAGCCTGTTCAGGGTCTAGGGCCACTTCCTTAGTAATCTGCTCTCCTGTGGCTGTTTTGAGACCACTAGGCATATAGAATTGAGCCACCCCAAAGCTCGGCTCCCGTGTTCCATCTTTCCGTATAACTAAACTCTGGTCGTTCCAGGTGAAACCCATTGATTCGCAAGACAGGGTGCGTACAAAGGACTCCTCATCAACACCGAAAGCTCTAGCCTTTTCACGGGCTAGAGCTTCACGGGATTCAGGAGTTACATACTCCCGCTCAATAGGAGTTTCCGCAGCTTCGGCAGTATGCACGGTTAGTGCTTCTTGCACTGGCGGGGGGAGTATCAGTCCGACACTCACCAATATAGTGAGTAGACTGGGTAAAATGTTAACGCTGTGCGAAGTGCGCTACAACCTTACGAAGAAGGCCGAACACGAGTTCCGCAAAGTTCCAAATCACGTACACCGCAGGAACGAGTGTTCCTACCTGTCCGAGAAGTGTCTGAAGTTCTCCTACGGAGAGAACTCCAAACAGAACCAAACCACCGCCTACAATCTTAATGACCGCTTCAACACTCTTCGAGAGTTGTGACGGGTCTACTGAACTCGATAGAGCACCATATTTCTTGTTCATAGGAACAATTTTATCATACCCATCTGTAATATCGGGCATTTATCCCCCCTTTTTTCTGGTAGTAGGCTAATGCTTCAGCCCCCTTCCAATGGTCATCCCACAGGGTTGTATTACTGTTGTTGCTCATCCATTTGTGCTTTCCCACGATGAATACATGGCCTCGTATCGAACCATTCCCTGTCCCGGTAGGGAACATGGCAACATCCCCGAACTCAGGCGTATTTACCCTAGTGAGATTCTTTGCCATCCACTTATCTAGCTCGAACGTGGAGAGGATTCCCGACTTCGGCAAACCGGGTACACCGGCCTTCTTCATGACGAAACTAACGGCTTCCGCGCAGCCCACATAATCCTGCGTAGGGGCCATATCTATACCAAGACAGGCATAGGCTACATTGTAGAGCTTCTCGCGCTTAGAAGGCAGTTTTGGGGCTTCTACGGTAGGCTCTGGGAGTGTTTCCATAGGTACATCAAGTCTAATCTCTGTTATGTGGTCTTGGGAAGGCATTAGTGCCTTATACAGCCACTTGATAAGTGCGTCTAGCCACCCCATCCTAGTCGGATTTTAAGCTCTTGTAGGAGGGACAGGAGGCTCTTGAGGAGCTTGAGGTACAGTGGTTTGTCCTTCGGGAGCACCTTGGTAGGGTTCGGACGCATGAAGTAAACGATGGCGATGTTGAAGTCATAATCCTTGTCGAGTTTCTTTATAAAGGGTTCGTAGTGGTCGCGGATGATAGGGTTATCTCCCTCGTATTTCATGAGCCAGACCCAGTGATTGTCGCGTAGCCCGATACCCTTGGTGTACAGGCCGTTCTTCTTGCTCCACGCTTGCACCGAGACACACACGGGGCCACGCTTGAGGGCCGCTTTAATACGTTCCCGCTTCTCTTTCTGTGTGTAGAGATTACCGGGTGGGAGTACCCATTCCGGTTCGATTTCTGTCTCACGAATAATCTCCTGCCCTACCTGTACGAGATTCTGATAGTCCGTGGAGTTCTTTGAAGGGGAGTAATACTCATCCCAACCATGGATATTCTCTGAGAAAGGCAATATCTCCTCGTGTATCACTCCGAGCTTAGTAGCAACCGTCTCGATGACGTGCCACGCATCATTTCCTTCAATGGAAGTTCCGGTTCCTATACCTGGATACCGCTCGGAACAGTTCTGAGGGAAGTGCTTGTATCCCTTGTGCTTTGCAAGCGCAATAAGCGCGAGGTGTGTACCGTGGTTGGTGCAATTCTGCGTCTCGAATCCGTTCTTACGCTGTAGTTCCTTATCGGAATCCCCCTTAGACCAATCACCCTTCTTGTTTATCTCACTCGCGTCAGCACCCAGTTTGTTCGTAGCTTTTCCGCTACCCATTATCCACTGGTGTTTCTTGTACGGACGGATGATGAGGCCGTAGTTCTTCATCGTCCAAGGTAGCTAAACCCTATCCATCCAAGGATGGCCTTCGCACCTCCAAAAATAACGGTCAGTGACCCAACTATCACCGCACCAGTGACAATCACAGTCTTGGTGTTGACGCCTGTAATCTTAAAGAAGTTCTTGAGTTCCTCAGCAAATACCGCCCTGATGATGTCGGGTAGTTGTTCCTTCCATGCATGTAACCCATCGAGACTATCTTTCACTTCTTTATTTACCCCGGCTTGAGCCATAGCGATTTTGCTGTCATCTGCCGTGTGGTTAACAAGTGCTTCTTTACCTGCATGAACCTCCGCAAGAATCTCAGCATTGGTTGGGTTCACATCTACCTCGTGTTGGAGCATCTCAACTGACTCCTGAATGTCCTGATTTGAAGGATGGTCGTTCATACCTACCGAATGATGATGCTCCCGTTGTTAATCCAGATACCGCCGTAGTTGATGCGGATAGGTACTGGAGTCTCGCTGGCCCCAGCAGCGGGTGGTGCGATGTACATGACTGCACCAACGCCAGTACGACCCGGCACGTCCGGCGCACTCACCGGAATCGTAATCCAGTCGATGAGGTCGCCAACCGCCACCGATACGGTGTTTGAGGGGTCATTTGCCGTTAGGCCAGTATCAGCCACGCTCGCAGTAAGGGACTGGGAAGCCCCGCCGATACGAGCCGTGTATGCACGCGAGTTGCCTGTGCCTGGGGCTGTGGCAAAGGCGACGTAGAGCTTCTTCCAGGTGAAGGCTATTGGAGCGACTGAGTAGACAGCGGTTTCTGACGAACTGTTCAAGATATAGCCGTGGGTGTTCTGGTAGCGATTACCCGCGTTACTATGGTTTCCGCCGGTACTCAGCATCACGCTCTCTCCCGATATAGTCGGGACGAAGCGCATGGCGACATTGATGGTCGTAGAAGTAACCGTGCCTGTGATGGCTTCGTGCATCACCACCTCATCACCTGCGGATATGCTGACGGTATTGGATACGTCGTTACAGTTCCCTGCTGTGCCAGCCATATTGCAGGTGAGTGCTGAATCCACGCCGTTCACCATGAGGGTTATGTCGCGTGAATTGCCTACGCCCGGTGCGCCCGAGGTCACGTACATCTTGTCGATGACGCCATTGGTAGGAAATACCGTCGAGTAGGTAGTCGTACCCAAACTGGTTGATGACCCGCCGCCGAAGTGGAAATAGTCGTTGCCAGTAGTGTCCGAGGTGATGCCACGAGAGAAGATAAGGGATTCACCACTCACCGTGGAGTCGAACACAATACCGACTTGGAAGTTCCCTGTCTCTGAGACTGGGGTGCCTGACGGCGTGATGCGGTAGCCGACTAAATCTGTGGCGGCAGCGGTAACGGTATCTGTGGTGTTCTGCTCTACGAGTCCAGTATCCGTTATCGTCACCGCAAGTGCGGTTGCGACGTTGTTCTTCATCAGCACGACTTCGTAGCTCGTACCTGCTACAAGTGCTGCACCCATACGCACATAGAGCTTCGAGAACGTCCCGGCAGTCGGCATCGTGTGGTTTATTGCACCGGCCCCAGGACTACCAACATCTCCGGCTGGGCCAAGAGGAATGTAGCGCACCGCAGTTGTACTGAGGGTTCCGCCGACAGGGTTTGCCGAGAGGATAGGCGTGGTCATTGCCTGCGCTGGGAGCGCGAGAGCAAGCAAGAGAGTGAGCGCGAGTAGTTTCTTCATAGCTACTCTAGTTAATTGGCAGACCATACGTTGTCTTGCATCAGGAGAACCGCTGCGGCTGGGCAGCCACCTGATGTGCCGTTGCTGTCGGATATACCAGTTAGTTGGTCGGTGTCCTGGCCGCGAAGGGTGGTATTGGAGCCAGCACTAAGCAAGTTTCCGACCGTTGTTCCTACCGCATGGATGAGCCAGCAATCGCCGGAAATAGCGGTAACTACCATAGAGTTGGCTTGCATGTACTCTGTGCCAGCCGCGTTCGTTGTAATCGTCAAGCCGCTAAGCGTGGAGGATATGCTCGTGCCGGACGCGACAAAATCCGTCGTCGAGGCTATTGGCTGGCCGGTCTGTGTGACGCCGTTGTATGAAGAAGCACTGAAATAGATGATGGAACTCGCGCTGATTGAGCACACGATGTTCCCGGTGGAGGGTGCGACCTTGAGATACAAGTAAACGTCTCGGTTGGCAGTTGAATCCGCATACCAGTTGATGAGCGTCATTGCAGACCCGTTGGCGGTGCAGCCGGTGGGGATTGCAGCACTCGGGAACGAAAACGCGCCTACTGCGAGAATCGTATTGGACCCAGTGACAGTATGGGACACGGTGCATGACGTTGCGGGGTTCGCGCGGCATTGAGTGTAGGCATCGAAGGCTATTGCGGCTTCCGCGCGGGGTGTCAGTGCGTCGAAGATGGATACCAGCTCACTGTTCTTGGTATTGCTTAAATGGCCGTCCACTTCTCCCATTTTTCCGTACTTACTGGCGGTGATTTCTTTATATACCGTATTGCCCCGTTCGTCGGAAAAGACAGAGACGTAGAGCATGTCGTTGCATACGGTGGGCTTGTACGGCGTCCGGTCGGATGAGGGGACGATACGCTCCGAGGTCGTTGTGATGTTTTCAAGTGCGGAACACTCCACACTATATGAATAGGTGAGTACCATTTCCTGCGGAACGATTGGTGCAACCGACCCCGCGAGGAAAAGAACACCGGCTCCGAGCGTAAAGAAGTTACGAGACTTTTTCTTGGGTTCGCCTCGGCACGAATATGCAAGCTGTGGCTCGTTGAGCGTCTTTTCCGCCTGTTCTTTCGTGAAGGTAGAAGTCATATTTGCTGCATTATTCGCGCGTAATAAAGCCATAGGCCGTGAACGTCACGTAGTTCACTGTGCCAGTCGTCGCGCCGAACTCGAGATACCAGAGTTCGTCGGCGGTGAATGTGGCGTTAGTATCCACTGAGGCGTCCTTTGTTTCGGTCGTACCGCAGGTGATAGTCTCGGTATCATTCGTCCCGTCAGTCACATTCATAACTTTGGACGTTCCTCCGGCTACGGAGCACGACATACGGGTTATCTCACGGCCTTCGGTTGCCCATCTATCAACGGGGAGCGTGAGGCTGCCGATGAAAGCTGGGGAGGTAGAGGCGACGGTGTAGGAAAAGAGCGGCTGCTCAAGCGGGATGACAGCGGGGAAAGAAGCATTAGTTGAGGTGGCGATAACGAGCTGGTTATCCGTAGTATCGAGAGCAAACTCACCGACAGCATCGACGACCGGAGCCGTGCCGTTGGCGATTTCGATGACACCTGCGCCGAAGTCATGCACGCCAGTCCAGGCGAAGTTCGCCCCGAGGTTCACCCCGAGCGTGGAGCCGGTGAGCGAGAGGCCGGTGCCTACGAAGTCGGTGATGGTGTCGCCGCCGATGGTGAGGGTGGTGAGGTTGGCAAGCGCGTCTATGGCAGCCTCGATGGTGCTCTCGGTCGTCGCGTCTATCGACGTGACCCCGGCAAGCTGACCCGCAATAGTGAGTCCTGCGGCGAAGGTCGCGTTTAGGGTCGCTTTGGCTATGGAGAGGGCATTGCTGGTGCCGAGCGTGGTTGAGGACGAGATGACGAAGGCATCGTCAGTGTCGTCGAAGCCGAGTGTCCACTCGTACGAGGTCGGGCCAAGGGTGATTATGCTGTCCCCGGCCCCGCCGTTGCCGATGTAGGTCGTAGTCGCTGATACATCCCACCAGAAGGGGGCGGTAGTGGTAGATGACTTGCCCAGCATGAAATCGAACATGGTATCGGTCGGGTAGGTAACGCCTTGCCCATTCGTGGTCGTGGTCGCAAAAGGTGAGAGCGTGCCACCGCCACCCGAACCGCAAGCACTTCCAGTTGTTCCAAGAACACCTGTCGCCCACGTCGCGCAGCCGTCGGTCACACCCGTCTTCGTGAAGGTCGAGCCGGAAGGCATGGTGATTGAGCCATTCGAGCTGATGGTGGTCGTAGCGGTTCCGCCGACGTAGAGCTGGCTCGTGACTGACAGAAGGGAACTCGAAGCATTTGCGAACTGCTGCAAGCCCGTCCACGAGTTCGGATTGGTGAGGTTGAGGCCCCAATCGCTGATTGCTGCCGAGCCGTTGTATGAAGAACCTACGAGGGTGGCGTCGTTCGTGAGCGCGTTTAGGTTTGAA
>ERZ1292632.4319-Hain-H43-01um-R2-4319-length-10284-cov-45_pt1 | contig 10284 bp, 18 predicted proteins | sample MGYA00564407_ERZ1292632 | MGnify/ENA primary metagenome ERZ1292632 (study PRJEB36523, sample SAMEA6512637) | groundwater metagenome | collected 2019-01-08 | study: AquaDiva: Metagenomics assemblies of 32 groundwater samples | reverse complement strand
AAATACTATTGGAAATCTACAGTCAGTTTTAGAGCAACACATATTCGATGGGGTTCTGCCTACTTCAGACCATTTAGGCTTAAAAGTGCAATTGGATAATTGGCTACGTGATTATTACATCTAATTCTTTTTTGGGTGAAATTAACATTGGATTGGATAGAAGACATGAGTATAAAGCGTCTTTCTCAGAGAACGAATATTTTCATAGTCGAAACTAACGATTTGCGTTCGCGGGTTCAAGCTTTCAAAAAGTTTGTTGCAGGCAGCAATATATCTAAAGCTTTTGGCAGAGAATATGATGAAATAGTCAACTACAATTTGAATCGAAATCAAATGTTTCATGTAGTATCTGCTGGCAAAGACAAAAAAGGTTGGGCGCCTATCCCAATGGAAATGGGCAGTAACCCATTGCAAATGCTTGACGGCTATCTTACTACACAAAAATCTATTGTGGTCATTGATTACGTGGTTTTTCAAAGTCACGCAGATGTTTTAGGCGATTCCATCATCGCTTGGAGCCACGACGAAAAACTTTACGATAAGAAGAGCACAGGAATAATCTTCACTAACAACGTTAATTTATTTCCTGAAGCCCTACGCAATCTCTGTTACCCCATTATTATTCCAGCTTCAACTGCTGAGGAACGAGAAACAAAAGGAAAACAATTGGTTAAAGACTTAACTGACTTGGGAAAACAAGGCGGAAAAACTTACAATCTGAAGGTTACACCTGAACTTATTCAACAGTCTGCTGGATTAGGGTTAGACCCGTTTGAAACAGCAATGATAGAAAGCTTCCGTCAAGAAGGCGAATTTAAAACTGAATATATCACCAAAGCAAAAATAGACCGATTAAAAGCTGCAAACATGATTTACAGCGAACCCACCATTGGATTCGACAGAATAGGAGGATACGAAGCATTCAAAGACCTGATTCGAAACAGCTTCATTAAACTATTGAAACAACCAGACAAAGCCAAATATTATGGTTTAGAAACCCCAAGAGGCTTGCTCATTTTTGGTCCGCCTGGCTGCGGAAAAAGCATATTTTCCGAAGCTCTTGCAAAAGAAGTTGGTTTAGCAATGATTAAACTAAATCCAGCGGACCTACTGCGCGGCTATGTTGGCGAAAGCGAATCCAGAACAAGACAAGTTACTTTACTGTTGGAATCTTTGGCGCCGATTTTAATTCATGTTGACGAATTTGACGCTATGGCTCCAGCCCGCGATAAAGTAATGATGACTGACAGCGGAGCAGGGCGTAGAGTAACAAATCAACTGTTAGAGTGGATGGGAGACAGAAACCGACGAAGCTTCATTGTTGGAACAACCAACTATTTGGGAGACATTGACGAAGCTATGATTCGACCAGGAAATGTGAACGGAAACTTTAAGTAGCATTGATGATAAAACAATCATGATGCTACCATGTCTCTTGTCATAAGTCCAGAGATGGGATATTTCTTAATGGGATTGGTCGGTGATGGATGTATCGCAACTCTCAGCAATGAGATAAGTATGAACGTCACTGACCGACCATTTGCTGAAACATGGGCACGATGTTTCTCGACAGCTTTCAACATTCCGATGAATATCATTGGACCATATCTCAGTCGGAGGAAAAATACTAAACCTATTTATAGAGCAAGGAAATGTAATGCATCTATCAAGAGTCAAATTTTGACCAACTACGTAAATAAGAAAGGAAAATATTTGTGGTCGTTTCACCCTGCAGCATTTAATGCATTTGCAAACATGAAGAAAGAGGATTTAGGATTCTCTCTAAGAGGATTTTTTGATGCTGAAGGGAGCGTTCATATAGGAAAAAAACGCTCAATAATAGCAGTAAATACCTCAAAGGAGGGAATCGAGCAAATAAAAGCGCTCTTAGAGTGTTTGCAAATTTATGTTCGTAGATACAAATACGTGGATAAACGACCAAATTATAGAGCCTGTTATGCTCTACGTATAGGTGGACAAAAAGATTTGCGATTGTTTAATATGCTCATTTCCTTCTCTATACCGAGAAAACGAAATGCATTACAAGCTCTTTTGAATGCGTATAAAACTCCTCCACGAATGAGATATACGTCGGATGCGAAAGTTGCAGTAACATACCTCCATAAAGTAGGCTATACTCATCTCGAAATAGCTCATCTGTTGGATATTAATACTAATACACTCCAACACTGGATTTATGGAAGACCAAGAGCATGAATCCGTTAACACCTGAAGGATAGATTCTGTGCTGGTAATGTTATATCCTGATTTGCCTGCGAGAGCAGATATTTTGCGGTTGCATAGCACAGTAATTAGGAAAATGCCGTTGGAAGCAAATTTTGACTATAAACCGATAGCTTCTAAAACTTTAGGTTGGTCAGGCGCAGAATTGGAAAAATTATGTATAGAAGCTGGACGATTAGCTTTGAAGGAAGATGCGAAGGAAGTTACTATGCAATATTTCACGGAGTCTATGGATGCGTTTGAAATCAACCCGAAAGACCGCATACAAAAAATGGAGAATTACGTGGCTGAAGCAAAGAAACATGAAAACGTTGACCGAGCCTTCATTGAACAATCACTGAGAGAGTTTAGAATAAGCGAGGGAAAACCAGAGGATTCACGACTTCAAGGACTATTCGACAATACAGCGATTTCAGTTTAATCTTTTTTGGGTGAAAAACATGAATGTAGGCAAAGATATTTCGCTATGGTTTTTTTTAAAAACTTTTCCAACCTTTTCCATGTATATTGCTTTAATCTCACATGAAAGAAACAATTTCAGATTCAAAGTTGCTTTACTTTTACATGAGATTATTGAGGCGATAACAAACAGCCATTGGTTAGCCAACCATGTTGAAAGCTTCTGGAGAAAAATAAGTTGCATGCATTCCAAACTTTTTTGGGTGAAACCGTAAAACTTAAGCAATGGTTGTTAGAATGTTTTTGAATGGTGACATTTTTGCGTGAAGAAGAAATTAAATGGTCAACTGAAGAAATAAAGATTCTAAATGACAATTTTCGATTAGCGCCCAAGAATAATCTATTGGAGTTATTGCCAAAAAGGAACTGGGACGGTATTAAGCATAAAGCCTCAAGATTGGGCATTCAGAGAATGTTCAGGTGCTGGAGACCAGAACTTGATGAAGCATTACGAATAGCATACCTAAGTCAGTCAAGCACAACAGAAATTTCTAATATACTTGGTAGAAGAAATATACACAATCGCGCGAGTCAATTAGGCTTAAAAAGACCCGTAAAATTACTTATAATGTTGAGAACCGTAAAATTAACGGAGAAAGAAAAGGGATACGTTGCTGGAATAATTGATGGAGAAGGCACGATAACATTTGCTAATATGAAAAAGAAAAGACCAACCCCCAAAATAACACTTGCTAATACTAACTTCGAATTAATTGATTATCTTCAACGTATTATTGGCGGGCAAATAGTTTATCCTAAAAAGCATCCCGATAGGAAGGCAGTTGCCGTATTAAACATTCAAGGACTAAGGAATTGTTTACCATTATTAATGTCAATATCACAGGATTTAATTGTGAAAAAGAAACATGCTCAACTCATGCTTGATTGGTGTGATGTACGATATCACAGAGATAACTGGAACCAACCACAGACTGAAAAAGAGAGAAGTATTGTTGCCGAATTAAGAGACCTAAATCAGAAAAAGGGACGACGACTCTTGGGTGATAAAAGTGTACCATCAAGAAGTATTAATCAGAACAATAATGCCAAAGATATCTCAACCAACAATTGACCCGCCTAAAAATGACCCGCCCACGGAGAGCCCGTCTATGCCTCAATCAACGCCACATCGAGTAATCAAACTTGAAGGATTACACATCACAATTCATATGCAAGGTCCAGAAAGATTAAAAATTAAGACAACAAAACTCGATGAAGAAACATCAAGAGCATTACGCTTCGACGCTGAAGATTGGCATAAAGTGGTAGATGACCTTTGGAAATTTAAGAGAACACGAGGTGGACGAAGCTGGGAGCTTACAGGAAAGAAAATTGATGAATCAACGAGGGAACGAATAGCGCGGTTAGAACCTTTTCCCAGTAGCTTTCCAAATGCACTTGGAAAAGCCAACACATATTTGCATGATGAATTAAGAGAAATGTGCTGGGTTATCAATCGTGACCGAAATACAGGCTGGCAAAACAACTTTTACATTCTAGGACACAGCAACATTCCAAAATTCATTGCATTAATCGAAGAAGTAAACGTTCTTATCGACGATTTAAATAAGCGAATCATTGAATTTACAAAATCAAGTGACTACAACGAATTTAAATTCATACTAAGCAAATATAAGTTGGATGGACTTTTGAATAAACCATGGCATATTAACCACGCAGCTTTCGAAGCGTCTGAACTTGAATTAGAACCCGCAACTCTAAGACAAACTTTAGATAAATTAGGTCAAAGAGAAATGGCTAAATTTGATGAACAGCAACGCGCAGAATACCTTCGGAGATTAGCTGAATTCGATAGGCAAGTGAAAGAAACACAACATGAACGCGTAGACTTGGTTATGGAAGATTTCAACAAGAAACTAAATAATCTTGTAGAAACCATAGCTAGAACTGGACGAAAACGTAATTCTCAAACCATCAAAGAACAATGTGCTCGCGCTCGAAATCTTGCAATTGATATGGGATTAGAAGCGATTGCAACAAGCATCATTGACCCGTTAACGATTGTAGCTGACCATCCTGAACGAGCAATCGAATTATTCGGCGTTGAAAGCAATGGATTATCCAGAGAAATTGATGGACGCTTGAGGGGACTTATGGAAGGAGTTTGAATGCCAAAATGTCCTAAATGTAGCGCGCATATCGATGCCCTCAATGCATATAGTATGGAAGAAAATAAACAAGAGGTAATCCTTGGCGAAGGAATATACAAGCAAAAGCCTTTTCTTGACTACGGAGCATCCGAAACGATAGATAGTTCATGCTCGAAAATCGACTTTGAATGCCCAGAATGTAATCAAATATTGTTCACGAATGATGGCGACAGCCAAGATGAACGCGTTATCAACTTCTTGAAGGAGAAATAAATCCTTTTTCTTTTTGGGTGAAACTATATGGGCGGACGATATTATTTGACAGGCGTTCAACTAGGAATGTTACAGGGCTATCTTAAAGTAAAAGCGATTGAAGAAGCAAGAGGTATTCTCAGCGAGATAGAGGAAAACCAATTCTTATTTAATGTTGATGACATGCTAATAATCGGCGATTCTAACAAGGATAGTATTGTGAAGAAAATAATCAGTGGAACAGGATGGCGTTTAAATAAAAAATAAATTTTTTTGGGTGAACAAACATTGAGTTATGACTATGACTTTAGAATGACGCAATGTCAAACTTGCGGTCGAAAAATTCTTGTTGAAATACTCCGTTTCGGCGTTAATCATGATGCTGATATTATAGCTTCTTGCGCTGAATGCCTTATTAAACGGTTAAGAACTAAAGAATTCAAACGATTCCGAAAAGAACATTCAGATGCAGCAAAAGTTATTTTGGAGTGGGCAAAGCAATGAGTCAATTTTCAATATTCAAAACTTCTGTCGGCGTAATTAGCGAGCAATTGCTTAAAGACGCTATTAAAGCATTGTGCAAGGAATTAACGGGTGCTTCGTTGACAACGGTTATCCAAGATTTCAATGGCAACAACCATAATGTTCTTGTTGGAATCAAATCTGATGAGTTGCCGCGTGGCATAGGCTTCAACCTTGACTCAAACGGCAACATGGTTGTCATCGGCGACGGCTACGGTTCCTACGGCACATGGGAGAAATATTCAACGTTGGGACAAAACTACGCTAAAGCCTTCAAAGTACTACAAAACGTAAAAGCTAAGAATCCACATGCAACAGCAAGAATGCAAGTACGAGAAAAGGCGGTTGAATTAGAGGTTGCGTTCTAAATGGATTTACCAGACAAAATCAGAGAGAAATTGTTACGAATGCTTAAGGCAGAAATTGAGAACTATAAGACGGCAACAGAAGCAAATGAACCAGTTCTTCAAGCTTATGCTAATGGAAGAAGAAGATTACTTCGGGAGTTGCTAGAAGAATGAAACGTATCTTGTTCCGTTTCAATGAAGATGGTTCCACAACTTCCGATGCATCAGGTTTCGAGGGGCAACAATGCATACATGCAACTGAAGATGCGTTGAAAGGGTTAGACCCGCAGCTTGTTAAGAGAACGTTGAAGGCAGAAGCATATGTCAAGACAGAAGCGAAAACTAAAATTACGACTCATTAACGACATTGTTTACTGTCCAGATTACTTGTCATCTGAAGAGGACAAAATCATCACTGAACTATTAGGTAACATGATAGTGTCAAAGTCAAAGAGTTGGTGTGGATAGTGAAAGATTGTAAAGATTATCCAGACAATTGCGATGGCGAAGACCAAAGGTGCAGAAGGAAAACGTGTCCATGGTTCGAATACCCTAATTATTCTAATGACCCATAATTTTTTGGGTGGTTAGATGAGAACGATTTGGAAGTTCCCAATACCAATACAAGATGACATTATAGAAGTCTCTATGCCAAAACATGCAGAAATAGTGCATGTTGCATGGAAAGGAGGACAATTATGTCTCTGGGCAATAGTAGAAACCGAATCGGTAAAAGGATATGAATCGACAGAAATACGGAAATTCAGAGTTCGTGGCACTGGACATGAAATAAAGCCAAATGTTAACACTGGCTATAACACATACGACACATATGTTGGCACGGCTCCAGTAGACGGATTACCTCTTGTTTGGCATGTATTTGAAGTAAAATAAAACTCTTTTTTGGGTGAAAAAATGGCAGAGCCAACATATAAAAAGGTATTATCTTTAGACATCACCAACATAACTAACGGAGAAGCATTAATCCTTGGTGACTATCTGATTACAAGAGAAGAACACTTGTTCAGAGTTTACCAAATTCAGAAGGAGAAATAATGCAACGGTATTATTCGGCACAGTGGGACATCCGCAGTTTCACACATCCAGAACAAGACCCATACAAAGTTAGTCGAAGAGCCGACGGCGGATATGAATGTAGCTGCAAGGCGTGGATTTTCCAAAGGAAGCGATTGCATAATGGTGTATTAATTCCCAAAGAAGACTTGGAATATATTGATTATGTCCCAAACGGACGTTGCAAACACGCTCAGTTCGTCATTGAAAACAGAGATGTTGAAGAAGACAACGTTAGAATGCAGGAGACTCAGGCGCCGATTGAAGTTATAACGATTGAGGAACCAGATGGGCGATTGCGCGGGTTAGTTGAGGACCTGCCAGAGTGGAAGAAGAAATAACATTCTTTTTTTTGGGTGAATTGATTGAACAAGAAAGACTTGATTGAAATGGTGATTAACAAAGAATTCGTTGAGTTGCCTCTTTGCCCTTACTGTGGCGAGTTAACGCATGGCGGCGGAGAATTTTATCCATGTTGCGGAGAAGAACATGGGAAAGACCCGACTGAATGGGTTCGATTAATTCCTATAGCAATAATGGCAGATGATAAAACATGACAGACCCAGTTTATCTAAAATGTCCATTCTGCAACAACAAAGACAACGACGTGTTTGTGCGCCATGAAATCTCAACTATCCACATGATTGACGATGGCAAAACCATAACTGACGTAGACGTGGATACACATTCAATAGACATTAACTCGCATATCTTCGAATACTTCTGCAGTAAATGTCATCGAGACGTAACAGAAGCAGAACTTGCAAGGTGAAAACGTTGAAGAAAAAATATCAAATAAGTGAAGCTTTAGCATCCCATGTGTTAAACATGAAATCTCGCACTGAGGAACAAACAAAATTGGTAGCTGCAGAATTAGGTTGGACAATTGAATACTTGAAGGGTTATTGCGAAGGCGTGAAATGGGCTTATGAATGGATATTGAAAGACGCTGAATAATCTCTTTTTTGGGTGAAAGAATGATTCATATGTGTATTCATAGAACAAATGGAACTAAGTTTCTATGGTGGCATTATTGTAACTTTGGTGTTACTTTTGGAATAAATTTGATTCCACGATTTTTCGGAATAGCCATTGGACTCTGGTGAATAGTGTGGATTCTCGTTTTCTAACTGAATTGCAACTGCAATTTCTCACAGACCAAGTTGCTGAAGCCCTCGGAGAAAAACACAAGTATATTGCTGAGTTGAGTGGGCGTCGCCAAAACGCTGTGGCTAAAGTGTGGAATTGGCTGTTTCTGCGGACTACTCAAAGAATTATTGAAGTTGGAAATCATCAAACGTATGGTTGGTTCCCGTTAATAGCAGTAAATCCGTATCCTCATGCGATTTCAACAGAGCCGAGTCAAGCAACATTAACGAGTAGAAAAAGACTGATTAAACTTATAGTTCATGAAATAAGCCATTTCAAAACTAAAGAAAGAATGCGTAACCACATCAAAAGAGTTGGTCGAATCGGTTACAAGCGACATCGACATCACAACAAACGATTCTATCAAGTTTTCAACAGAATGCTGGAGAAAATCAAACCACATCTGGATAGACTTGCAAATCTTGATTTAACGCAGATTCAACCGTCTCCGCCAAAGCCTAAGCCAGCCAAAACGGAAGTTTATAGTAAGAAACTTGTTGATGTTCAAGAACACATCAAATATTTGCAGACACGAAAGAAACGGCTTGAAACAGCTATTAAGAAGTGGCGTAAACGAGAAAAATACATTCAAAAGAATCTACAGAAGGCTGTATGGAAACAAGCAGATGCTGTCTATTCAGGCATCAAACAAATAGGTGGAAAACATGGGACGACGACATAAGAAACACATCATATTGTTTCCTAAGAAACGGTTGCCAAGAAATCATTGGACGTGCCCACGTTGCGAGAAAGATGCTGTTATAGTGTTGATTAGCAGAGATGATTTATCAGCGATTGTACGTTGTGGACATTGCAAACTCGAAGATGAATTCATCATCAGAGAAGTCTGGGAACCCGTCGATGTATTTTCCGCGTTTGTTGACCGTTTCTGGCGAGCAGGATTAATAGAGGTGACAACGCAATGAAATGTAATAAATGCATGGAAAACTTCAAAGTTACAATCGAACAATTGTCTAATGTTTATTCGAGTAAAAGAAAACTTTATCGCGGATGCATTAAATGTCCAAAATGTGGGCAACCAACAAAAATCACGCAACAAGAAACTCGTGCAATAATAGATGACGAAATTACCAGAATCAATTTGAAAGGCGAATTCATTCATCCATTACACTAATCTTTTTCTTTTGGGTGAAAATATGTCTGAAGAAATCAGAAAAATAGTTGTGCAACTAACAATCTATGACGAAAAAAGCACAGCAAATGATATAATCAAAGACATAGACAACAAATTTAATGACGTAGACATAAATTTATGGTACACTAAAATCATTTCAGACCAATCTATCACAATAGAACAGTTTGAGAAAGAAACAGAAGGAGGAAAATAGATGGTTCAGCTTGTAATCGATGACTTAGCGATTGAAGTGATGAAGCCGAAGATTAAGCCTACATTGATGATTCCGAAGCTATTGCCATTTGCAAAGTTAACTGAGGGAAAACTTGAGCAATTAGCGAAAGTGCGAGTGTATTTTGACCAGACTGGAAATGAACTGGGCAGAGGACACGGCGTAACCTACAAAGACCAGTATGTGTTAGGCGATAGAACGGTGTCTCCAGACGAAATCATATGGCTGAAAGAAGATGGAAGTGAAAGCGCATTGTTTGAAGCGTCAAAAATCATTTCGCCAAGAATGATTGTGCCACGAACAGAACTGCAAAATTACCAGATGTATGGCTTTTATGAGTTACCTCTCAAGAAAAGCGCCTACAAACACGTTGAATTCAATTCGATGTTAGCTAAAGCCTACGAAAAAGCAGAACAATTCATTGCTGAAGGAAAAGTGGGCATGGGCACCTTCGTATTCCGAAAAGGACAGAAAGCATGGATAAGCTTCATTTACCCAGTCATCAAAGAAGTAACGGTTGAAGAGCCATTAGGAACAACCGCTAAACGATTCCAATTCTGCTGGATTTTGGCTGTTTCAAATACTCGGATAGTGTATCAACATCTGCAAGATGTGCCAACCGCAAAACCAATGAACATTCCAATAGAGCCTGAACTCAATGTCGAAGCTTTCATCCGTGGCTAAATCTTTTTTTGGGTGATTAAAATGAAACATTGGAAACTCTATCTCGCAGTTTTCCTCGCTACTGCAGCAGTAACA
>ERZ1292632.4318-Hain-H43-01um-R2-4318-length-10285-cov-6_pt1 | contig 10285 bp, 12 predicted proteins | sample MGYA00564407_ERZ1292632 | MGnify/ENA primary metagenome ERZ1292632 (study PRJEB36523, sample SAMEA6512637) | groundwater metagenome | collected 2019-01-08 | study: AquaDiva: Metagenomics assemblies of 32 groundwater samples | reverse complement strand
AAATTATCACATTCGCCCGTCAAGTCAGGGGAGCCGGGAATACCCGAAGGTCCATGTTTAATCTGTGGAACTACGGTAGGCTCGGTGACAAAGACTAAGTCGTAACAAGGCATGGCTAGGGGAACCTGGTCATGGATCACCTCCTTTCTAAAAATTCTTCAAGAATTTTTACCCCGAGTAAGTCGAGGGGTTATCCTTCGACAAGCTCAGGATAAATTTCCTTTGGAAATTTAGAATACGAGTCGGTGTAAGCCGTTGGCTGTTTGCTTGTCGATAGGCAAGTACAGCTAACGGTTTATGGTTGGCCGATACAACCTATTCTATCGGCGTTCGCGAACACCGAACAGTTCACAAAAAAATCTGGTTAACGATACGAGACCGCGTAAATCAAAATCCCGCCGAGGCGGGATTTTGATTTATTACTATTTTATCTGATAAGTAATCGTTACGTTTACCGTGATCTCGTTTTCCCCCGCCGGCACTTCCGGGCCGCCGCCGCCGATGGCCAGACCCTTCTCATAAAACACCGGGGGTGGAAAACCGTCCAAGCCCTCGCTGAAATTAACAATCCGGCCCAAACGAATACCCAGTTGGCTTTTCAGTTTATTCGCTTTGTCCCTGGCATCATTAATGGCTAACTCCCGTGCTTTGGCCTTTAATTCTTCCGGCTGGTCAACCTGGAAACTTAAATTGTTAACCTGATTGACGCCGGCAGTGACTACTCCGTCCAGGATGTTGCTGACTTTCGCCAAGTCGCGGATTTTCACTGCCAGCGTTTGATTGACCTGATAGCCCTGAATCCGGGGTTTATCAAACTGCGGATATTTGTATTGCGGATAGATATTGTAGCCGGAGGTTTTGACGTCTTTTTCGTCAATATTTTGTTTTTTCAGAAAATCCGTTACTTTTTTTGACTTGGCCGAGTTGTCGTCTTGGGCCGCCTTGGAAGTGGCCGCCTCGCTGACAATGGCTAGATTGACTACCGCCACATCCGGTTTGGCCACTACCTTGCCCTCGCCGGAGAATGAGACAGTGTTAGTAGTCGCGGCGGTATTGAGCTTTTGGTTGGTGCTAACCAAGAGGAAAATAGACAAAATTGCCGCCAGTGCCAGCCCGAGCCAAACGGCAATTGTTTTTTGCGGTGAGGTCATATATTTTAATACTAACATAATGAAATTCCCGCACAAGACTATGGAGCACAAGCTTTTCGCCGCCGGCTATCGGCAAATTATTGCCGTGGACGAGGTCGGTATGGGGGCGCTGGCCGGGCCGGTGGTGGTTTGCGCGGTAATGTTTAATAAAACTTTTTTTCAAAAGACGCACAAAAAATTGCGCCGGTTGCGCGACTCAAAATTGTTGTCGCCCAAAAAAAGAGCGGGGTTTCAAAAAGAACTGGTTAAACTGCCCGGGCTGAAATATCAAATCTCTTACTGCTATCCAAAAACCATTGATCGGCTAAATATATACCGAGCCGCGAGAGTAGCAATGCGGAGAGCAGTATATAAAGTGATGGGTAATAGGTTGCTACAACCTAAAACCTATAACCTAAAACCTAGCACCATTGTTCTGGTCGACGGCCCGTACAAAATCCCCGGCCTTTCCTTGCCCCAACTGCCAATCGTTAAAGGCGACCGCAAAGTTTTTGCCATTGCCTGCGCCTCCATTATCGCCAAGGTCTATCGGGACAAAATGATGGCTAAATATGCTAAACGTTACCCGGACTATGGCTTTGAGCAGCACAAGGGTTACGGCACTCGCTTACATCAAGCCCAACTGGCCGCTCTCGGTGTTAGCAAGATACACAGAAAATCCTTTGCGCCGGTGGCGAGGTTGATATAAAATAAAGATATGGTAAAGATTGCTATCAACGGCTTTGGCAGAATCGGGCGGATATTTTTCCGGCAGGCGTTCGGGCACAAAGATATTGATATTGTCGCCATCAATGATTTAGGTATGCCGGAGAATTTGGCTTACTTGCTAAAATATGATTCGGTCTATGGGCTCTATGAAAAAGAGGTTGCGGTTAAGGACAATAAGTTGGTAATCGATGGCTACAAAATGGTGGTGCTCAATGAAAAAGAGCCGGCCAAACTGCCCTGGAAGGATTTGGGTGTGGATGTTGTCGTTGAATCAACCGGCGTGTTTGACTCGCGCGAGTTGGCGGCGCCCCATCTGGACGCCGGGGCTAAACGAGTAATTATCACTGCTCCTGCCAAAGATGAGGTAACTCCGACCATCACTCCCAATGTCAACGGGGAAAATTTCAAACTTGATAAAATTACCTCTAATGCCTCCTGCACCACTAATGCTGTCAATCCGGTAATGGCAATTATGATGGCTAACCCCGGGGTAAAAAAAGCGGTTTTAAATACGATGCACGGTTATACGGCTACGCAGGGTTTAGTTGACGGACCGGACAAAAAAGGCGATTTCCGCCGAGCTCGGGCGGCGGCGGTAAACATTGTACCGTCAACCACCGGCGCGGCTAAGGCGACGATTCGTTCTCTGCCGATGCTGGAAAATAAGTTTGACGGTCTGGCTGTCCGGGTACCAGTTGTTTCCGGTTCGTTGATTGATCTGACTTTTATATCCGCCCGACCGACATCAGCTGGGGAGATAAATGATATATTCAAAGAGGCCGCCGGCCGCCCCGAATGGCAAGGCATTCTGACTGTTACCGAAGACCCTATCGTCTCTACCGATATTCTCGGCAACCCGCACGGCTCAATTGTGGATCTCGCTCTCACCCGCGTGGTAGACGGTGACTTGGTAAAGATTTTCTCTTGGTACGACAACGAATGGGGATATTGCAGTATGCTGCTCAAGCATGTTTTAACTGTTGCCCAAATACTCTGATTCATGAGCCACTACATTCACGAGGATAAGATCAAAGAATTGGAGCTCAAGGCCAATGCCATCCGCCAGACAATTATTGAGATGCTGGTGGCGGCCGGTTCGGGGCATACCGCCGGGCCTTTGGGTATGACCGATGTTTTTACGGCGTTTTACTTCCATATCCTCAACCATAACCCCAAAAATCCCGACTGGCCGGAGCGCGATCGGCTGATCTTATCCAACGGCCATATCTGCCCGGTGCGCTACGCTACCATGGCCCATGCCGGTTATTTCCCGGTCAAGGAATGTTTGACCCTCCGCCAGTTCGGTTCGCGCTTACAAGGCCATCCGGAACGCGAAAGATTGTCGGGCCTGGAAACCACCTCCGGGCCACTTGGTTCGGGGCTGGGTCAGGCCTGTGGCATCGCCTACGGCGCCCGGATGGACGGAACCCATTCGGCAAGCTCAGGGCGAGGAAAATTTAGGACCTATTGTTTTATGTCTGACGGCGAACATGACGCCGGCAATCTCTGGGAATCGGTAATGTTTGCCGGCAAATATAAATTAAGCAATTTGACCGGTCTGATTGACCGCAACAATATTCAGATTGACGGGATGACGGAAGACGTGATGCCTCTGGAAAATCTGCGGGCGAAATACGAGGCATTCAACTGGCATGTTTTGGAAATTGACGGCCATAATATTGAGCAGATTGTTGACGCCGTTGAAGAAGCCAAAGCCATTTACGAAAAACCGACGGTCATCATCGCCCATACCATTCCCGGGAAAGGCATCCCGGAAATTGAATTTGATTACCGCTGGCATGGCATTCCGCCCGGGCAAGGGCCGGCGGACAAAATTCCCAAAACCGAACAAGCCAAACACTTTTTGCATGATTTAAGAACCTTGCAAGGTAAAATCCGAAGCGAACACCAGTGAAGATTAATCTCAAAAATCCGGAACTAAAGCCAACCCGTGACGGCTATGGCCTTGGTTTAGTGGAAGCGGGAGAAAAAGACGAACGCGTAGTAGTGCTGTGCGCAGACTTGAGTGAGTCCACCCGTTCGCAATGGTTCAAAGACAAATTCCCGGATCGTTTCATCCAAATGGGCGTCGCCGAACAGAATATGGCCACCGTCGCCGCTGGCTTAGCCAACTATGGCAAGATCCCCTTCATTTCCTCTTATGCCGCTTTTTCGCCGGGCAGAAATTGGGAACAAATACGCACCACGATAGCTCTCAACAACGTGCCGGTCAAAATCGGCGGCGCTCACGCCGGCATCTCGGTCGGTCCAGACGGCGCCACTCATCAGCAGTTGGAAGACATCGCGATTATGCGGACGATGCCAAATATGGTAGTGCTGGTGCCCTGTGACGCAATTGAGGCACAAAAAGCAACCGTGGCCGCGGCTTTTAATAACAAACCGACTTACATCAGATTCGGCCGGGAAAAGTCGCCGGTTTTTACAACCGTCGAAACGCCCTTTGAAATCGGGCGGGCGGAGATTTTTCGAGAAGGCAAAGATGTATCAATTATCACTTGTGGTATGCTTTTGTATAACGCCCTGGTCGCCGCCGAGAAATTGGCCCAGGAAGGAATTGATTGCGAAGTGATTAACTTTCACACTATCAAACCGCTGGATGAAAAAACGATTACTACCTCGGCTAAGAAAACCGGCGCGGTAGTGAGTGTGGAGGAACATCAGATTAACGGTGGTTTAGGTTCGGCTATAGCCGAAACTCTAGCTCGTAATTATCCAGCGCCCCAAGAATTCATTGGCGTCCAAGACCGTTTCGGCGAATCCGGCAAGCTGGAGGAGTTGATTGAACATTTTGGTTTGGACGCAAACGCCATCAAGCAGGCGGTTAAAAAAGTTCTAGTGAGAAAAAATGGTTAACCCCGAACGAAAAATTATCTCCCTGATCGCGCTGATTATCGGGGCGCTGTTGTTCAATTGGGCGATCCGCCAGCCGGTGCGCATAACTTTTAGCACTTCCGGCGCAGTTGAGTGTACAATCAACGCCCTCAATTGGGATAAGAACCAAGCGGTGATTGGTGAAACGGTGGCGATGCAAGCTGTTGGTACCAGCGGTTGTTTAGGTAAATCATTATCTTTAAAAATATATGAGGAGGATCGGGGAGCAACTGACGATGTTATCGTTATTATACCGAGTAGTTTTACAGGGAATGGGACTGGTTTCGCCCGCTACCAATTTAGTCAGGCAGATTACGAACAGGGCGGTAATGAGAGCGGCGATGAGATAATGTATTTTACGACTATTGTCGACGGTCAGGAGATCTCCGGCAAAGAATCAGCTTCCCTGCATTTAATCAGACCGACGGGTGGCAGTGAGGACTGCCAAATCAGCCGGGCGCGCTGGAATACCACTACTCGGAATGCGCCAATTGTTGGTTCATACGTGCAGTTGCTGGTGGATGGGTCAGGTTGCGCTAATCGGCCGGTTAGCTTAACAATTTGGGAAGAAGACAACCTTGGGAACGATCGGATCGTCGACCTAACAGCTAATTTTAATGCGGATGGTAAACAAGCGGTTGCCACCTGGCAAATTGCTGATTTAGAAGCTGGCGACGGTTATGGCTCGTTTGAATTCTTCTTCCGCGCAGGATTAAAGGTGGGTGAGAATTTGGCGGAAAGCAATAAGTTGTTGGTACCGATTAATTCGGCAACTGGTTGCGTCAACTGCAACACCGGGGCAATTCAGCCAAGCGTCTGTCAATGCTACGATGGCACTAATATTGAGCGTGGATTTAACCAAGATTGCAAGGCAATATGCCAAGCGTATATTGGGGACGCGCACAACCCGCCCGGAAACGGTGGTGGTGGAGGGGATTCTGGCGGTGGCAGCCAACCCGGCGGACAGCCAATTAGTTTCAATTTCAAACTAAAAAATTATCTGATCGGCGACCCTAAAGATATTGGCGGCGTAGCTAATATCATCGGACGCTTTATCTTCAATCTCGGCATTCCGCTGGCGGTGATTGTAATAATTTACGGCGGGTTAAGAATGCTGACTTCCGGCGGCAGTCCCAACCAGTACAAAAAGGGCTTGGAAGCGCTCAAGTGGGCCACCATCGGTCTGGCGGTTTTGCTTATCGGCAAAGGGTTTGTCTCACTAGTTCAGAGTATCTTAAGCATTAAGTAACTCCGCCATTTTGCCCAAATCCTCCCGAAAAATCGGTTCCAGATTAATATTTCGCAAAACCGCCGCCGGATGGTAAGCGATAAGAATTTTGCGGTTGTTTCTCTCGTGGACACTGCCGCGCCGCTCGGCCATCGTGCCTTCAATGCCCAGCCCAGTCATGGCAATGCGGCCAAGGATGACAATCAATTTTGGCTTAACCACTTCAATCTCTTTCTCCAGCGAAGGACGGAATTTTTCAATCTCTTCCGGCGTCGGCGTCAGTGTGCCGCCGGCGGCATCCCGGGGACGGTACTTGAGGATGTTGGAAATGTAGAAATCGCTTCTCTGCCAGCCCAATAGTTCCAGGGTGGCATTGAGCAGCTTACCGGCCCGACCGACAAAGGGCAGGCCTTCTTTTTCTTCGTTAACTCCCGGCGCCTCGCCGATGATCATAACCTGACTATCCGGCGACCCGTCATTAAACACCAGCCGCCGATTAGGATAGGCCTTGCGGATGGCATTCCAGAGATATTCTAGTTTTTCTTGTTTGGTCATCGCGCCCTCGAGAGGATTCGAACCCCTATTACAAGATCCGGAATCTTGCGTCCTATCCATTGAACGACGAGGGCTTTGTTTTCGCCTAAGATCTTCTCTCCCAGTATTTCCTTATTTTTCTAAAGTAACTGATGCGCCCGTTTATTTTCCCTATCTCTTTCGGATAAAATTCGAGTAAAATGTCGCATAATTCCAGCATCCACTTCTTCCTACTATTTTTAGGAATTATATTTACAATATTAGCGTTTGCGATTTGAATTTGCCCCCAGCCAAGTGCGCCAATAGTTAAGCAGTTCCAGCCAAAAAATTCAATTGGCGCAAAAGTTACATGTTTGATTACAATTCTTGTTTCTTTAACCCGATAGTTCACTTTCAGAAGCGAGAAATAGTTAGTATCTTCCTCATAGAAACGGGATAGTCGTTCAACGGAGGTTAAATTTGGCATATTGAACTTTGTGTCTAATCTGTGTGTTTTAACATCTACAACATAGTAGAAACCGTTTTTATCAGTAAAGGCTAAATCTGCCATCGCACGGCGTGCAAAAGAGGATGAGTATTCTTTTATTACATCCCCAAGAATAACTTGAAAGTTTTCCGCAATTATACCCTCAATGGCGTCACCTACCGCACGAGGACTATTGATGGTGCGGGTTGATAGAAAATCGGTTTGTCCATTCAAAAAAACCTTGATTTTCTTTTCGATCTTTTTATATTCCCCGGTGTAGAAAATCGGACTCTTTTTTACGGTATTTATCATAAGGGTTTGTTAGTAAAAAGATTATCTAATGTTTCGATCTGTTTCTTCCTACCATTACCACTAACCCGTTCATTAAGGGTGTTTCTTTCCCAAAAAACAGCATCGGAATACCCTTGTATCGTTTTTTCTTTTTCGGCCATTTCTAACCTTTTCTCTGCTAGGCAACAATAAAATTCATCTATCTCTATCCCAATATACTTCCGCCCCAATTTTTTCGCAACGACAGAAGTTGTCCCGGAACCAAGAAACGGATCAAACACAACATCACCCGGTTTTGAGCTTGCTAGAATAATTTTAGCGACCAGTTTCTCGGGTTTTTGGGTCGGATGATCGGTATTCTCTGGCATTGACCAGAAGGGAATTGTTAGGTCCGTCCAAAAATTTGAAGGGTGGGTTATTCGATATTTTCCGTTTTCTGTTTTTTCCCAACCTTTCGGCCTTCCAGTTTCGTCTTTATAGGGAGCAATGACTTTTCTTTTCATTTTGACCGCTTCAATGTCAAAATAGTAGTTACCGGATAAAGTACAAAACCAAACATCTTCAGAACAGTTTTTCCAATTCGCCTTTGCGCCGCGCCCTTTTTCTCTTTCGAAAGTTATTCTATTTTGAATCTCAAAATACTTTTTGGCGACGCTAAAAATTGCCCCCGATGATTTCCAATCCCCACAGATATAAATTGAGGCGTGGGGTTTAAGAATGTGGATAAGTTTTTTTACCCAGGAATCAAGCCACTCTGCATACTTTTCCGAATCCATTGCCCTGAATGAAGTCAGATTAAAATTTTTGTTTAGATTATATGGGGGATCAACAAAGGCAAGGTCAATAAATTTGTCCGGCAGATTATCAATCACTTCAAACATATTTTGGTGGATGGTTTTGTTTTCTATTTGTGAGATTGAAACCGGTTGACTAATTTTTATTAACTTCTTTCTTAAACGAGAAATTTCGCTATCACCTAATGTGATTGTTCTATTTCTTAGAGCTCTTTTTTTATCCTTAAAATATTCCATAGAATGGGTTTTTTACTGTGGACCGGGGGAGAATCGCCCGCGCCTCTCGGCTCGCCAGTCGCTCGCTTCGGGCTGGGCACCGCCTCGCGATTCCGTCTGCTGACGGAATATCGTTCCGGCGTCCGATTCTCCAAATCAGCCAATCAATTGGCTGATTTTGTGGTGTTTGTTGAAAAAAGTCAGAACTCATTTTGCGGAGAACCCTGATTGACCGCCTCCGCTTCGCTCCGGCGGAACGCTCGGGCGCGGCGGAATTCCCCCCACACCCCCTTCCGCCGCGCCCTCGCTTCTGGCATTTCGGCGAAAAAATCCGGCGACTAAATCTACTTTTATATTCTAGCCGAAAATTTTGCTAAAACAAACTGCTCAAAATTTTCGGCTTCCTTATTAGGACGACTTGAATATTCTTGGTAGATTTCAAAAATTAAATCTCTTAATTGATTTTTTTCAAACCGTTCAAAATATTCTTGAGATTTATTTTTGAAATCTTCAATCGTTGTTATTCCAAACTCTTCACATCTTGCTTTAAAGTTTTTACTTTGCGCTAATTCTTTCTGAAACTGTTCCTCGCTAATGCCAGAAATCTTTCGCGCAAAATCCTCATAAATTTGTGGTCTTTCTCCTCTCTTCAAAACATCATTGTAAGTTCTTATAAATTCCTCACACAGCAAGCTAAAATGTCCATCGCCATAATCTTGTTTTAATTTTTCGCTGGCGAGCTGAGATATTTTTTCTTTTTGTTCGTCCGTCAGTTGTTGGGATAACTTTTCAACAATTGGATTTACAATGCCGTGAGAAAATTCGTGGTCTTGGTTATCAATATTATCAATGTGAGAAATTATTATTTGTTCGCCGGGGAAAGCGGAAAAATTTCTGCCGGAATTCGCCCTATAAAGTGAGTCTGTAGGAACAAAACTTAATTTCCGCACATCTGTCGTTTTAGAATCTGGTTTGAAAAAATCAATTAAGCTCTCAATTCTTTTTCTGGTTTCTGCTAATCTTGTTAATCGCTCGCTCCTGTCCCGTTCTATTTCTGTGGCGAATTTTTCCGCTAATGGCGAAGCAGAAAAAGTTTGATCGAACGATTCCAAAAGGGCTAAAAGTTTTTGATGAACTTCTTCCGGATTTTTTACATGAGGTTTATACTTTGTCGCCATCTCTAAAACTTTTTCTGCTCTTTCCGGATGTCGATATGTAAGAGCTAAATTATAAAGAGTTTCTTCATCTATACCCTGCGCATGAAAATCTTTAATTGTTTTTATTGTTTTGGGATTTAACGGATTATCACGAAAATAATCCACCGCTTCTTTTGCTAAAGGAGTTTCGGTTTCTCCCCATTCCGGATTTTCTGCTTTTAACAACAAAGAAAATAATTGAGCACCTTTCTCCTCCTGTATAACGATTTCGGGGGTTTTCATAACTTCAAAGGTTGTTTCCTTTTTTTCTAGTTCTTTTGGTTTTTCCATATTAGGATAAAAATGGATTCAAAATTTTCCATAAAATTTATTTCAATAATTCGTCAGCCGACACTCCAAGCGCATTAGCTATTTTAGCAACTGTCGCAAGGGTAGGATTTTTCTTTCCATTTTCAATATTGCTGATATAACCTCTATCAACCTCCAATGCCCGCGCAATATCGCCTTGCGACATTTTCTTTTTAGCTCTAATGCGCTTCATATTTTGCCCAAGTTTTTCTGATATTTGATTCATAATTGGTTATTCACATTTTAGCACTTGTTATATTGCTGGACAATGTTATACTATAATATACTATGGTAATTTATGATTTATCTGTCGGATTTTTTCGCCGAAACGCCAAAAGCGAGGGCGTGGCGGGAGGAGGGTGTGGGGGGAATTCCGCCGCGCCCGAGCGTTCCGCCGGAGCGAAGCGGAGGCGGTCAATCAGGGTTCTCCGCAAAATGGGTTCTGACTTTTTCAAACAAACACCACCATTTCAGATTTGCCGAAGAAGTTGCCTCGGGGC
>ERZ1292632.2183-Hain-H43-01um-R2-2183-length-16941-cov-7_pt2 | contig 10286 bp, 4 predicted proteins | sample MGYA00564407_ERZ1292632 | MGnify/ENA primary metagenome ERZ1292632 (study PRJEB36523, sample SAMEA6512637) | groundwater metagenome | collected 2019-01-08 | study: AquaDiva: Metagenomics assemblies of 32 groundwater samples | reverse complement strand
GCAAAAGGTGAATCGCTTTCTTCTGGGGGTCAATCTTCTGGCGTTATATCATTTATGAAAGCAGCAGACGCCGTCGCTGGAAGTATAAAATCAGGAGGAACCACAAGGAGGGCGGCAAAAATGGTTATTTTGAACGCAGACCATCCAGAGATTATGGATTTCATAAAAATAAAATCAGAAGAAGAAAACAAAATTAGAATGTTTATTGAGGCGGGATACGATTTAACAGATATGAATAATCCATTATGGCAAAATATATTTTTTCAAAACGCAAATAATTCAGTAAGAATTCCAGATGAATTAATGTTAGCCGCAAAGAATAATAAAGAGTGGAATACTATTTATAAAAAAACAAAAGAAGTAGCCCAAACTTATAAAGCAAAAGATATATTAATGGAGATTGCAAAATCAGCTTTTTTATGCGGAGACCCTGGAGTGCAGTTTGACTCCACAATTCAAAAATGGAACACCTGTAAAAATTCAGGAAATATAAACGCTACAAATCCTTGCGCGGAGTATCTTTTTTTTGATAATACATCATGTAATCTTTCATCTATCAATCTTTTGAAATATTTAAAAAGCGATGGGACTTTTGATATTAAAGGATTTAAACACACTATAAAAATTATGTTTCTTGCGCAGGATATTTTAATACATATGGCTGATTATCCAACAGAAAAAATCGGAGAAGAAACAAAAAAATACAGAACAATTGGTTTGGGGTACGCGAATCTTGGAGCGTTAATTATGGCTATGGGATTTGCATATGATTCTGATGAAGCAAGATTTTTGGCAAGTTCAATTTCTTCCTTGATGACAGCTGAAGCTTATAAATTTTCAGCGCTTATTTCAAAAAAACTTGGAGCGTTTTCTGAGTTTGAAAAAAATAAAGAATCAATATTTGAAGTTATACAAATGCATAAAAACGAATCAGAGAAAATTCAATTGAATCAAGTGAATGCGAATATTTTGGAAGAATCAAAAAAGAGTTGGGAAGAAGTGATTGAGCTTGGCGAAAAATACGGATTTAGAAACGCGCAAGTAAGCCTTCTTGCGCCAACTGGAACTATCGGGCTTGCAATGGATTGCGATACAACTGGAGTTGAACCAGAATTCGCGTTGGTTAAAGTCAAACAGCTTGTTGGTGGCGGAATCATTAAATATGTGAATAAAACAGTTAATTTAGCGCTTAAAAAATTGAATTATACAAAAGAGGAAATTTTAGAAATAGTCGCGCATTTGGAACAAACAGGAAATATTGAAACAGCGCCAAATATTAAACAAGAACATCTCGCTATTTTTGATACAGCAATCAAACCGCCCAAGGGCAATAGAATGATTAATTGGAGGGGGCATGTAAAAATGGTTGCGGCTGTTCAGCCTTTTGTTTCAGGAGGAATTAGTAAAACATTTAATATGCCTAATGACGCGACAGTTGAAGATATTTATGACGCGCATCTAGAAGCGTGGGAAATGGGAATCAAATGTTTTGCTGTTTACAGAGATGGTTCAAAGGCGACACAAGCGCTTTATTCTGGAAAAGAGAAATCTTCTAAAAAAGGTAAATCCAATAGCGAAGAAAGAAGACTATACAGAAAAAAACTTCCAGATGTAAGGAAATCTGAAACACATAAATTTTCAATTTCAGGGCACGAAGGATATTTGACTTATAGTTTTTTTGAAGATGAATCGCTTGGGGAAATATTTATTAGAATGTCAAAACAGGGGAGTACTTTGGCGGGATTGCTCGACGCTTTTGCTATTGCTGTTTCAATCGCTTTGCAATACGGAGTACCGTTAAAAGACCTTGTTTCTAAATTTATTCATATGAGATTTGACCCGTTAGGAATTACAACGAATAATGACATTCAGTTCGCGAGTTCTATTATTGATTACATATTCAAATATTTGGCGAAAAGATTTTTGAATGAAGACGATTTGATTTTAATGGGTTTGGTTGAAAAAGAAAATATTTCATTGCATCAACATCCTAAATTATTTTTAAACGGAAATGATAATGGAAATTTACAAAGTCAATCATCTTCCGAAAATGGCAGAGAACTTTCAGGTCCGCCGTGTAAAAAGTGCGGAGGAATGACAATCAGAACAGGGAGTTGTTATTCCTGCGTTGAGTGCGGAGAAACAAGCGGAGGGTGCGGATAGCATACATCAGCGAGCTGATGTGATATGCTCTTCTTAGGTTTAAAAACTGGAAAAGAAAAAGCCATAACCAGTGATGGTTACGGCGTGGTTGATTGCCTCCTACTTCACCAATACGAGCCAAGTTTCTGGTTCGTCTATTCTTCTGCCTAACGGAATCGCTTTAGGCAGAAGTCTTATGATTGGTTCATATCGGTCAACTTCCTCTCTATCCCCAGTGACAACAGCGCAAAGGAAGTTGTCAATAATCGTCCAGAATTTTTCGTAAAACTCCTCGCGCGTTATTAAGGATTTAGTTTGTTCTGCGAGAGCGTTCGATAAGCCTTCGAGGAGAAACCTGTGCAGACAATCGGAAATCGTGCCTGCAACGTTCGAAGGCAGCGAGCGGTACGAGTTAGATGGCAGGTCGTAGGGAAATGGTTCTACCATGGCTGTTTCAAGCGCTTCCGCGATAATTCCGAAAAATGTCCTTTGCGTTTCTCCAAACTCTTCTTCTGACATCCATTCTGGCAAGGTTAATGTTGCTTGAGGGAAGAATTCGTGAGAGGCTGAAACAAACACAACGCTATTTACATTTTCCCCTGTTGCTTTTTGAATTGCCGAAGCAATCATTTCTCTATCCAAATCATTGGCGCAACTTAGGGGATAAGAACTTTGTGCGATTGCGAATAGTGGTTCAAGCCACCCCATCGCAGGGGTGATTAAGTCAGTGTCTCGCCCATAATGTGTTGCACACTCTACTAATGTTCGTTCCATATTCTCTTGAGGCGTAGGCATCTATTTCTCTCCAAGGTGTAGTGATACTGCTATCATTATTTTAAACAATTATACAAACTTTGTCAAATGTTTGTATAATTATTATATGTACGCCATTCAATGGCGTACAAGGTTAAAAAGTATACAAAGAAGCCAAAAATGAATATGTACGCCATCGGGTGGCGTACATTTGAAAAAATTTGTATCAAAAAACGCCTATAAATTACGGGACATATAACATTCGATGTGGCATAATAGGAGTATGGACTAGCTTTTGTCTTCATTTGTAATATAAGACATGGGGATAAAAAAATTTGACATTCAAAATAAAGTGCCTTATAATTAGCCTTACAATCTTTAACAGACGCATTTATTAGTGTCTGCAATAACGCTAAAATTGATATCTTTTTCTATTTTAGCCGTTGAATAAGATTATCTTATTTCACAATTAAATTTTATAAAACATTAAACTCTCAAAACCAAAGAGAGCCTTTTATGATTTTGCCAACAAAAAACTTTAACAAATTTCAATCTTTTGAAATTCCTGATTTATTGGAACATCAAAGAGAAAGTTTTGAAAGATTTAAAAAAGAAAACCTGAAAAAGGTTCTCATGGAGTATTATCCTGTGTTTGATTATTCTGGAAAAGATTTAAAGTTGGAATTTGTTGACTACTATATTGGAAAACCAAAAAATACAGAAGAGGAAGCAAGAAGAATTATGGTGAATTATGAAGCTCCATTAAGGGTTAAACTAAGGCTTACAAATCTTGTTACAAACAAACAAGAAGAACAAGAAATTTATTTTGGTGATTTGCCGATTATGACAAATAGAGGTTCTTTCATTATTAACGGAAATGAAAGAATTATGATTAGCCAGATTATAAGGTCGCCGGGAGTTTATTTTAGTAATATTCCTTTTGGCGACAGAAAACTTTTTGGGGCAAAAATAATTCCACAAAGAGGCTCATGGCTTGAATTTCAAGTTGAGCCGACAAATGTTTTGGCCGTAAGAATTGATAGAAGAAAAAAAGCTCCAGCATCTGTTATTTTAAAAGCATTAGGAATGTCTGAAAAAGAAATTATGTCAGTATTCCAAAGTGAAGATGCGGCTGGAAGAGGTATAATCGCCACGACTCTTAAAAAAGATGAAACAGAAGACCAAGAAGAAGCGCTTCTTGAAATTCATCACAAATTAAGACCATTTGAACCAAACACATTAGATAACGCAAAATTCTTTTTTGAAAATATGTTGCTCAATAAAGAAAGATATTCTTTGAGCGATGTCGGAAGATATAAATTAAATGAAAGATTAGAGCAAGATATAAAAGGTTTTCTTTTAACAAAAGAAGATATTATTGCAATCATCAAGGAAATTTTGAAACTTGATACGGATCCATTAGCTGAAGCAACAGACATAGATTCATTAGAAAATAGAAGAATAAAAAATACCGCGGAACTTTTAGAAAATCAAGCGAGAATTGGATTTGCGAGACTTACTAAGAACACAAAAGACAGAATGAGCGCTGTTGATAAAACACAAGTTATTTTTCCATCGCAAGTTCTTTATCCGAGAATTTTTATAAATACTGTAAAAGAATTTTTTAATATTTCTCCATTATCGCAAGTATTAGACCAAAATAATATATTATCAGAAATTGAACACAAGAGAAGATTTAGCGCTGGTGGTCCCGGTGGATTAAATAAAGACAGAGCGGGATTTGAAGTTCGTGATTTGCATTTATCTCATTACGGAAAAATTTGTCCCATTCAAACTCCTGAGGGAGGAAACATTGGTCTTGTTCTTTATCAATCTCTTTATTCAAAGAGAAGCGATTTAGGATTCCTTGAATCCCCATACCTTAAAGTTGAAAATGGAAAAATAACAAAAGTTATGAAGTTTTTGAACACCAAGCAAGAGAAGAAAGAAATTATCGCTAGTATTAATGTAGAGAGAGACGAAAAAGGCAATATCATTACAAAAGAAACAGAAGCTAGGGTGTATGGTGAACCCGGAATGACAAAAAAGGACGATATTAGTTATATTGAGGCATCTTCGTATCAACTATTTTCTGTTGCCGCCAATAGTATTCCTTTTATAGAACATGACGACGCAACTAGAGCGCAAATGGGTTCAAATATGCAGAAACAATCCGTTCCTTTGATAAAACCTGAAATTCCATATGTAGGAACAGGGATAGAAGAAAAAATTGCGCGAAGTAGCGGATATGTAATAGTTGCAGAAGAAGATGGTGAAGTAGTAGATGTTGATTCTGCGCGAATTGTTGTTTTGTATAAAAAAGGTGGAGCTGGGTTAGATGGAAAAGCTTCTGCCAGTCTAGAGCCGAGGCAAGCTGGAAAACATAAAAAAACATATCATTTAAAAAAATATCAAAAGACAAATAATTTTACTTCAATAAACCAAAAGCCAATTGTTACTGTTGGGCAAAAATTTAAAAAAGGCGATGTTTTAGTTGATGGTCCTTCTGTGTCTAATGGAGCGATGTCATTGGGTCATGGATTAACTGTGGCATTTATGAGTTGGTATGGTCATAATTTTGAAGACGCTATAATTATTTCTGAAAGAGTTTTAAGAGACGATATATTTACTTCTATCTATCTTGAAGAATTTGCGGTTGATGTAAGAGATACAAAACTTGGGAAAGAAGAAACAACAGCGGATATTCCAAATGTTCCTGAGTCAAAATTGAGAAATTTGGATGTTGATGGAGTAACAAGAATTGGAGCCGAGGTAAGACCCGGCGATATTATGGTTGGTAAAATTACTCCAAAGAAAGGTGTTGATTTAACTCCTGAGGAAAAATTATTGAAAGCTATTTTTGGTGAAAAAGTTGAAGATGTAAAAGATTCATCTTTATATCTTGACCCTGGAAAATCAGGGAGAGTAATTAGAATAAAAATTTTAGACAGAGAAAGAGGCGACATTACAGAGCCGGGAGTTTTAAGAAGAATTTTTGTTGAAATAGGAAAATTAAGAAAATTACAGGTTGGTGATAAATTGGCGAATAGGCACGGGAACAAAGGCATTGTTTCAATTATTGTTCCAGAAGAAGATATGCCGTTTATGGAAGATGGAAGACCTGTTGATATGATTTTGAATCCTCTCGGAGTTGTTTCTAGGATAAACCTCGGTCAAATTTTAGAAATGCATTTGGGATTGGCTGCAAAGAAACTTGGATACAGAGCAATTATTCCTCCAATGACGGGCGTTTCAGAAGAAGAAATAATAGCAGAATTGAAAAAAGCTGGTTTGCCCGAGGATGGAAAGTTAGAATTATATGATGGGAAAACAGGTGAAAAGTTTGGAAATAAAATTGCTGTTGGATATATGTATATTATGAAATTGATTCATATGGCTGAAGATAAAATTCACGCTCGGTCAATCGGTCCTTATTCTTTAATTACTCAACAACCGCTTGGAGGAAAAGCGCAATTTGGAGGTCAGAGATTGGGCGAAATGGAAGTTTGGGCATTGGAAGGATATGGCGCTGTAAATATTTTGCAAGAAATGTTAACAATTAAATCTGATGATGTAAGGGGAAGAGCTGAAACATACACAAATATTATCAAAGGTGAAGAAGTGAAAACACCATCTCTTCCGTCAGCTTTTAATGTTTTAGTGAAAGAACTGGAGGGACTTTGTTTGAATATTGAAATAACAAAAGAAGAAAGATTTGACGATGAAAACACAAGAAGAATAATGGTTGAAAAAGCCCCAGAACCAGTTGAAATTAATTCGTCAGCTGGCGGACAAAAATCCGAAGTATAAATTTAAGCAATGAGAAAAGTAAAAAGCGAAGACATAAAATCAATTTTGATAAATGTAGCGTCACCCGAGAATATTTTGAGTTGGAGTTACGGAGAAGTTTCGAAGCCTGAAACAATAAATTATAGAACTGGCAGACCAGAAAGAGACGGATTATTTTCGGAAGTAATTTTTGGTCCAGTAAAAGATTTTGAATGTTATTGCGGAAAATATAAGAGAAATCAATTTACCAGAGTTGTTTGTGATAGATGTGGAGTTGAAGTTACTCATTCATCTGTAAGACGAGAAAGAATGGGACATATAGTTTTAGCAACTCCTGTGAGTCACATCTGGTTTATGAAAGTTTATCCGCATTCATTAAGTTTGTTTTTGGATATTCCAGTTCAACAACTTGAAAAAGTAATTTATTATTCAGCTTATATTATTACGGGCGTGAATGAAGATGCAAAGAAAATTCTTTTAGCAAAAATAGAAAATGAATTTAAAGAAAGATCTAAAAAAACAGAATCTAGGGAAGAAAAAGTTAATTTAGAAGCTACATTCAAAAAAATTAAAGAAGAATTAAAATCAATCGCTGTAAAGAAAACATTGTTAGATATTGATTATTTTACTCTTTCAAGAAAATATCCGAATTTATTTGAAGTCGGAATTGGCGCTGAACCTATTAGAAGGTTTTTGGAAGAATTGGATCTTAATAAATTAAGAAAAGAAACCGAAGCAAGACTTGAAAAAACAACAGGGGTTGACAGAAAAAAGATTTCATTAAAATTAAAAATTTTAAAAGCATTTATAAAGCACAATAAAAGACCAGAATGGATGGTTACGACAATTTTGCCGATTATTCCGCCAGATCTTCGCCCTATTGTTCAATTAAGTGGAACAAAATACGCATCTTCTGATTTGAATGATTTGTACAGAAGAGTTATAAACAGAAATAATCGCTTGAAAAGACTTTATGAATTAAAAGCTCCTGAAATTATTGTAAGAAATGAAAAGAGAATGTTGCAAGAGGCCGTTGATTCTCTTTTGGATAACACTCTTAAAAAAGAGAAATTAGTTATTGGTCAAAGAAAAATTTTAAAATCATTAGCTGATATGTTGAGAGGAAAATCTGGACGATTTAGACACAATCTTCTTGGAAAAAGAGTTGATTATTCTGGTCGCTCGATTATTGTTGTTGGACCTGAATTAAGAAATAATGAATGTGGTTTGCCAAAAACAATTGCGCTTGAATTATTTAAGCCGTTTATTATTTATGAACTTTTGAAAACTGAAATTATTCATACAATTAAGCAAGCGAATTTTCTAATAGAATCAGAAGACCCTGAAGCGTTGAAGGCCCTTGAAATTGTAATTAGAGATAAATTTGTCCTATTAAACAGAGCTCCAACGCTACACAGATTGGGCATGCAAGCATTTAAGCCTGTTTTAGTTGAGGGCTTGGCTATTAGGGTTCCACCTCTTGTTTGCGCGGCTTTTAACGCTGACTTTGATGGTGATCAGATGGCCGTATTTTTGCCATTGTCAAAAGAAGCTCAATATGAAGCAAAAGAGATTTTGAATGCGGCAAAAAATATTTTAAAGCCGGGTACTGGTGAAGCGATTATGAATCCATCAAGAGATATGGTTTTTGGAATATATTATTTAACCCAGATATTGCCAAATAAAAAAGGAGAGGGTAAAAAAATTTATAATGAAGAAGAAGCAATTAGTTTGTATGAAAGAGACCAAATTGATTTACGCGCAAAAATAATTGTTAAAAATTATAAAAATCAAATAAATGTTGAAACATCTGTTGGAAGAATTATTTTTAATGAAGTTCTTCCTTTGGGTTATCAGTTCTTAAATGAACAAATGAATAAGAAAAAATTAACAGCATTAGTTGAGGATATGTGCCATACATATGGTTTTGATAGAACATCTATGGTGCTTGATAAAATAAAAAATGTTGGGTTTAAATTTGCGACAATATCTGGAACAACATGGAGCTTTCAAGAAATTAAAGTTTTGGCGGAAAAAGATAGCGTCGTTAAGGCGTCAAGAGAAAAACAGAATGAAATTGAAAAAACATATGAAATGGGACTTTTGAGCAGAGCTGAAAAAAGAATGTTAGTTATTGAATTATGGCTTAAAGCGATTAAGGAATTGCATCAATTGATGATAAAAAGCGTCCCGCTTGATTCCAGTCCAAGAATGATGGTTGAGTCAGGAGCTAGGGGTTCTTGGTCTCAGTTAGCGCAGATGGTTGTTATGAAAGGATTGGTTGAAAATCCGAAAGGGGAAATTATTGAAGTTCCAATTTTAAATTCTTATCAAGAGGGCTTGACTACTTTAACATATTTTATTAATGTACACGGAGCTAGAAAAGGCGCTTCTGATACAGCTTTGAAAACAGCAAAAGCTGGGTATCTCACAAGAAGAATGGTTGATGTAGCGCATGATGCTGTAATTAATACATTTGATTGTGGAGATACTTCTGGAATTATTATTACTAAAAAAGAATCAGAGGAATGCGGAGAAACATTATCAAATAAAATTCATTCACGAGTATTAATTGAAACTGTTAAAGGTAAAAATGGGAAAATAATCGCGAGCGCGGATGAATATATTACAAAAGAAATCGCGAAAAAAATTGAAGATGCTGTTGAGCAAGTTAAGGTGAGGTCACCATTTATGTGTAAAACATTATTTGGAATTTGCGCAAAGTGTTATGGATTTGATTTGGCTTACAACAAGCCAGTTGAAATAGGAACTCCTGTTGGGATTATGGCGGCTCAGTCAATTGGTGAACCAGCAACGCAGTTGACTATGAGAACCTTCCATTTTGGAGGAGTTACGGGTGCTGCTGACATTACGCAGGGTGTTCCAAGAGCAGAAGAGCTTTTAGAGGTCAGAAATCCAAAAAATGAAAGTGTTTTAGCGCCATTTTCTGGCACTGTTAAAAAAGTTGAACAGTCTTCAAGGCATCATAAAATTTTGATTCAAGGCGCGAAGGGAAGAAGAGAATCTTTAACAATTCCGCGCTCGTTTGTGCTTTTGGTTAAAGAAGGAGATAAAATTTTGAAAGGACAACAGTTGAACGAAGGATATAAAGACCCTAAAAAGATTTATTTGTATGAAGGAAAAATGCCCGCGTTTAAATACATATTGTCTGAAATGAAAAAGGTTTATAACTTTCAAGGGGCTGAAGTCCATGATAAACATCTTGAAATAATTATTAAAAAAATATTTTCACGAGTAAAAATTAAAGAAATTGGCGATTCGGATTTTGTTCCTGATGAAATTGTTGAAAAAGATATTTTTTTGCAGACAAATAAAGATTTGAAATCTCAAAAGAAAAAACCTGCAAAGGGTCTTTTGATGATTTTGGGAATTACGAGAACATCGCTTTCAACAAATAGTTTCTTGTCAGCCGCGTCATTTCAAGAAACATCAAGAGTTTTAGTGAAGGCATCTTTGGAGTGCAGGGAAGACCCTCTTGTTGGATTAAAAGAAAATGTAATTCTTGGCAGAAAGCCTTTGATAGGGTCTGTTTTAAGAGAAAGACTATTTCCGGAATCAGAAGAAGTTAAGGCAAGGGAATT
>ERZ1292632.4315-Hain-H43-01um-R2-4315-length-10287-cov-5_pt1 | contig 10287 bp, 11 predicted proteins | sample MGYA00564407_ERZ1292632 | MGnify/ENA primary metagenome ERZ1292632 (study PRJEB36523, sample SAMEA6512637) | groundwater metagenome | collected 2019-01-08 | study: AquaDiva: Metagenomics assemblies of 32 groundwater samples | reverse complement strand
TCCAGGTCCTTGTCAGATATCTTAGATGTATCAAGTTTAAGCCTTGATTTTAGAGCGGAAGCTGAAAGGGTGGCCTCTGAATTGGGTTTGCCAGTGGAGGATGTAGAGGCGGAGGCCCGTAAGATTTGGCCTCTATTAAGACCAGGGCATGATGGCAGCTAAGCGCAAGCGTCCATACTATCGCCGTCTGCCCCTGGTGGAATGGTGGGCTTGGGTAGAGGCAGAACTTGCCTGGGAGAAGGCCTGGAAGCGGAGCGCCTGGGCGAAGTGGATATTAGACAAGTTTAGCATTAGTTCTAACAATGTCTAAAAAGGCCAGCGTCTAAATTAGGGCTGTGGAAATTGTAAAGTTGTTTTATATCTGGCCCTCGTATCTGACTTTACATAATATAGTTATTCCGATTCCAGCGATAGCATGTGTTTTTATACGGTTCTGAGGAAATAACGCCCAGATTCGCATTCTAGGGGCAGTCCCTATCTGGCCTCTCGTTCATACTTGTTTTAGAAAGTGTTTAGTAATATGCCCAAAGAAGCAAAACCAGCCAGGGAAATTAGGATAGAATATTTGCCCCTGGGGGAATTAAAAAAGTGGCCTCAGAACCCTAAGCGCCACGAGTTGGGCACCATCGGGAAGTCTATCGCCCGCTTCGGCTTCGTCAATCCCCTAATCATCAATGAAAAGACGGGAGAATTGCTGGCCGGGCATGGAAGATTGGAGGCGCTAGAGTCCAGGGAAAAGGAGGACGGCACCGTTCCAGATGGCGTCAAAGTGAGCGATGAGGGGGTTTGGCTGGTGCCTGTTGTGAGGGGTATTTCGCTCACAGGGAAACAGGCCGAGGCTTATGCCATTGCTGATAACCGCCTGGTGGAAATAGGGGGATGGAATGACCGAATGTTAGCTGATTTATTGCAAGGGATAGATTTGGAAGGTGTGGGATATAGCCAGGCAGATATTGATGAACTTTTAATTAGAATTAGTTCACCTAAAGAAGGTTTAATTGATGATGATGAACTACCTGAAAATGTAAAGACTTTATGCAAGATAGGTGACTTATGGCAATTAGGCGAACATCGGCTACTTTGTGGGGATGCCACAAAGCATGAGGATGTGGAGAGATTGATGGGAGTTGAAAAGGCGGATATGGTCTTTTTTGACCCACCTTATGGTGTAAACTATGGAAAAGACCAAAAAGAATTTCAAAGGCTCTCAGTCGGGAAATATTGTAAGACAAGGAAATATAGTAAAATGAAAGGTGATGCTCTATCAACAAAGGAAATAGCAGAAAGAATATGGAAACCTTCTTTTTCTATTATGTATGAATTTGCAAAAGATAATTGTTCCTTTTATATGACTATGTGCCAGGGGGGGAGCCTGATGATGATGATGATGATGATGATGGAAGAACATTGGATTATAAAACATGAACTTATATGGGTAAAAAATCACCCTGTTTTTTCAATGGGTAGATTGGATTATGACAATAGACATGAGCCAATTTTATATGGATGGAAATTAAAGCATAAATTTTATGGATATGGTGCATTCCGTAATTCAGTATGGGAAATCCCGAAACCTAATAAAAGTGAGCTTCATCCCACAATGAAACCTATAGCTTTAATAGAGAATTGTCTTTTGAATAGCACTAAGGCAAGCGATATAATTGCGGATTTATTTGGTGGTTCAGGTAGCACCCTGATAGCTTGCGAAAAATTAAGGCGAAGATGTTGCATGATGGAAATAGCGCCATATTATTGTGATATTATCATAGCCCGCTGGGAAGCATTTACGGGTCAAAAGGCTGTAATGCTATGAACCAGATGCTTATTTCCCCCTCCGAGTTAATAGCCTTCCGCCTCAAGTTGCGCCAGGCGTTGCAAACCAAGATACCCCCTTTTTCCCTCCTACCCTGCCCCGAACCCTCGTTCAAAACCACCGTTGTTTACGAGTTAAACGCCGCCGCCTTCCAGTCCGGTAAAAGACACAGCCTGAATGAGGGTGGCACCTCAAGTTCCAAGACTTATTCAATTCTCCAGATTCTCATCCTCTTAGCCAGCAGGCAAGGGCTTCTTTGCTCAGTAGTTTCCGAATCTCTACCCCATCTCAAGCGGGGAGCTATTCGGGACTTCCGCAACCTCATGGGGGCTAAATACGATTCAAGGCTATACAACAAATCTGAACACATCTATAATTTTGGAAAGGGCCTGATAGAGTTCTTCCCCGCCGATGAGCCTGGAAAGCTCCGGGGGGGCCGAAGGGACATCCTCTTTTTGAATGAGGCCAATAATGTCTCGTGGGATGCCTTCATGGAATTGGACAGTCGCACCAGGCTGTTTACATTCCTGGACTGGAATCCAGTTTCGGAGTTTTGGGCACACGAAAAAGGGTTAGCTAGCCAGACCCAAAACGCCTACATACATTCCACCTACCAAGATGCCCTTGCGGTGTTATATCCGGAGGTGGTGGCGAATATAGAAGCTAATAAGGGTTTAGACATGAACTGGTGGAATGTTTTCGGTTTAGGCCGATTAGGTAAAAAAGAAGGCCTGGTATTTCCCAGTTTTAGTCAAGTGGAACAATTGCCCCAGGGGGGGCAGCAGTTTTTCGGCTTGGACTTTGGTTATAGCGCTGACCCCACGGCGCTGGTAAAATGCGTTCTGGAAAAAGATGGCTTATATTGTCAGGAATTTATCTACGAAACAGGACTTACAAATGATGCGATAGCCCTACGGATGGGAGAGCTGGGAGTAAAGAAAAACTATGATGAGATTTTTGCCGATGCCGCTGAGCCGAAAAGTATTGAGGAGATTCACCGATACGGCTTTAACATCAAGCCTTGCCCAAAGGGGGCAGATAGCGTAGAATATGGGCACCAGAAGTTACGGCAATTTAAGCACTTCTGGACAAAGGCTAGTTTGGCTTGCATTAAGGAGCAAAGGAACTATCGGTATATTGAGGATAAAGACGGGAAGCTAACCCAGAAAACGACACATCTTTTTTCGCATGGGATGGATGCCCGGAGATATGCAGTTGTAGGTTATTTAGGACATCCAGTTATTGAAAGTGTGGTCAATCAGGTGAAGGTGAGCCGATGGAGGGACTGAGATGACGATAGAAACGGGAGTTAAATCTACGGTTGTAGTGGGAGTCAAAGGGCTTAAAAAGTTGGGGGGCAGGATCCAGGAGGACTATCTAGCCACTTTTAAGTCCTGGGAAAAAGCAATCAAAACCTTCCGGGAAATGCAGGATGATGGTATTATTGCTACTCTCCTAGACGCTATCAAATTGCCTCTACTAGCTGCCGAATTTGTTACAGTCCTGGCCGGTGATACTGAAGATGACGAAAACGCCCGGCAATTCCTGTGGGACAACTTACATGGGATGATAAGCCAGTCCTGGCGGAACCATGTGGCAACTGCGTTGGAAATTTTAGATTACGGTTGGGCGATAGCCGAAATTGTGATGGAAAAGCGGGATGATGGCAGGTTGTGGCTAAAAAACCTGGAACCCAGGGGACAGGAGACACTTTATCAATGGAAGTTTACTGACGATGATTCCGTGTTGGCTTTTATCCAGCGGGACCCCGATACGGGGAAAACTATAGAGATTCCCATATCCAAATGCCTCCACTTTACCTCTGGGGGCCGTAAAGGGAATCCCCAGGGGAAGTCGCTATTACAAACACTATGGCGCTCCTGGCGTTACCTACGCAACCTAGAGGAGCTTGAGGCGATAGGGATTGAGCGGGATGTAGGGGGAATGCCGATGGCCGAATTGCCGGAAGGGGTAATATCAACGGCTGACAGGACAGCGATTGAAACGGCGCTTAAAAACCTTCGGAACGATGAGGAATCATACCTGATAATTCCAAACGGTATGAAGCTTAGCGCTTACGGTGGTGGCAATAAAATTTACAATGTTGCCGAAGTGATAGAACGGAAAAAGAAAGAAATCCTGATGCGCCGCTTCGCTCAATTTTTGATGTTAGGTATGGAAAAGGTGGGCACCCAGGCTTTGGTTAAGGGTAGCCAGGATTTTTTTACATTAGGTCTTATAGCCATTCAGCAAGAGCTTTTGGAAGTATGGAATGAACAGCTAATCCCATATCTTTTCAAATATAATAAATTTCCCGGCTTGATGGCATTGCCGTCCTTAACCTGGGCGGACCCTGGTAAAGTAGACATATCTGCCCTTTTGAATTCCTATCAGATTGGGGTGGGGGCTGGGGTGCTAACGGTAATCAGGGAAGATGAGGAGAGCTTAAGGACATTTATGGGGCTCCCCGACTTACCAGAGGGTGAAGGGGAAGGGCCGAGAATCCCGATAGAACAAAAGCCATTGGCGGCATTGTTTGGGAAATAGGAGAAAACTTTGACACCCATTGACGCTGGCGACCTTCGCACCAAGCCGGGCCGGTGGGAACGCTCTACAAATACTCAGCAGCGTGCTCTGGTGATGGCCTATGACCGGTGGGCGGCGCAATTGAGGCGGGATTTGCTGGCTGCCAAATCCATAGCCTTATCGCTGACTCAGCAAGAGCTTATTTTAGATAGAGCTTTGCCTGGCCTGGAAATGGCTCTGTTGGAAACCACTCACCGGGGGATTTTAGCAGCCGAGAAAGTCGCCTTGCGGGGGGAACCTCCCTCAGCCCGAGTTCTCCTGGTTGAGACGGAACGCCTGAAGCAAAATGATGACTTAGTCCAGGCAAAATTGATACCCTTTCTGGGGGAACGGCTAAAAGGGCAATTGGCGGCGGGTATGGTTGCTGACCCAAAACTTTTAACGGCTGGATTAGCTGCACAGCGTTCCTTCCCGGCCCAGCTTTCAGGCAATTCCTGGGTAATGATTTTTGAAACGCTGAAGGCAAAGGGGCAGGATGAGAATGCTGAACGGAGTAAGCAAGGCTTACCACCAGTCAAGGTCAGATGGGTCTTAGACCCCCTGGCAGAACATTGTCAGCCAAGCTCCGGGTATTATGGCTGCCCAGAACTAGCCGGTGAATATCCCGAATGGGATGCGATGCCAACGGTGCCAGGGGGGCAGGTTACATGTCGGTTAAATTGCCGTTGCCTCGTGGAGGTCTGGCAGAATGGGAAGTGGGAAAGGTGATAAAAAAACTAATATGCAGGATAACGGGACACATTTATGATGAAAAGTCGGCGCTTATTCTCAGGGATATTAGGTCTGGCGAACCTCATTTTTATTACGGCGCAATTTTTTCTCAATGCAAAAGATGCAACGCTGCCATAAATCAAGTTTGGAGCTTAGAGCGTGCTTATCAGGAATTACATAAAGATTTTGGGGTGCACCTTGATGGCTACATCACATACGCCATAATGGAAAGGAATGATTTTGGGAAGCCCTTTGATTCATTAACTTGGAAGCCCGCAAAAGATTTTTTCACTGATAACCGAATTTTTAGTAAGAAGGAATAAAAAGGTGGATATATCTAAACAGCCAATCCTTTGCGATTGTTGTGGCAAGGAAATTATGGCTGAAGTCAAGGATGGCAAACTGATAATTATTCAACACCGGCATGGGAAAAATCATTTTTCAGTTACAAAAATAAATGGCTTGACAAAAATAGAAAAATAGTTTTATACTTTAGGCAACTTCGGGGGCAACCCCGAACAGGTGTCAAGAGCACCCCCCGCCAAACTGGTAATAAACGGCCAGGCGGTAGAGGACATTGAGCCTCCCCAAAGAGACGCCATTAGCGTCCTAGTGGAGGCTATTTTTATGCCCATCGGCCCCTGGCCAGATTTCGCTTCATGTGTGGTAGCTAATCAGGACAAATCCTCGCCAGAGGGTTTTTGCGCCTGGTTAGAGCACAAATTGACCGGAGCGTGGCCTTCCCAGGCCAGCAAAATGCCCCTCGAAACACTGTCCCAATATGATAAACAGGTTGACGCTGCCCTATCCGAAGCTCTAAAGTCCTTCCATTTCCGAGCTCTTGAAACTAAAACCGTAAAAGGCGTAGAGGTTTTTTCGGTAGGAACTTGGACAGATAATGCTGGGGAAATACGGGAATGGACAGAGGCGGAAATTGAGAAGATCGCCGCTGCCTTTGAGCCTGGCAAAGTTCCCCTAAAGATTGGCCATACTACCCCCGAATTTAATCAACGGGTAGCTACTGCCCTGGGGGTGCCCCCTGAACTTCTAACAGGCGAGAGCCAGGGGAAGGGGCGCATATCTCTGGGGACAGTTTCTAAATTGGTAGCCTCTAGGGGAAAGCTCGTTGCAGACTTTGAAGGCGTCCCAGCGCCATTAGCGGATTTTATAACTGGGGGGCAATATACTTCAGTGTCTTCGGAAATGGATATTTACCAGGATGGCATTATCAAATTGAGTGCGGTAGCTCTCCTGGGTGCTGAGAGGCCAGCAGTTAAAAATTTAGCGGGATTAGAAACCGTCAAAATATTCACAAAAAAGGGCGAAGATGGGATCCATTTTTATACAATAAAAAGGGGGGAAACTATGGCAGATAGATTCACGAAAAATACGGCCCTAAAGGAAATGATGGTAATGTTTCAGGAGGGCAGCGCCGATGCGCTCACCGCTATAGCGGTTGCCCTGGGATTAGACCCCCAGACGGCAAGCCTGGCCAATGTGCTCAAGGCTATCCAGGATTTGAAAGGGGGCGGAATGATGCCAGAAGTGGTGGAGGAACAAAAAAAAGCCTTTTCTAAAGCCCAAACTGACCTGGCGGCCCTGACCAAGACCGTAGAAATGCAACAAGCTGCCATCGCTGGCTATGAGCATGAGCGCCGGGTAGCCAAATATCAAAAACAAGCCGAAACCTGGAAAGCCATCCCCGGCAAGGCTGAGGAAATTGGGGCGCAATTAGCCGAAACTGAGGAAAAGGCCGGGGTAACGGTGGCCGAAATGGTAATAGCCCAATTCCAGGCGGCCAATAAAACAGCTGAGGAAGCTGGAGTCTTGATACCTTTGGGCCGGGCAAAATCGGGGCAAGGAACTAAAGACCCCTTTGAAACTGAAGTCCGGACCTATGCGGAAGCCCAAAAAATCACTTATCAGCAAGCCCTAACACATTTTGCCGCTAAAGACCCGGCAAAAGTTATGGCTTTCGCCAAACGAAATGGCGAAAGGGAGGGATAAAACATGAGTGAATATGTAAGCTTGCCAGGATTGAAAGCGGATGCTACTTTAACTCAATATCGGGCCTGCCGTATCACAGGGGCGCATACGGTAGGGGTCATCTCCAATGCTAATGCGCAACGCCCCCTGGGAATAGTCCAAAATGACCCTCTGGTAAATGAGGGGGTGGACATAGCGGTTTTGGGGAAATGCCGGGGAGAATATGGCGGGACAGTTACGGCGGGAGATAAATTGGCCTGCAATAACACTGGACAACTGATTACCGATGCTGAGGTTTTGGATGGCTCGGCGGTTGACCTGCACCATATTGCCCTAGCTCTGGAAAGCGGGTCTAGCGGCGATGTCCATTATGTCTATGTTTTCCCGCCCCAGATGATAGGCCTAGAGTAGGAGGAATAAAAAATGCCTTTACCAACTCAAACTGATGTCCGACCTGTAAATCCAGTTTTAACCGACCTCTCAATCGGCTATAAAAATGAGAGGTTCCTAGCGGATAAAATTGCCCCCTTCAAGCGAAGTTCAGAGCAGAGCGGCACATACTTTATATATACCCGTGATTACTGGTTCCGGCGATTGCAGGGAGCAATTGTAGCGCCAGGGGCTCCATATACTCGTGTCGGTTATGGCCTCAGCTCTGGGACATTCAAGTGTCTGGAGAGAGGTTTTGAAAAGGCATTGCCGGATGCCATACGGAAAGCCAGTCAAACTCCCGAAGACCTGGAAGTAAAAGACCTGGCCTTTCTGACAAATCTCATTCAGTTAGAGCTTGAAAAGGATGTGGCCGCCGCCGCCTTCGTAACTGGGGTTTGGGGAACTTCCACTACCCTGACAGGCACCGACCAGTGGAACGACTTTGATGCTTCTGACCCGATAGACAAAATTGAGGTAGCCAAACGCACCATACGGCGCAACACTGGTGCTCGTCCCAATGTGCTCTTTTTGGGAGCTTTGGCCTGGGAAAAACTTAAGGAACATCCACTTATCCTGGATAAATATAAACACACTCAAAAGGCCATTATGACAGAAGACCTCGTGGCAGCCGTCCTGGGGGTGGAGGAGGTGGTGGTAGGTGATAGCGTGGAGAATACGGCCAATGAGGGTGCTACCTTTACGGGAGCTGACATCTGGACAGATAATGCCCTGCTTCTGGTCCGCAACGCTCCTGGGCTTGAGGTGGCTGTTGGAGCATTAACTTTTATGTGGGATGAGGCAGGTAATTTCCCCTGGGCCGCTCAATCCTACAGGGATGAAAATGTGAGGTCAGATATTCAGCGTGTATTCACCCATTATGACATCAAAATCGTGAGCGCTCAGCATGGCTACATTCTCCTGGATTGCGTGGCCTGAGATGTTTGAGGCATACCGGGTTTTGAAACAGTTCCAATGGAGAGGATGGCAATTCGCCCCCCGTCCAAATAATCCGTGTGAATGTGGCTGTGAGAAGTGCACGGGTATTGTAGGTTCCACCTGCGATTGCAAGGAATCCATTTGCCGTTGCGCCTGTGGCATTTCACAGGCTCTCTATGGCGGGGATATTTGGATAGTGGAAGCAGGCCATCCCCGAAAAGAGATAATGCTAATTCATCGTTATGTTGGTGGGGATGGAAGCTTGCCACCTGTGGAGGACCTCCTAAAAGAGGAGAAATTTAGGCGATTGACTTTAGAGCCTGGGCAAGCCCTCCTAGAAGAGGTTAAAAAAACCGAAAAACCAAAGCGGGGTAGGCCCTCTATAGTAGGAACAGTTAGGGTTTAGCCAGCCGCCCCGATATATCGGGGTCTAAAAGAAGGGAGAAAGAGCGATGGCAAGAAGTTCACTTTTGACGGCCTCCGTTCGGCGTAATCTTTTGCGATGGGCAAAGGAAATGGATGATGCCCTGGATACCAGCACCGGGCATGCCCATGATGGCACAGATTCAAAAACTGTATCCACATCGGGAAATACCCTTGACCAGGCTTATGACCAGGGGGGTGCCGGTGCGGGCAGGGCGATAACGGTTGATTCAGGTGCAGTAGCCCTTACCAACAATGCGGCAGATAATAATGGAGTTCTCACCGTTGAAAAATCACCGGCTGGCGCGCAATCAGGAGATCTGGTAAGGATTACTGCCGGAGCTAACGCCTCTGGTGATTGTCTTCAATTTGCCAACTCTGGTAGTGGTAATGACATTTCAGGCACCTCTTCAACCTGGACAATTACTGCTGCTGGCCTGGGTAGCTTCACCAATTTGATTTTACTCAATGGCACGGTTCCGGCAGCCACCAACGCCTATGTTGCCCGGGACAACGCAGGGGATTTAACGCTTAATGCCCTGACCGGCAAAACCGTAAATATAGCTGTTGCCGGGACAGATGTGGTAGCTATCTCTAGTACCACGCTCACCATTACTGGTAACCTTTCCGTAAGTGGCACCTTCGGCATATCGGGCAACTGGGATGTGGCCGCTACCCTGACGGTTGATGAGCTAATTCTGGATACCGATGGTGTGGCACCCGCCGCTACCAACTGCTATGCGGTTCGGGATAATAGCGGCGACTTCACCATCAATACCATCACGGGCAAACAGTTTATTGTTGCCGTCAATAACACAGATGAATACACCTTCTCGGCAACCATCCTGGATTGCTCGGACAATGCCATTGATAACGCTGGCTATATAATCCTTAACGCGGCTACCGCCCCGGCTGGAACAGAGGTTTACGCCGTAAACGATAATACGGGTGATTTAACGGTAAATGCGTTAGCTACCAAAGCGATTCATTTTGCAGTGGCAGGGACGGATGAAGTGGATTTCTCCGCAACTGCCCATGTATTCAATGAGGCTAGCAATGACCGGGATTTCCGTATTGAGACAGCTGACCTTGCCTATGCCATTTATTCAGATGGCGGCAAAAATGCCCTAGTCCTGGCAGGTAATACCGACATATCTAGCGTTGACCAGGTAGTGCGGATTGGACCTATAGCCCGAACTGCGACCGCTGCTACTAATTTTGGCTATCTTTGGATTCAGCCTGCCGGGTCGGTAACAATTCCTGCGGGCGTAACGGCGATAGTGGCCTCGGTCCAAATCCTGGAACCCGATATAACGGCGACCGGCACTGTTACGGATGCGGCGGTTCTCTATATCGGGCCTCCTCCTACGGAAGGTGGCACAGGGAATTACGCGCTATGG
>ERZ1292632.1206-Hain-H43-01um-R2-1206-length-26146-cov-8_pt4 | contig 10289 bp, 8 predicted proteins | sample MGYA00564407_ERZ1292632 | MGnify/ENA primary metagenome ERZ1292632 (study PRJEB36523, sample SAMEA6512637) | groundwater metagenome | collected 2019-01-08 | study: AquaDiva: Metagenomics assemblies of 32 groundwater samples | reverse complement strand
CACGGCTTCTGTGGCGCGCGAAGCGTTGTTCTTCTTCGTCTGAAGAAGGGTTTCGAGGTCGTAGAGTTGGTTGTTATAGTCGTCCCACGTCAATTGACTCATCATCATGGTGGTCGGATGCTTTGTCCCCGGCCTAACGCCGGGCTGATCGAGTTTAGTCTTTGCCGTGGAGAACTCCTGTTCGGCCTGGTTGAGATCGTCGTAGTAGCGTTGCCACGCGCTTGACACCCGTGCCTTCTTTTGCCGTTCGTCGGGGCCGCCGCGTTGGGCTTGCAGCATTCCGAGGGCACGTTGAGCGATCTTGTCCCCGGAGGCGGCCAATAGCGCCAGCGAGGCTTCAGTTGGGTTCGGGCGCTCAGGTGCCCGATGGCCATAGCGCGCCTCGAACGCTGACTGGATTTGGGTGCGCCGAGCCGCTGGCGTTTGCGGGTTGGCCAGGTCGCGGAGAAGACCGTCCTCAATCGGTTCCAACTTGCCTTCGGGTTGTCGCACCCATTCGCCCTTACTCACGTTGAACAGGCCGCCAGTCCCGACACTCATGTACTCGTCTTTGGGCTTCCCGCGCTTCGCGGCCTCTGCCTGTTCCCTGTACAGCCGCGCGTGCTCTCGCTGCGCCTCCGCAGTGGCCCGATCCGCCTCCGCCTGGGCCTCCGCCGTCATCCCCGCCCGCCGCTCCTGTCTCTCCTTCATGCCTCTTTCGTGGCTCATGATATCGCGGCCAGCCTGGAATCGCCCGGCCGCCTGCATGGCCCGCATCACGTCCGTTCCACCGCCACCGGCAATGTTCGGCGTGGCAGCGCCTTCGATGGCGGCAGGCAGCGCATTCAGCAAGGCTGCGCCTGCGGCACGCAAGCCGCGGCCAACCCTAGACGGTTGCCTGGGGAAACCCGTCGTCGGCGGTTGTCGCAACGTCTCAAGATCCTCACGCGTGAGCGGGTATGCGGGTGGCGCGGGGCGCTCCGCTGGGAGCGCCTGCAATTCTTCGTCCTCTTGGGTGAGGGTTGGTCTGCGAATCTGCTGAGCGGAGGTAAGACTACCGAGCTCCTCTTGCTCCTGCACGTTCCCCCCGCCCATTCGTTCAGCCACGCTTTTGGGCAGGAAAATCCCGGGGAATACCTCGATCATCTCCTCTTGGTCCGTGGCCGTGACGTTGGCGCCCGCCGGCATCCCACCTTCGTACCCGGGGAAGGTTTGATCTTCACCGACGATGCGCGGGAGCCTGCCCAAGCCCCGCCGCGTCGGTTGTAGTGCTGCCATTAAAGCCATGACGACCTCCTAACCGTAGCCCCCGCCCCCACCAGCAGGAGGCCGGCCCGCTGGTCCGTAACCGCCACCGCCGGGGCCGCCCCGAATCGAGCCGGCGATGCCTGGCACGAGAGCGCCAGCCACCTGGAGGCCGAGCGCCGCGAGGAACTTCTTGCCCCAGCCCGCGTTCGCCTGCTCAAGCTGGTAGGCGATCTGATACGCCGCGAAGGCGTCGCCGCCGAACTGGAGGGCTTGCTGGGCCGCCCGGAACATGCGGTTGTAGTCCTGTTCCGTCATGCCCATGATCTGCATGGCGGCCTTGTCCTGATCGTTCAGGTTGGCGGTGATGTACTGAAAGCCAGCCTGGAAGTTCATGTTCTCCAGGCCGAGCTGGGTCAATTCCTCTTCGCTCAGGCGTTCCAGGATGCTGCGGGTGGTGTCCCAGTCCTCGCGCTCCAAGGCTCGGGCGAGCAAGGCTGCGCTCTCCCTGTCCTTCAGCAGGGCGAGGTTTCGTTCCAGCGTCGTCTCCAGATTCGCTGCCTGCGCTTCGGTCTGGCTCGCGTCGATGCCCTGGCTGGCGGCCAAGTTGCGCAACAGCTCGCCCCGGAATGCCGTCCCCATCTCGCGCTTCAGAGTGGTCTGGATGCCGGCCTGCTCGGTTGTCAAACCGACCTCGGTTCCGAGGCGCTGGGTCCCGATCCGCTCCCGCATCCCTTGGCGCTCCCGGCCCAGAGCCGTCTTCTCCCGCACGTAGTCCATCACGCTGGCGGCGGCCGCTTCGTCCATGCCGCGCGCGCGGGCCGTCTCGGGGCGTTGAAGCGCGGCGATGCCTTGGGGGGACTCCGTCCCGATGCCGCCGCGCCGTAGTCGATCGGCGGTCGAGGCGATCATGGGGGCATAAGATCGGGCTACCCGAGCCTGCTGGAGTTCCCCGCCGGGTTTGATGCGCTCGAGTTCCTTGCTGGCTTCCTCAAAGGTGATTTCCCCGCTTTCGAGGAGTTTGGCGAACGTCCGAACCGCATCCTCGCGCAAACCGCCATAGGTCGTGTTGATGTAGTTTTCGAGCGAGCCGTAAGTGTCCTTGATGTTCTGGACCATCTGCTCGTTGGTCTGGCCCTCGCGGCCCATCATCCGATTCGCAAGGTCTGCGATGGTCTGCGATTGTTGCTGCTGGTTCCGGGCGATCTGCCCGCCACGTTGCCCTTGGATGTCCCCGATAGTCTGAGAGACATCGTAAGCTGGTGTGACGTTAGAGTAACTGGCGGCGATCTGATCCGCGAACTGGCGCCGGCGCTGCCGAGCGCCTTCCATGCTGGGCAAAACTTCTCCGCCCGTGGTGTGGACAGCCCCAGGCGAAGGCAGGCCGGCCGTACGCCCCGTCCAATACTGATAGCCCCACTGTCGGTACGGGTCAGCTTGCTCGCCGAAGGTGTTGGACCTGCGCAGCCAATCCTGATACTGCTGATAAGCCGAGGCCCCATAGTCCTCCATAGACCTTCGGGCCCTCTTGCCTTCGTCGGACATTCCCCAGAAGCTCATGGTACCTCCTCAATCTCCGTGTTCAGGTCGCGGATCAGTTCGTCGATTAAGTTGACCAGATGATCGTCTCGTTCCTCGGAGGGTCGCCGCATTTCCACGGCCCGTTGAGCGCGCAGACGGACGCGCTCGCGTTCAAGCTCAACCCGATCCTGTACTTGTCGCATGTCCATTCTTCAATGTTTGAGGTAATGCGCGAAGCACACACTAACCACACTGCTCAGCACCACAGCGGCGCCCAAGCCCATCCAAAGAAAGCGCTCCAGCCTGTTGACACGATGGTACAAACGCCCCAGCGTGCCCGGCTGACCATCGCCGAACAGCCGCGCCTCCAGGTGCTCGATATCGGCCTCGATGCGGGCCAGTCGCTCGAGGATTTCGCTATACTCCACCATCGCCGACCTTGTTGGTGAAGTAACCCAGCAAAGCGATCACAAGGCCGCTCAGCACCTTGCCGATCTCGGCCTGATCGCCTGCCAGCAATTTGCTCAGGTCCACCTGAGACCAAAAGCCAGCCCCGAGCAGCACGCCCAGGATCGTTGTGAGTTTGTCGTTCTTCATGTCCTTTCCTTTCAGTACCATGTAGTGCCGTCAGAACGTAACGTAATGGCCTGGTTTTGCACGACCGCTTGAGTGCGGGCGATGTTACCGCCGGTGCCCACGCCATCATGCGCAGTGCCGGTGAAAATCAGGGTGGCTTCACGCCCGACCCAGGTTTCGAGGCCCAGCGTCGTGATCGTGACCGTCCCGGTGATGATCGCTATAGTCTCGTGCGCTTTGAGGTTGACCGTGGCGCCGGAGGCGTAGGTCGGAATAGCGGTCTCACTCCAGTAGTTTGGTTGGATCTTCAGCGCCCGATTGGCGACAGTCAAACTACCGACAATCGGGTCGCCAGTGCCGTCGATATAGTTATTGGTGAATATGAATCCATTGTTCCTCATTGCCGTCGAAACATTCAGCGCGTGGAGATCGCCCTTAAACAAGTTTCCGGAGATGTTTACCCACCCGCAATTCCCGGCACACTTGATTCCGGTGTCATCATCGGGAAGAGTAACGGAACTGCCGTTTACCGTGAACTCTACTCCGGTAATATTGATCTCGCTGGCGGTGCCCGCGCCAGATGCGAGCACAATACCCGGCCCGGTTGAGCTTCCAATTACCCCACCCTGGACGTGGAAGCCAGTAACCGCATTGATCTTGATGCCCGGCTGATCCGAAGTTGGCCCGCCGGCCCCGGACGTTTCGACATAGATGTTCGTGAAAGAGATGCGCTCAAGCGGCGCTGCCGCCGATAGGTCAATGCCTGGCCCGCTGGTGGTGAGCGAGGACACTAGGCCATACGCCCGCCAGACCCGCACGTCGCCGCTGGCATAGTAATTGCTGACGCCGTTGCTGGCCGCCGTGGTCTCGGTAAAGTGATAGCCGGTGCCCGTAGCAAGATAGAATCCGTAAGTGGTGTTACCGTTAGATTGCGTAGCAATAACTCGCGTCTCATTCCCGTTCACTTTGATACCGGTAGCGTTAGTGTCGGCTGTAGACTTAACGATGGTCCATGCTCCAACGAGATTTAACCCGGTGCTCTGATTGCGGACCCAAACTTCCTCGATCACACCCATCACAATAGCGCCAGAGGACGTAATGCCATGGGCCGTTCGCGCACCAACCCCCGCGTGCTTGTCGAGCTTTAGCCGACGAACTCCGGCATTGCTGACGACGATGTTAACAATGTGACTGCTGGTGTCGTTTGCGTGGAGAATCGTCGCCGCCATCCCTACACCCTCGATGTACACGGGATTGCTGATAGTAAGCGGCGCATAGAACTCAAACTCGCCTGGTGGGAACTGAACGGTTCCACCCGCAGCCCCAAGCACGTTATGGGCCTCCTGGCCACCAGCCGTCGCGCTGGCGATGGCCCAGGCACCGCTGTGGTTATTACCAGGAGTAAAGGTAATCGTTCCAGTGACCGCGCCAGAGGTGCAGGTGCCCCCGGTGATAAGCACCGCCTCGGCCGTGCCGACGCCGCCAGAAACATAGAGGTAGTGGTTTGTGTTAGTGCCAGCGACCCCGAGCGGGCAGGGAGTTAGCGTCACCGTGGCGGGGACGCTGGCGGTAAGAGTCCCGCCCGGTGTCTGAGCGGGGAAGTTATAAGCTCTCGAATCCGCCAGATTCGCCGCCAGCGCTTTGACTTCCGCGCGCAGGGCGTTGTGGTGCCAGGCGGTGACTTGCGCCCGCGCCGAGGCCCCTACGCCGTGCGTGCTCGCCGTGGAGCCGTCGAACCCCCGACCGTCCACGTTGGGGCAGGATGTGTGGCCTACCGTGAGCGTGTTGCCAACCACGTTACAGAGCTTCACGCGCTCGCTGCCGCTAATCGTCACTACCATGTTCGAGACCAAGCTGGCGCCGTTTGCGACGCTGATTGAGGTTTGTGTAACCGTGGCGATCGCGGCCGATAGCGTGCTGCTGGCGCGATCCCTGGCGACTAACAGGTCGGCATCCGTGGCTATGGCGGTCGGGAACTTAGCGGTCTGGGCGCACAGTACGAGCGCCGAAAGGATTGCGAGTGCTGTCTTCGTCAAGGTCGTCTGCTCCAATCCATCACGCGGAGCGCGGTCGTCTCTGGCGGGATACCGATCTCCACGAGCGTCGCCGCCGGTATCTCGGTGGCCGGAGCCGTTATGCCGCCGAACAGCGCGGCATCGAACCCGGTCGCGCCGAACAACGGTGGAGGTAGCGCCGGCGGCGCTTCGGGCGGGCCGCCCAGGCCCGCGTCATCGAAGAGGCTCCCATCGAAAAGGCCCGAATCGAACAGGAGGCCCGTAGGAATCATGATCTCGCGCGCGCCGAATCGGTAGAGATACCCCACCTGAACGGCGCGGTCGCTAATCAAGCGACCGAACAACACCAAGACAACGCCGCTGAAGAGGCCGAAACCGCCGACTGTGCCCCAGGCCGCGCCGGCACGCCCGAAATCGACCTTGGCGATGTTCGCCCAGACGCCCTCCAACTCGCTGAAGTTGGCTATCTGCCGGGCGTACCCCGCGCCCCATACCTCGACGTAACCCGAACCGTCGGCGGCTGGCATCGTGGTGAATAGGGCCACGTCATAAGCGGGCACATCGTTTTCCTTCAGTTCGGCGGCGCGGTTGGCGGCTGTTCGTCCTGCACAAGCGCTGTCCCATCCGGTAAGAGGTTGAATTGCCTCGAGAGATCCGCCCCGCTCCGTTCGGCTATTACGGTTAACAGCTCCTGGACGGCGCGTTGCTCGCGCTCCGCAATCTGAAGCGCGATCTGCTTCCTGTTCAGGCAGTCCCGAACCAGGCCCTTCTCACGCTCCGACAGTAGAATCGTCATCCCTCGTCCCCTTATTCGCTAAGTCAGCAACCCCAACTTGTAGTTGTCCGTCGCCGTGTTCAATGTGACACCCGTAAGGAAACTGGAACCGCTGCCGGTCACCTCCTGAACAACGGTGACCTGCTGGTTCACCCCACTCCAGTCCTTGTAGTAGATGGTAACGTAGGTTTTGTTGAGGCTCAGCAGCGCCGTCCCGCTCGCGGGCGTGAGACTGTAACCCCGCGTGTTTGCGATTGTCACACCGGGATAGTCTACGGACGCTACCGTCGCCGTAAATCCTGTGCCCTTGATCGTGCCCCCGAAAATATTCCTGGAGGCGTCAATGACAGTTGTGCCGCTGATTTTGACCAAGCCGCCCACTACGTCGATGTAAGGCGTAGCCTCGCATATCAACTTGATCCTGTCCTGAAGCGCGGAAGAAACGGACAGCGTGAGGTAACTGCCCGAGGCGTTGGTATAGGCGTGAAGACCGACGTATTGCGGCCCGGTCGAAGTCGAGCGAAGGATGAGGATGTCGCCCGCGCCGGTGGTAGGGTCGGCCTGAAGTTGCACGCCGCCGAACGTGTACTGGCTCACGCCCGGCATCCAGATATAGCGATTGACGAAGACGACGCCGGCCTGAACTTGACAAAACGAGTAGTCGGCTTGGGCGGCATGGTTCAATCTCACGTCCAGACCGGCGTAACCGGAACCCTCGCCCGCGAAGTTAGTGATCTGGGCGGTAACGCCGTTTAGGTTGAGGGTGAGCGTGCCCTCCATAGTGATATCGCCGCTGACATCAGCGGTAAACTTCGGTGTCGTCTTGCTCGCGCCGCCGATTCGTAAGGTCTTGAACCACCCGCCTTCCAGCCCCCATACGCAACTGTAAGTTACGTTCGCTTGCGTGCCGGCGGTCGTCGTCAGCGTGATCTGGGTGGCGCTGACGTAGCTGAAAACGGTGTAGGCTACGCCATTGATGTAGATCGTCGCCCCAACCATGCCGGAGACGAACGTGTCGCCCGAAACCCAGTTCACCGTAGTGCCGGCGGTGTTGACCCGACCGGCTTTGGAGTTGTCCACCCCAATGAAGCCGATCTCGGTCCCGATGAGGTTGTAAACGCTGATCCTGCCCACTCGGCCCCCAGCCCCACCGCCGATTAGAAGCTCGTTGCCTCTCAGTCTGTCCGTGGAAACGGTCCCGCTGACAATCAAGTCTCCGTCGATCTGGAGTATCCTGAATTTGTTGCTGGCGATGACGAAGTGCAGGTTCTCGAAGCTGTCGGCATCGGCCCTACTGAGCACCAACTTGCCGGCGGCGTTCCCGACAATGACATCCTGGGACGGGGTGATCCCCGTCTGGATGTTGTTGCGCCGCCCATTCACGTCGAACGAAACGCCGTAGACCGTCCAAGCCTGCGCGCTGGTCGGCACAGGCATGGTCCAAATTGCGGGCGAGGACCGAACGCGAGCGCGAGTCGCGTAAACTGAGGCGTCGTAGGTCACCAGATCCAGGCCGCCCCAGGTCGGATCGCTCGGCGGCGTGAAGGTGGCCTCGACGCGCGCCCGATACGTGCCATCGGCGTTGGCCGGATAGGTCACAGCCACGCTGAACCCGGTCACCACCGCGGTGTATTCCGTGCCGGCAGTTCCGAGGCTGGGCGAGGTCAATTGGATGGAGGCCGCTGGCGTTACTCCGTTGACGTAGGTGTTCGTCCGGTTGTTGGTGTCCACGCTCAGCGCGTAGACGGTGACGTTCTCGGTGGTGGCGGGGAAGTGCGAAAGTTCGTAGCGGTGGCTCGCGCCCGTCTCGATTCCGCTCAACTCGTAATGGACGCCGCTGCGGATCATCTTGATCCGGGCGCCGCCGTAGAGCACGCTGGAGGGTTTCGTCCATGACGCGTCGATGAGAAAGACCTTTTGGCCCTGGCCGTTCGTTCCCCAGCTTGTGTTGACGCCGAATCCCGTAACCAGCGGCGCGTACTCCTGGCCGGTGGACCCGACTTGCTTCTGGACGGTAAGCGTTTTTTTGGGGCAGCTTGCGAGCGGCAACTTCACCGTGTTGTCCCCGTAAATCGTCTGGGCGTAAATCGTGATTTGGGTCGCCACATCCGGCACGGGGATCGCATTCGATTTCGAGGAGGTAAACCCTTCCTGCACCGTATCCAGAAGGACCTCGCCGCTGCCCAAGCCGGTCATGACGATCTTCACCCCCTTGAAGCGGGGGACAGTCGGGTTCGTCCAGGTGGAAGTGACGCGGAAGGCTTCCTGGCCGCCTTCGCTCTTCTCGTAGGCGACCGTGGCATCGAAACCGATCACGTCGTCGTTCTTCGCCAGGGTGCTAAGCGTGACCGTCTTCCCGGTGGGGTTCCCATTGCCGTCTACGGAGAGTGTGGCCTCCGCGTCCAGACTCGCGGCGATGAAAACCCAACTTTCGACCGGGTCTGGGATCGAATCCGCTTCCATCGACATGGTGCCCTTGTAGAAGCGGTCGGCGCCCAACGTCGTGAAGTCTTTAAGCGGTACGGGCCGCGTCGCCGCCTTATAATCGAAGCCTCCACCGGTGGCTGGCGATTTGATCCAAACTTGCACGCCAGACCAATTGTTAAGGCTCGCTGGCGCGATTGCCGCCCAGTCTGCGATCATCCGGCTGCGCAGGGTGTCCCAGTACATATTCGGGGTGAACACCCCGGCGGCATTGGACTGGCCGGCGAGGAACAGCGCTAACTCGGGCACAGCGGGCGACACGGCGGACAAATTGACGGGGATCAGCTCGCTCTCGGCGTCGAGGACCTCGTTGTAGGCCGAGAGATAAACCACAGTGGTCCCCGCGGGGATAGCGATGGCCCTTTGGCCGGCGCTGAGTTCGTAGTCGGGTTCGTTCGCGTCAGTGCCGAGTCGGACCCGATAGTGCGTCACGGGCCGTTCGTTTCGCGCGGTCGGCGGCTTCCAGGAAAGCAAGCGACCCGCCGGGGCGAAGAGCGGCTCACGGGGCGGGTTGGGGCGCCGGTGGGTCACACCGAGTTGCCGGCTCGCCAGACGCTCTGCCGCTCTGCTCACGCCCGGTTCTCCATCTGGCCGATGTGCAGCAGTAACCGCAGGATCGACCCGTAGAAGTTTTTCGCCAGATCGCCCTGGCTGCTGGGCGGCTGGTGTTTAGCGAAACTCGCGTCATCGCTGGAATGGCCGCTGAGTTTCAGCACGAGCTTGAACCAGAAGCGGTGCCCAGCGGTAAGTTTTGCGCGATAGGACGAATCGGTGGTCGATTGCGGAGCTTTGGCGACGATCCCGGTTTTCTTGTTTCCGGTCGTCACCTGCTCGAAGTCGGCGTACCACTCAACCACGAGCGGACTGACGCCCCCGAGCGCAGTGGAAGGCGCGCCATCCCCAATCACATCCAACTGCGGGAACTCTTTCCTCGCGTTGCTGTCGGTGAAGTCGTCCCAGTTGCGGATGTACTCGCCGCTAATCTCCGCCGAGGTTTTGTTCTGCCCCGTCCCGGTGAAGGTCTCGTCGGTGGTTGGGATCAGACCGTCTTCGGGTTGGCCTTCCTGGGTGTAGAAACCGGCCTTAGCGACGATGTGGTGAGGCACGCCAGCCGCGCTGTAGGCCGTACCCGCTGCCGTGAAGTCCTGTCCGGTCGCCGTGTAGGCTTCGCCACCGATGGCGAAATCGTAGATGACGGAGGTGTTGTTGCCGAACCACACCTGGTAACGGTCGATCTCGTTGACAGGATCGAGCAGGTAATCGGCGCAACGGGGCGTAAGGCCGGCCAGCAGATTCTGGAACGGCGCGCTCACGATCTGCAACTGGCGGCTACCGGGCGCGAGCAGAACGATCTGGTTGCGCTGAGTGACCCAAACGGTTCCATAGGGCGTGCTACGCAAAGTGGCCGGCACGGAAATGCCATGGATGCGGCTGACGCCGATCCACTCGTGAAGGCCGTCGCTCTGCTCCACCAGCAGCGATGTCGCGGTCGGCGTGATGACCAGCACCGGCACTTGACCGTCAGCGTCATCGCTGGCCGGCGCCACCACCAGTGGAGCGTCCAGCGATGGCGTGTAGGCGATGTCGAGGGCCGGCCAGGACTGGAGCGGATCGCCGAGAACGTCCGCTTCGATGGCGTCGCCGGCTGCGGCGCTCCAAACCACCGCCGCCAGCTCCCGCGAGGTCGGAACGTA
>ERZ1292632.774-Hain-H43-01um-R2-774-length-34781-cov-9_pt1 | contig 10293 bp, 12 predicted proteins | sample MGYA00564407_ERZ1292632 | MGnify/ENA primary metagenome ERZ1292632 (study PRJEB36523, sample SAMEA6512637) | groundwater metagenome | collected 2019-01-08 | study: AquaDiva: Metagenomics assemblies of 32 groundwater samples | reverse complement strand
AATATTTTATATTCTTCCTGTTCATTAAGACTTTTAGTATCCTTTGTCCTTTTTATAAAATCTCCCTTGCCGACATAATGGACTCTATCGCAAGGTTCATTGATATGATTGCCTATATTATCTTTTAAAACCCATTGTCCGTTTATTCTTTCCCATGCCTTAAAATCCCTCAATGGGTCAATATAAGACATAAACTCATCTTCTGTCATATTTGCAAATTTAAGCCATAAATCCATATCCTTTGGCCTTATATGGTCATATTTCATTACCATTTCAATCCCTTTTTCTCTGCTCATCCTGCCATGTCTTATTTCGGTTGAGGCATCGTCAGTAGCCCTGCCGTAACCAAATTTGAGATATTTAAGATAATCATGCAGGCCGGAGGCATGAATATCATCAGTCTTGTCATAGATATTAAATGTCCTGTCTTTGCTATACGCAGTCTCAAAACCATATTTCTCTATCATAAGTTCAGTCTGCTTTTTAGCGTTCCAGTTGATATAATTAGAAAGATATATGCCTCTTACCCATAATCCTTCTATTTCCTCATTAGTAGGATAAATGAACGGTGCAAGGTCTTTTACGGTTATCCCTTCCTTTATGGCAATAGGGTCTTTAAGTATATCTTCCGGCTCAAAGCCACGCATGGAATGTTCTTGACGCTTCTTTTTGGTAAATTCCACCATATCATCCTGATTGTGCATACCTACAAGCTCACTAAATCCTTCCTCGCCCCATATAATAAGTGGGATTTTATACTTTACAGCTATTTGGATAGGAAAGGTCATTATTCCAGCGTGATAATGCCATGTAATATCCCCTATCTTCTTAAGCATATATCTGGATAGTTTTCTTGCACTTTTAGGATTAGTGGTAAAACGGATTAAATCGCAATTAAAGACTTTGACAAGGTTGGTAAGATTTCTAAGGCCAAGAGCCGTATTAAAGGTATGATTATAGGTAACAAGCAGAGGATTTAACTTGTAAACTTCTTTTATAAGATAAACCTGATAATGACTATCCTTCCCACCTGATACAGGAATTATGCAATCATAGATATTGTCCCTGCATTTATAAGATAGAAGCAAATCTGCAAGTTGTTTTTTCTTTGCCTCCCAGTCTATCTTAGCTCTTGATTCTATATATCTACAACCACTACATATTCCTTCTTCATCAAAAATGATATAAGGTTTAGAATTTCGGGGATATAGGCATCGGGTGCAATAGTTCAATTTAACCTCCTATTTCGCAAAATTCTGGTGGTCTGACATGTATTCCATTTTTCTGTAAATATTCCTTTGCCTCTTTTACACTATGCTCTGAATAATGAAGCCTATTAGCCACAGCTACCGCATCTGCGCCTGCTTTAAAAGCCTCAAGACAATGTTCCCATGTCCCGCATCCGCCAGAGGCAATGATGGGTATATCAACTGCATTGGCTACACTTTTTATTGTTTCTACATCATATCCATTACCCATCCCGTCTCTATCAATGGAAGTCAAATATATCTCGCCAGCGCCCAGCCTTTCTGCTTCTTTTGCCCTTTCTAATGTTCCATGTGGAACATTATAGTCTATTGACACCACTATACATTGAGAACCATATATCTCTGCAAGTTCTGTTATAATGTCAGGTCTTTCTTTGACAATTCTGTTGATAGCTATTTTATCTGCTCCTACATTAAGACAATCCCTCACATCTTGTTTTGTCCTATTATAACCACCAACGGTTAAAGGCGTAGAACACTTATCTGTAAAATCCTCTATAATGCTTAAAAACTCTTTCCTATTATTTTCAGGTGATACATCCAAAACTATAATTTCATCAGCCTCCCATGTATTAAAAAAGTCTATAGCGGTTTTAGCATTTCCAATAATATTTGTATGCTTAAATTCCTTACTCTGGACTATTAGGCCATCCCTGAGTAATATGGTTGCAATTACTCTCTTGGCAAGAGGCATTAACCTTCCCCATCATTATCACATCTACATATTTTCCCATATTAAATCTATTATGTTTCTTTCGGCCTTCTATCTCAAAACCTGCTTTTTGAAACGCCTTTATTGAACCATTGTTGTTTTCCAATATACCAGCTTCTATCTTATGCAGACCTAAAGTATTAAATCCAAAGTCTGTAATAAGATTTATAGCCTCTGTGCCGTAGCCTTTCCCCCATTGACCTTTATCACCTATCAGGATGGATATAGTTCCTACACGCCATACCCATTCTATATCAAGACGGATATTGCCAATATAATTATTATTATCAAGGTATATTCCAAAAAGTCTGCAATTAGGATTATCTAATAATTTATTTATATATCTCTCAACTTCACCTCTATATTGAGATATTGTCTTAACAAAACCACCATAACGGACAACTTCCTCATCTTCAAGCCATTCCTGTAAGGGAGTAAAATTATATACTTTAAATGCCCCAAGATATATGTTTTCTCCTTTTAACTGCATATCTCCATTACGCTTACATTCTCATCTATATTAGTGGCTTTTGGATTTTTCAAAAGATAATCAATCTGATTTTCATACATTTCGTCACCATGAAAACGCCGATGTTCTAATTCTATCATTTCTCTTTTATCACGGTATTTTACAGATGCAACTTCTGTATTTTTAAAATGATTTTCCAAAGTAAGTGTTCCTTCAGTTCCTATAATTTCTATTCCCCACGATTTATCACGGCGGAGATAATCAAGATGAATTTCGCATTGTTCACTTTTCTCCATTTGCATATCTATAATTGCAAAATCATTAAAAGGATAAATTTCTATTCTTCTTTTAGTTTTATACAAATTTTTACATCTTCCAAAAAACCATAAAGCCAAATCTACATAATGCCAACCTGCGTCAAGCAATATATTCGTGTCTTTGATATATTCTTGCCAGTTCTCACGCTGATATGGCAAGTAGTGGGAAAAGTGCATACGGGAATATAATACCCTTCCCACCTTATGGAGTTCTTCTTTCAACTTTATAACAGCAGGGTGAAACCGCATATTGCAGGCTACCCATACATTACCGCCTGCCTTTTGAATTTCCTTTGCTTGTTCCAATGTCGCGGTTATGGGTTTTTCAATAAATACTCTTTTGCCTCTTTTGATTGCTTCCATTGCATATTGATAATGGAAAATAGTAGGTGTGCAAATCCAAACCATGTCTATATCTTCCCACCAACCTGCTAATACTGCGCCTGTAAAAAAAATAGAGTAATCACATTCTGACAGATTCGGGCCTGGGTCAATAAAGTGTGTTTCTTCCCCTTTTTCTTTTAAAAGAGCATAATGGCGTTTACCGATAGAGCCATATCCGATGATTAAATGTCGTGGCATGAATTTCTCCTATTATTTGCTTGTTCTTTAGGTGTTGCCCATCTGCAATTTGAAGGTTCATAATTGCCATAAGGATTAATCCTATCAATACTATGTTTTGAACTTGGGCGTTTGCCCATATCTTTATAAAATTGTTTAAATGATTTTAACCATTCATCACAAACTTTTATTCCCATATCACCATAATATTTATATCTATTATTACTTTTTTCATTACATCTTCTTTTCATTGCCATCCAAATAGTATATTCAGTAGTCCATTTTGCTCCTTTAGTATGACCATGTTTTGTATTGATTTTCTTTAATTTTTGATAAGCATATTTTCCTACTATTTCCTTTTGTAAACATCCACAGCTTTTTGTATGTCCGTTTCTAAGATTTGTACCTACAACTATTGCTTCATTGCCACAATCACACTTACAAAGCCATTGAATACATCCAATATTATTTTTATTATGTTCATTAACAACTAATAATCTACCAAATTTTTGACTTATAATATCTTTCTTCATTTCAAAAATCTTTCCCTATGATTATAACAAACATCTAATTTAGCTCCTAAAAAATCCTCAAAAGTATTTATATCAATCATAGGAAGCTCGTAGCATAAAGCATCCTTATGAAGAAATATATTATCTCTTAGAAATGCGTTTGTTTTACACCAATAAAATCCGCCAGCATCCATTTCATAATCACCGTTCAACATCCCATAGGAATAACAATAATCTTTACCTGCGTCCCTCATCTTTAAAAATGAATTTATCAAATGTTCTGCTGTTACAGCATAGGCACACGGATAGATTACACAGATATAATCAGCCTTAATATCTCCTTTTTCAATATGATAACTTAAAACATCTTCCACTGTTACGCCATCTTCGCATAATGCTTTTGGTCTGTTTATATCCTTTGATATTAAAAATTCATTAAACATTTCAGATTTTTTAACCTCATTTTTTACCCATTCAATGATAGGTTTGCCAAAAAAATACTTATAATTCTTATTTTCCAATCTTTTGCTATTTGATTTTGCCGGTATAAAGGCTGCAAGTTTCACAGGCATTGCTCCATCTCTTTCAAATCTTTTATATATTCTTTTAAATAATCATTTTCTTCACTAATAGCATATTCAGCCTCTGGCGCAATACTTTTACTTTCTACTTCCACGATAGGTATTTCTATCATATTAGCCCCCATTGCAATAGCCATTGCCATAATTGTAAAATTGTTAGAATGTGCAGAATAACCAACGAGACAATTAAATTCATCTTTATATTTTTTTATTAAAGATAATCTTTCATTTTCTATATTAGCAGGATAGCCAGAAGGACAATGATGAATAATAATTTCTACTTTAGAATCTGTTCTACCTATAGCAGTTTTTATCTGTTGTATTGTAGCATAGCCTGTATCAAGTTGGATTACTTTACATCTTTCTGAAACTGCCTTTATAAGAAGCAGTTTCCCTATATCCCTTGACCGTATCTTATAACTTTCACTTGGAAACCAATCTAATTGATTTACATCTGTTATGGTGGCAAAGGCTGGTAGAGCTTTACCTTTGCAATAAGCATGAAGTTCCTTCCATTCATCTTGTGTTAATTCTCTCTGCTTCCAGATGTCTATGCACTTATGCCCATTAAAAAGTTCATCCGGCGTGGGACATTTTTTAGATTCTACAATCTGGAATTTTACAGCATTAAAGCCTGCATTTACAGCCATATCAACCAAATTTTTAGCAGACCCTAATCCCGTATGGGTAGCTCCGGCCTCGGCCACATAATAGATAGGATTGTCGTTTCCTATTTCCTTACCGCCTAAACATATCTCGTGTTGTCCCATTTTCAAGATACCTCCCTATATTATTTTCCTCTTTTGCCTTTTTGATTATATCCAAAACTTCATCAGCGCATTTTATATAATAATCAATCTGTTCATATGTATGCGCAAGGCAGAAATTATTTAAGCGGTTGACTAAAATCTTTCTTTTTAATAGCTCTTGTTTATATAGGGTCTGATATTCATTGTTGATAAAAACAAGGCCGCAGCGGGAAGGCAGTCCTTTTACTTCCGCTACATCTGTAAGACCCTTATTCACAATAAGTTTTTCTATTGTCGTTTTCCATTCTATGCCTATTTTCCATAAATAGGCGCCCTTTTCTTCAAGTTCTCTTATTGTCTCAAGGGCTACGGAGAGGGCTAAAGTCTCTCCGCCAAAGGTAGAGGAAGCAAATACCCCGCCATCATCCATAAGTTGCATTAGAGCCCTTCTGCCCACTACAGCAGATAACGGCAACCCATTTGCCATGCACTTGCCGAAGCAGGATATATCAGGAGTTATTTTTAATATATATTGAAGCCCCTTGATGTGGTTTCTAAACCCTGTTAAGACTTCATCAAAAATAAGAATGATATTGTTTTCTCTTATTATAGAGGATATTTCATTGATATTTTCCATATCCGGTTCTACAATAACGCAGGCTATATTATCTTTATATTGTTCAAGAAAGTATTTCAGTTCTTCTACATTCTTAAATTGTTTTGTTAATTCCTGCACAGCTTTCGGAATCCCTTTATTCCTTTCTATTAAGCCAACATACCAATCATGGAAGCCATGATAGCTTCCTGCCAATACTATATCCTTTTCTGTATAAGCCCTTGCAAGACGGACAGCTATCTCTGTTGCATCAGAGCCGTTCTTAAAGAATTTCACCATTTCAGCAGAAGGAATAAGTTCAACTAATTTTTCTGCCAATTCTATTTCTACAGGATGAGGAATAGAAAAATTGGAATATCCCTCCACACAATCCGCCATATCTTTATATCCAAGTATCATACTTCCTAATCCCATGTCAAAATCATGGTATTTTCCCCCATCTACCGTATAAAGAAAACCATTTATACCATAATCGGCAAAAAGAGGTTTAGTAAAATATCTATAACTTTTACTATATGTTTGTGAGGCCGATGGAATGACCTGTAAAGCCCTATCTAATAAGTTTTTTGAGATTTGTGTTGATTGTTCTGTCATTTTTAAATATCCCCTTTAAAATCTTTTTAGTCTCTTTTGGATTAGATTCAAGGGCGAGCCTTAAAATCTCCATCCATAAAATATTGTTATTAGTCCGGATTTCTTTTATTTTATTCAATATATTCATTCTGTAAAGATGTTTCATGTAGAATATCAATCCGCGCCTTTTTCCCCATTACTGAATAATATGCCTTTGCATCCATACCTCTATTTGGTCTAAGTATGCCTATATTCTCAGATGTCAATAATTCCCCCTGTTTAATATCCTTTATAACCCATAGGCTTCTATTATGGTATTTATCTCCTTTAATTGAATAATCAATATTCCCCAAAGCCTCCCATGCATTTTTACATTCTTTTACCAAAATCTCCATTTCATCAGGGAATAGGGCAAATTGAGCATCAGGACAACCATTCTTTGAAAGGGTAAGGTGTTTTTCAACTGCCACCGCGCCTAAAGCCACCGCAGCTATGCTTACCCCTATTCCCTTTGAATGGTCTGATATACCCGTATCAAAGCCAAATTGATTCTTAATATCAGGGATTGTCAGTAAATTAAAATCTTTTGCTTCTGCGGGATAATTAGAGACGCATTTCATAAAAATTGCATTAAGAGGGGAAAAGATGTTGTTAGCAAGATAATTATAATCAGAATAATTCATCATGCCTGTTGAGATAAAAACAGGCTTATTTGTTGCCCTAACTGCCTTCAATAATGGTGAATGATTTGTCTCAAAAGAAGCTATTTTATAGGTAGGGCATTGTCCTTCTTCTTCAAGAAGATTTAAAGCCCTGATGCTAAAAACAGATGCAAAGGGTATTATCTCAACTCTATGGCAGATATGAAATAAATTAGGAAGCCATGCTTCGGGGATATAGGTATTTTTATATTTGGGAAGCAATCCAGGGTCTATAGTAATATCTTCGGGCATATATACCTGAAATTTAACAGCATCACAACCACAATCTTTGGCAGCCTTGAACATATCAACTAATATATTGAAATTCTGTTTATGATTGCCCGATAGTTCAGCAATCATAAACGGTGGATTGAATCTATCTATAATTCTATTTTTTATCTGCATCACGACGATGTATATTCAAAAAGTTTATTGTTTTTATTTTCTTTATGGATTATAAAACAATCATCCTTTTCGTGGGCAAACGGACTTTCTTCAAAAGATATTAACTTTTCGTGCATTTTTTCGCCTATTCTTTTACCTATAACCTTTATTTCACATTCAGGACAGATTGCAGAGGCAATATCCTTTATTTTCACCTTTTTAAGTTTAGGTATAAAAATCTCCCCACCCCTCATATCAAATAAACACTTTAAAACAAATTGAACAGCCTCATCAGGTGTGAGCCAAAACCTTGTCATATTTTCATCTGTAACAGTCAGGCAGCCGGAAGTTTTTTGCTTATTAAACAGTTCAATAACACTACCCCTTGACCCTTCAACATTACCATATCGGACTACACTTAATCTTGTCTTGCTATAAACATTACTATTAACTATTAGTTTCTCGGCACATAATTTGGTTGCACCATAGAGATTTATAGGATTTACAGCCTTATCACTGGATAACATCAATACCTTTGATACCCCCCTGTCTATGGCGGCATTGATTACATTCTGTGTGCCTAATATGTTGGTTTTGATTGCTTCTATCGGATTATACTCTAAGGCGGGGACTTGCTTTAATGCGGCGGCATGAATTATATAATCAACATTGGTAAATCCTCTCTCTAATCTTTCCTTGTCCCTTATATCCCCAAGAAAATAGACAATCCTGTCATCCTTTATTTCCTGAGCCATATCCCACTGTTTTTTTTCATCCCTTGAAAATACCCTAATCTTGCCAATTCCAGTTTTAATAAGTTCTTGAACACAGGCAACCCCAAAAGTGCCTGTCCCGCCTGTGATAAGAATGGTCTTATTTCTCAACCCCTCACCTTCCATTCTTTTTTTTCTTTCCTGACATACGGTCTCTTATAAGGTTTACTCAGCCATTCTACGACACTTTCTATATTAAAAGGGTTAAATGTCCCCTTTCTGATTTCCCGCAAAGTCAAATACCTTGATATACCCTTTGCCCTTGCCAAATCCCTTGTCCTGAAACAATATTTCCTGTCATCACCCTTCTTTTTAGGCATTATTGAATTAAAAGAACCATGTAAATTTTAAAACAAATTCAAGTTAAAACATCACCCCAAACACAGCCGACATAGTCCAGCCATTCAGGTCTGAATTAACATCAATAGGTTCGCCAAAAGGTGTTAAAACAGCCTCCGCATCTTCTGTCCATATATGCTTTGCCTCAACCCCTGTCCATATTCTCTTATTTATAATATAATTAACTCCCATCACAGCATGGACGCCTAAAACATCATCACTTGCATTAACAGTATCCTTTTCGCCTAAAACCACAAAATCACTTTCCAATTCAGCATGGTATAACCCGACCCCACCGCCTGTATATGCCTTGAATTTATTAGATACAGGGACAAAGAACTTAAGGATCAGAGTAACAGGGATAATCGTAATCCTATCTTCTTCCATAAAATCTTCCGCCTCATATTTAGCCCTTGTCTGTATATATCCCAAACCACCCTCTATTGCAAGAGTAGAGGTAATTTCTTGCCCTACTGCAACCTCACCCGCGGAACCTTCCTCAAAATCATAATCAGCAAGGCCGCCAGAAGGGCTATATATTCCCCCTTTACCCACTACATATCTTTCCTCTGCCCTACAAAGACTAGCAATAAATATAATCAAAAGGGTAATAATCGCTGCTGCTGCTATGAACTCTACATTTAGAAAACCAGATATGCCTAACACTCTTTTATCGTAGGTCTTAAACATATAAAACACCCCCCTTTTAAAGAGATTTTATATCATTTATTGCTATAAATACTATAAAATCTAAATCCTGTCAAGAAGATTTTTCATCATCCTCAGCTTCTATATCTATAATATCATCATCGTTATTTTGATTTTGCCCAAGAAGCTGGGCTATAATAGGCGAGAGTTCCGTATCCTGACTGTTAAATACATTCAACTGTTGAAAAACAATACCTGGCTGGTTAGAAGAATAAAGTCCAATGCTTCTCTTTATATCCGTAATCTTCTTATCTACATAAACACAAAAAACCTGTAATTCCCTTAAATTGTCAATGTTTCTATTATCCTTCAACGCCTCCCTTAATTTCTTTGAAATCTCGTAAAAATCCTTGATTTCCTCTATATCGTGTTGGATAACATCAGGCAGTTCATCTATATATTTCTGGGCCTGACCTTCTATAAGCTCTTTATTCCGTGTCTGCCTTATCCTTTCTACCTGCTTTATAGTCAATCCAGTATTCTTGGCAATATGCTTAATTTCTATATCTTCATTTAATTTGTTCATAACTTCTATCTTTTTAGTATCCGGCAACCGGTCAGAGGAACCTTTCATATAACCCACTCTTACACTATCTGTAATGAGGTGTCAAGCAATTTTAAGAAGGCTGATTTCAATGATAAGGATAAAGTGATAGGGTGGTAGATATGCCTTTAAGATATAAAACAGCCCACAGAGGCAGATAGAAAGCGTAAGAGGCTATGTGTCTGTCTGTCTGTGTGTAGATGTGTAGGGATGGGGACTACATAATTGCCCAAGGGGACAATTCCCAAAACCGCTCCCCTCCCCCCCCCTCTCTATGCAATTATTTCATAGCATTTTGATATTGATTTTCAATTGATAATACGACCACTTAATAAAATCAATAACTTACAAGAATTATAATAGACATAATGTATGTTATGCGACAAGTGATTTCTGATACCTGAATTAAAACAACGACATGATATATTTTTCATAGTATTATCAAAATGCTAATTGATAATGACTTTCAACAGGCATAACGACATT
>ERZ1292632.4307-Hain-H43-01um-R2-4307-length-10296-cov-9_pt1 | contig 10296 bp, 15 predicted proteins | sample MGYA00564407_ERZ1292632 | MGnify/ENA primary metagenome ERZ1292632 (study PRJEB36523, sample SAMEA6512637) | groundwater metagenome | collected 2019-01-08 | study: AquaDiva: Metagenomics assemblies of 32 groundwater samples | reverse complement strand
TCCTCTAACCACACCGAGATCGTAGCGGGGATGAATTCCTGCCCCGCGGAAAGATATGTGGGGCACCTGACATGACCCGACTTGATACGACGGAAACACTCTTCCTCAAATGCGCGGCAGAGTGCGGCACGCTCATAGATGCGGTGCAAGATGCTTTCGTTCATAGTTTCCATACTGGATTACGCGTCTTGGCTTCCGCTCTCCAATATGCACGCAACGTTCTCAGCACGTCAGCGAACGTCCACAGCTCAACTATGTAGCCCGTTGGCCGCGGATTTTCTATACGCGCGCCACAGGAGCCGCAGATCACAGCATCCCCGTCCTTGTGACTTCCGGGCGCATAACCGGACGCGCCGTGCGTAGATAAGCAGTTAGTCATATCACTTCCTCCTTCTCTACCTCAATCCTAGTACGCGGGTATTGCGCACCTGTGATAGCCGCCGTGAATCCGCACTTGGAACAAGTATGATGATAGCCAGGGTCCGCTGTCGGCCACATCATCCCGTTGTAACGCATTTCACCATCACACGGCTTCACTGGACACATCCAGCGCTGTTCATACGTCCGCACTGGGCGCTCGATAAGTAGTGGCTCCCCGCGAAACCATCTTGAATTGGCACACTGCTTACCAAACTCATTCCATTCTGGTTTCATTCCTTCTCCTCCCGCCCCGGTCGGGTGGCGAGCATTTGTTGTGCGGAGGTTTCATTATCCGCAAACCACTTGCCGAGATAAGTATCAATCATGTATTGCTGAACCGCCTTCATGTCAGGCTTATCGGGTAACACGGTCTTTTCATAAGCCGTGATGATGCGATTCTCCACGGCAATGATTTGCTCTGAGACTTCGGCCAACGTGAAGCCGCCGTTACGGGCCTTTATTACAAACTCACGTTGATCTTCCGGCATTGGCAGCGTGACTTTCCCAGATAGCAGAATTTCCTCGCCTTGCAGCCCTAACCGCAGAATGTGAGAGGCGTATTTCGTATCGTACCCGTAGGCATCCACCAATTCGGGACGAGTTACATTCCGCTGCCCACGCAGCCCCAACAGGCGTTCATGCTGCTGCCTCATGTAACCGCGAAACGGCGCATAACATTGCTTGCTGACGATGTGCGGCGCAAGTTCACGTAGATGTCTGCCTCGTGCATCTATCGTGCGGATATGTTCTTCTGGAGCGAACAACGGAAGAAGAATTGTCGGATTTCCCTTAGTAGCAAGATGCAGGAATTTCCGCAGTCCGTATGCCACAAAATCAATGTCTCCCGCTTCCGAACGCACGCCATCAGGCTTAGTACGCCAAGTCCAAGTATCTTCAACAAAGAAGCCAACGAAACGGGCCACAGGCTCAACGGCTACGGCCATGATGTCCAAGTCCTCCAACCCATCGGCAACCTTGGTACCGTGCAGAGTTGATCCCATCACACATTCTAACATGATGTCCAACGCAAACGAAGGCCCTGCGGCTTTAGTGCTCATTCGTAACCCCCCACCGCGACAAGCGTGAATCTGTGTCCGGCAAGGTCGCCGACGCAGGAAAGTAGCAATACCCTATGGCCCGGCCTACTGCTCATTCCATAGTAGTAATCGTCCTCGCCATCAACTACCCCGAAAAAGTGCCACTCGTTCCCATGAGAATCACGGAATCGCTGGCCAATTAACGGGCGGGACTCTTTCATGATGGCCCGCCAGTTGCCCTGGCAGATACAGTCGGGATCGAACAGCTTGTCGGCCTGTGATGCCGCGCGCCAGTTCATCGCGTCACGCACTAAATTGTCGTAATCTTCTTGCGATAAATTGTTAGTAGCCATTCATTTCTCCCGAGGCCCATCATACTGTATAATCATACGGCCATCGGTTAGCCGGATCAAAATCTCATCTTTCTCAAGCTCCGGAACTAAGTGCCTTTTCCCATTCCTGTCGGGTTCATAGTACGCCCGCCGTATCCGCTGCTTGCTTTTCACTTCAACTTCTATAGTTGGCCCAGCAATGGACAACACTGGATTGATCTGATTCATAAAAATCTCCGAACTAATTCATTCCTGCCGTTTCCCAATCGTGACGTATTGGGGAACGTCATAGCAACCTTTACGGTAGTGCTGGATCTCCAAACCACGATACTTCAAGATTTCCCCACAAGTGCATGGGATGTCTGTCTTCGGGTTGGCCATCGGATTCTCCGCCGGACGAAACATCCCTAAAAAGCGGTGCCGTTCTGGGGTGATTTCCAACGCTGGCACAGCTTTTCCATCTAGATATACATCACTCATGCCGCCCTCCTGAGCAATCAAACACTGCGCCGGTACTGTAAGTACAACCACTGGAGGCCAGCCAGCAAATCAGCTCCACGACATCCTCGACCTGGCCAATACGGCCCATTGGCACCTTCGCCACCATGGCGTCCAATTGCGCCTGTGGGACGGAGTCGAAGAACGCGGTCTTTATGGCCGAGGGCGCCACGCAGTTGAGCAGCACCCCGGTCTCGGCCGTCTCACGCGCGAGCGCCTGCGTGAAGCGAATCACGCCCGCCTTCGCCGCGCTGTACGCCGGAGCGAGGGGGTTAACAGCATCGCGCCCTATGACAGAGGCCACGTTGACCACGCGGCCATAGCCACGCTTCACCATGTGCGGTACCAGCGCGCGGCACACTAGGAACTGACTCGTCAAGTTCGTCCTTATGACGTCCTCCCACTCGGCGAGCGAGTAGGCCAACGCGGATTTCGCGGGGCCGAAGACACCAGCCGCATTAACTAGAACGTCAACATGGCCGAGCGTCAGCAGCGCATCATCAACACCCTGGACCACCGCGGCCTTAACCCGCACGTCAACCGCCTTGCCATATATGCCCCGCAGGTAGTTAGCAGCAACCATCGCGCTTAATTCGTCAACGGCACGTACTACACTATCACCATTAAGCCCCCAGACATATACCGAAGCCCCCGAGCGCAGCAGCCGCTCCGCCACTGCGCGTCCAATGCCGCGCGTGCCCCCGGTAATGAGAGCGTTCTTGCCGTGAAAATCAAACTGGTTCATGCGTCATCTCCTTATTCTCCAATAGTTGGCGCCGCGGTCGCCCCGCAGCCAGCATTGCGTCCACGTCTGCTACCGCCGCATCGCCGAAGCGCCGCCGCAGCATCACTTTGTATTCCGCGCGCGAGAAGTACGCGAGGTGTGCGCGGTCCCGGAAATCCAGCACCTCCGCCCCGTTCAACGTCTCCGTCGGTAACGGCAGTGCCTCGTAGGCGTGCTGTGCGTAGCCGATCCACCCCGGTCCCCCAGGATCATCGGGTAGTAGCCAGCCACGTCTTTTCGCCTCCCCATAGAGTTGCGAGCCCGGATAGGCCATCGCTGAATAAAAGTTTGCCCACTCCGTGTTAAGTTCACAGGCCAAATCCAACGTTTCCTGCATCGTCTCACGCGTGTCGTCGGGGAGCCCGAAAATGTAATTGGCTCCCACTGCGATGTCCGCCTTGCGCACGCGGGCCACCGCCTCTACAATCTCGCGCCGACCAAAGCGGCCCTTCTCCACGCCGTGCCTGACGTGTGCGCTTGCGCTCTCGATGCCAATGCCCAGCCAGTTGAACCCGGCCTTCTTCATGTGTGCCAGCATTGCCTCATCTTTCACTGTGTCCACTCGCGCGTAGGCCCAAATGTTGACGTGCGGCGCGAGCCCCATGTCTATCAAATGGTTGCAGAACTGCCATACATGCTGACGGTTAAGCACAAACATCTCATCCGGGATCTTGACGTGTAAGAAACCGTACTGTCGTACTAAGTTGACAAGCTGCACGGCGCAGTTAGCCGGACTCCAAAACCGGATGCCACTCGCACCAAACGGCGCATTGATGCTGCAAAACGTGCATCTCCACGGACAGCCCAGACTCGTCTGGAGAGAAACATAAGGGGAACGATTCGAGTATCCAAACGTATGCCAGTTATGAGCCCGGTAGCGTGCGAGGTCAAAGCGATGAAACCCGCGAGTCGGCAATTCTGCATCTAGGTCATCAATGTTCAATGGTGCTGGCCGATGGACGTGCCACTTCGTATACAATCCCGGCACGTCAACGATCCATGATCCCCCTTGATCTCTAACCGAACCGTTACTTATCTGTCGCAACAATGCCTTCAAAGCTAATGGCCCCTCACCACGCACCACGTATGTCCACGGCCCCTCGTACAATGTGCGCTCGGGCAAAGCCGAGGGATGCGTCCCCAGCGCCAAAGTGTGGATGCCCGATAATGCTCGTGCCACCGCCTCCGCCGCGGGCAGGCACTGCGTAGAGGCCGAGGGCTGCTGTCCGTACACCGGGAATACGGCCAGATCGGGGTTGAACAGCCGAATCTGCGCCGCGGTCTGCTCCACGTCCCACCCCGCCACCCCCGCGTCCAGTACGTGGGCCTCATGGTTGTGCCGTGTCAGGTAATCCGCGATCATCCCTGCCCATACCGGGATCTCGATCGCGGCCAGTTCCGACAACCCACCGTAGACTCCAAGACGCGCCGGGGCATTTACTACCACCACTCGTTTCATCTCTCGTTCCTCCTACTGTGGCTTCGGCAACAAGCCCTGCTCACGGCAATACACCAGGCACGAATCCGTACAACTGTCCATCCACGCTTCCGCGTCACCCGGTTGGCCCGCATACTTCACCCCCTGCTCCTCTACTTCACACATGGGACAATACTCACCACCCTCACCCGGTTTCTGTCCCATCAAGTACAGACCGCCCAGTTCCAACGCCTTACCTGAGAGCATCCAATAAGCCGACAACAATGGATCGTAAGTCAATGGCGTGGCTGTCCCTTCCAATTCTTCCACCATGCGGTCTGCTGCTGCTTCACCGTCCTTCGAGATCAACGCCACCATACCTTTATCTATTACCAGCTGCCGGAGCCGATCCCAGTGCGTTCTGCAGAACTTCATACTACCTTCGGCCGCATCCTGATCTTTGGACGAGGGCATTGCTGACTTAACTCTTTCACAACCCAGTACCCCACCGTGCAGTTGGAACAGTAAAGTGAGAGGCACCCAGCAAGTGTAGCCACTGGGTTCTTCATATCCACTATCTTTTCTGATTTACAAACTTTGCACTGCATGAGTTTTTCTTTCAGTCTGTCTAGACCCCTCGTGATCGCGTTCCAAGACAAGCAAATGTGGCTCTATCTGTAGAGCCAGGAACCGCAACTTCCAAAACTCAGATTCCTCCAAGCACCGGCGCGCTTCCCGCACCCTCTCTACTGCCTCGCGTCGACGCCCCAGCTTATCCAGTGTAATACCAAGGAACAAAAGCCCCAAAGCATTGTCTGTAGTCATGCGCTCGCATATCTCTTTTAGCATCGCCGCCTTCTTCCCAAGCCGGGCACTGTCCGTCATCGCTAGAATCGGTTCATAGTTAATTTTGTAGTCAATCGTGAACCAAATATCCTCCATCTCCATTCGCTCGGGAAGACGCCCCGCGTCCCCACCCAGCAAGTCGTGAAACGGCTTGGCCCTCACTTTCTCAGTACGCTCGCGCCGTTGCAGATTACCCGTTGCGCCGACGGAAAATGTGCGCGCCTTTCCGAGCACCGTCGTCGGGATGTCTCCGAGCAACCCCTGATCCACCATCATCTGGTAAATTGGAGTTCCCGGCATCGGAGTTAGAATCTGAATTGGATACCAATCCAATTCCATCTCCACCGCCAAACTAACTGTGTCCCGCAACGCGCCCACAGTTTCACCCGGAAACCCAATCACAAGAAAGCCTTTAGTAAAAATCTGTGGAGCCGTACACAGCATCACCGCTGCCTTTCTAAAGGTCTCGGGAGTTCCTGGCTTCTTCATCATCCGCAGCATCTCGGCGCTTCCCGATTCGATCCCGATATTAAACCCGACACACCCGGAAGCGACGCACGCCCGCAGCAGCTCCGGTGTGAGCGCCGCGGCGATGATCCCATTAGATGCGTCCCAAGTAATTCCAAGTTGCTGCTCAGCAAGAGACGTGAACAATTCTACTGCACGATCTCGATTATAAAAAAGATCATCGTCCAGCCACATAATATGCTTGGCCCCGTAGCGACTAACTAACTCTTTTACCTCCTCCACAACAGCCCGCACGTCCCGCGAGCGCACCCCTGGACCATTCACGCTGCGCACACTGCAAAACCCACACTGGGCGCGGCAACCGCGTGTCGAAAGCGCCGTTGCTGCAACCACCTCCCGTTCCCGAAGAAAAGTATAGGCCCCGATCTTCCCGACCCTGGAATACTCTGGGATCGGTAGCGCTTTATAGTTCGGGGAATACTCCAGCACATCAGGAACGTTGCGCTTCGTGAGCTTCAACACCCGCGCACCGTCCCGACACGCGACTTGAGCCAACCGCGCTCCCGACACCTCACCGTTCACAAAGCGAAGAAAATCTGGGAACGCCTTGTCTGCCTCATAAAGAAACACAAAGTCCACCATGGGCACATCTTCCAAAAGCTGCTCCGTGGTGAGTGTCGGGTGGACACCACCCGCTACTATCGGCAACGCAGGGAACGCCTCCCGCAAGTGCGCGGCCACGGTTTTCAACCACGAGTGTCCAAGATTAAACATGCAAGACAACCCAACCATATCCGGTCGGAATGCCCGCACCTTATCGTCCAACGCCCCGCGCCACTCCTCGACATCAAACCACTCCGGCGAGCGCACGTCTGAAGCGTGCGCCAGGAGCACGAAATGAAGATCAATCAAGTCCACCGAGAAACCACCCTGCTCTAGAATCCGCGTCAATATCCCTATCCCATAAGGAGGAAAACAAGGATAGCGTCCGGCATGAGCGTGAGAGTACTCGAACGTCTCCTCGGGTATCTGTGGGACCGCAACAAACAGCACCCGACGACACGCACGCCCCGCAAACTGCGCCCCAATTAGCTGCTCAAGTCGCGATTGGGCAGTAGTCGTGAGGACACTCTCCTCAAACTTGTGTTTGTAAACCGGCTTCGCCATGCACCTCAGTCCTCGACCTTGTCAGGATCGTAATGCAAATTGATCGGCATGTTGAACGAATCCCACTCACGCCCGTACTGGTAAGCACCACAGCGTATCATCGCAAACATAGCAAGCGGGGATTTTCCCCACCGCAGATAGAATAGACGCTCGTCATGGGCTAGATCTCGCCCATGCTCCTCAGGGGCAACACGGTCTGATGTCATACGCAGTAGATGGTGTACATGGGCGCGACAGGAACGATACGCACGCTGTCCACTTTCATACACCTGCATGATAAAATCCGAGTCACAGTAAATCTTCCGATAGGCTTCGTCCATTAACCGTCCCCGCCGCCACATCATAAAAGGAGAGTACATCCCCTCCACAATACAATCCTTGGCGCTCGGTGGCCCTATGATCGCTCCTGGTTCGAATGCTGAAAGTGCGGCTACTCCACAATCCTTGCGCTCCTCAAAGCACCTCAACAACTCTGTATCCCAATGCGGCGGTACAATCACGTCGTTTCCCGTACTGACGATAAAATCCCCGGTCGCGGCACAGGCCCCAGCATTGAACTCTTTGATCGCGCCGATCTTCGGGTTGAAGTTGATGTATTTATCAATCTGATGCCACCCCTCATAATCCTGGAGCGCTGGATCGAAGTGATTGTGCGCAGCCTCTACTACCACCAGCTCGAATGGCTTGTCCGCGTGCGCCCGCAACGTCTTGATCGTGAACTCCGTCATCGCCCGTAGAAAGGGCGTTGGTGTAAGGACAGGCAACACCACAGAAATTCTCATGGCTTTGGCTTCCTCGGACGGAACGGAAACGGTGGCGGATACGGGCGCGGCAACGGATGCGGGGTGGGTGCGGGGAGCATTTTTATAACCCACGTTTGCCGTCACCGACGGTGATATTTAAATGATCACCACCAGAAACAGTCAACCCCGCTGATCCCGTAGAAAAAGTTGCAGCCGCAACGGAAGCAGGCCGGGAAGCGCAAGGCGCCTCCACTAAAGAATCTACAGGTAACTCTCTAGCCTGCTCCGCTACGGGTCCGTGAATGGAAGAAACATCTGAGGGAATAATCTTGGCGCGTCGTTCCTGCTCTCTCAGCAATGCGTGGTAATGCTCTACTGTCCACTGATAAGACGCTTCAAATGAGCACGTTCTGCTAATCAACTTCCACGCAGCTTCAATAGCGTCTCTCAATTCCGCATTGCTCAACCTGTTCTCCGCAACCTTGATCGTCACATACTGTGGCACGTCCCAGTACCCGCGCTGCCAGTGCTCGAACTCCTGACCACTGTATATCTGCGGGTAGCGGAAAAAGCCGATGAATTGATGCTTCTCCGGATCAACCGCTTCCGGCGCTTCGAGCTTACCGTTGATAAGAACTGTTGAGATCTTCACGTCCCATACTCCTTTGAAAATTAGAAGCTAACCATCTGGCCCCACGTAGAACACCACGTGGTCATTCTCCTGTGCAGCACGCACGATTTTGCTTGGAGTAAAATCAACACCCAGCACCCAGGTTTGTTTCACTTGAGACAATACCGTTGACACGTACTCCACGCACTGCCACTGATTATCTGGCTCCGGGGGCAACAACCCCAAAAACGCTAGTACCGCTTGCACCTTTGAATACCGCTCCCCAACTTTAGACAATGCATAATCCTCGGTCTCCGCGGTCCACTCCACCTTAAGTGGCACCCAGTAAAATGGGGCCAACCTCGAGAGTGGGAAGATCCGGACACCAGTCTGTACCGCCTCCAACACAAACACCCGCTCCGCGCATCGCCACGCGATGCCAACATGACAATACTCTGAACGCGTGAACATTCGGACCATCTGCACTTCGAAGTCGTAAAACGAGCGCCAGCCTCTATGAGACCATGCCAGCAGATCACCGGAAGCAATCTTCGACCGTGCCTCAGTGTAGATCACGACCCGGCCCCTTCACCGCCTCCGACTCTTCCCGCTCTCCGTACACCATCGCCCGCGCCGCGTCGAGCAACGCCAGGTAACAGCGCTCACACAAATCCAACCCTCCCATCTGCCGCACCAGCGGCATAGGCAGCGGACACAACGGATACGCTACCACGTGCCTTTCGCACTCCACAGACCCGCACTTAGCACAGGTGACTTCGTAGGTGACTCGGATTGTCATTCTCTTTACTCCTTACTCTGGTCGCACCAGCAACTGCCACCACGAAGAGGCTACAGGCAGTGGCAGAACTTCTTCACGCATCGGCTTATTATAACGTGCTTCTTTCTTTTTCAAAACTATTTTTTCTTCCTGACCCGCCTTCGCACCACAACGCGACCGCACGACCCGCACATTAGCCGCACCGGGCACCGCGCTCGGGGGCTGTGATGGCGTGTGCAGCTCCCAAAGACGAGCGTCCCGGACCACCCCCAAAACACCTGGGTCCGCAGCGGGCAGCGGCAACACTCTAGGGGCCACGGTCTCCACCATTTCTTATTTGCCTAGATGCTAACATTAGGAGAGCGACCCGGAAGCTTCACCGGCTTGGCACGACTCCACCGATCGTTACCCTCATAATACTCGCGCACAAAGTACCGGATAAGCTGCGGCATCATCGAGATGATAGCTCCGGTACGCGGATCCTGCTCCAACTTAACTAGCGTACCACCGCAATGCACCTCTTGTTTTATCTTGTTTCTGGTAAAGATCGTCTGGTCCTGCCCGCAACCCGTACACACCACCCACACGTTGCGAATGTTGCCCGCCCACAGCTTGTGGTAGTGGCCGTAGAGCGCGACGGCAGGCTTCTCGCCCCCTTCCAATGCCTCGATAATCTTCTGCACCGAATAGGACAGCGCATAAGCCGTGCCCCCACCAGGATGCACTACGGCTAACTTAGACTCTTTACCGCTGTTGGCGTTGATAAGACGGACGTGGGCCTCCATAAAACCCAGATCCACCCAATCCTTCCGCCCGTTCTCCACCATGGTCTGCTCCGCGCGCTTGCCGATATCAATGCCCTCCGACCGCGTCCACCACCCCTCATGGTCCTCGCCCGTTACCGCATACGTCACCAACCCCTTGCGCTGCGGGTAATTCTCGGCCAAATAACGCAACTGTGGCTCAATCCCATGCACTAGCAACTCATGACGATTGAAATCTCTTTCCCCATCCACCCAGTTCCCGGTATGGAACACACGATCTACGCCAGCTTGAGTATAACGGTCGTAGAGATCGTTGGTAACGTCAAGACGCTCATACTTACTGCCCAGATGCGAATCCCCCAGTGCCCCGAACAAAAACGTATTGTCTTTGCGCGACACGTACTCATGAATCTCTGCACTGGAAAAAGCCGG
>ERZ1292632.4305-Hain-H43-01um-R2-4305-length-10299-cov-4_pt1 | contig 10299 bp, 11 predicted proteins | sample MGYA00564407_ERZ1292632 | MGnify/ENA primary metagenome ERZ1292632 (study PRJEB36523, sample SAMEA6512637) | groundwater metagenome | collected 2019-01-08 | study: AquaDiva: Metagenomics assemblies of 32 groundwater samples | reverse complement strand
GCGGTCTGCGCTTTGATCTTCCACTCAGAGACCGGCTTGCCCTCGCCCTCTCGCATGGCATCTTCAAGCGTATAGCACTCTTTGACGCCATCGACAAACAAGGTTCCGGCAGTGCTTCTTTCAGTCAAAACGTCGCGCTGGAGCCTGATCTTCATGGCTTCGACTCTCCATTGCGTTTCAGATAACTTCCGATGCGAAGCGAGTCGGTAAGCCTTGCCGCGTTTCCAGCGAGCACCTGAATGTGCGGCAGCACCTTCGAGTAAATCAGGAGAAAGAGCGGGTCTGTCCGTGGTCTGACCTGTTTCAACTCTGCGGCGCTGGGCATCGAGCCGACGATAGTTGAAAACGTCCAGCTTAAGGCCGCAACGCCGAAAGAAACCAGCAACCCATGTGAGTCAATCCATTCCAGCATCCCGCCCTCCCGTTAGTCCGCGTATTCCTTCAGGAGTTCCTGAAGACTGCCGTTGAAAATCTCCATCGCTTCACTGAGGCTTACTTTGTCGGGAGTGGCCGGATCGTCCAGCGCCTCTCCCACTCTGGTAACCAGCTTGCCCGCTACCTGAACGATTTCACCTTTTGTAAGTGCCATATCACTTCTCCTTTTCTGCGTTCGGCTCATGGTATACATGGTCCGATTCCTGCATGTGTTTTTCTACACTCATAGGGACCAATAGAGGAATTCCCCTTGTGAGCGGCGACCTAAGCCACAGAAGCCCGACCCCAGCCGCCATTGCGCCGCTACCCATAAACAACGCTAGCATAAACGCTACCAGCGGGGCATCCCCTGTTTTGATGGACGTATAGCCAACAGCACCAAAAGTCCCAAAAAAACAGACGAATGCCGTCCCAAAAATCGACATCCCCTGCTTGAACCAATCCTCGGCGAGCTTCGATGCTTTGTTGACCTGCATCCAGCCTACAATTACACTCGAAATGGCTTCAAAGATGCCCATAATCAGCTACTCCGTGCAAGCCTTACACTGATCCTTTGAGACGAATTCCTTGCGCATCTCAGCCCCGAACTTCAAAAGCGCCAGTTCCAGGTCTTTTTTTGTGACCATGTTCTGCTTCATGTAGCGGATGCTGTCGTAATTGATGCCCACATAGAAAATCGCCGTCCCTAAGACAATGATTGCCACGACTGCCGAGCCGGGATTTTCCACCAGCATTTTCATCAGATCAAGCATTCGCGCCCCCAAGCAGAAGGTTGTTCATGGCCCGATATACCCAGTGGCTATTTTCCAGTTATCCCCGTAGCGGTATTCGTTGATCTCTTGCGAATTTGTCCGGTTGACCTGCTCACCTATCGAAAAAAAGCTGATCGGCGTGGTGCAGCCCCGCCGGAAGTTCACGTCGGAGGCAGTATAGATTTGTGCCCCGTCCAGCCAGACCGCGAGCGTGCCATCGGCGCTGCCCGGCGTGTTGAGGACGATTTCAATTTCAACGCCATACCAGGTGTCCCAATTCAACTCTCCGGCATAGAAGTCACGAGAAAGCTGTGAGCCGGGGCACGCGCCGCCTCCGTTGTATTGTGTCACCAGTCGCAGGTCGGGCTTGAAATTGGGGGTCACGGTAAAGCTGTTGATGATGACCTGGTAGTTTCCGCCTACGTTGTTATTGGCGGCGGTTGAATCCCCCAGCCAGATCAGTTTGCGTTGCACCGGGAAGGTGTCAATGCCGACTTCCGGGGTCTTGAAATAGATGTATCCGCGCATGAAAAAATGACTGTAGCCGGGATTGATGACCTTCGAAACCCAGGCATTGTCATCCTGACTGGCGGGCGCTCCGGCGGCGATCTGATAATGAAATTCAACGGCATAGCTGCCCGCGTGCTTGATGACGCCCTGCACGGCAGTCTTCGCCGGGTGACTTGTATTATCCCAAGCCGTTGTGTCTCCCGACTCGAATCCGTCATCAAAGAGCAGCGTGTAGGGCGAAGTGCTGCGTTGGCCCGACAGCGTGAACTGGCCGGAGAGGACTACCTGCTGCCCCCACGCCAGCGATGCCGAGAGTAGTAATGCTCCGAGATTAGTTAATGCTTCCCGCACCTGAAATGCTCCCCGCGCCTGAAATGCTTTTGCCGCCCGCGCCCTCAATCCACTCGACGTTACCCCAGAGGGTTGAAACCCGGCGATCTCGCGTTGCGTCGTCAGTGTGGTTCTCGTATCCAATGGAAAAGGCTTCCACGTTAGTTTTGGTCTTGCCGGTCAGATCGTAAGCCAGATTCCCGCCCCCGGTGTTCGCGTCCTTCCACCCATTCACGTTGCAACTGAAATTCGAGCCGTTGGTCGGACTGCCGCCTTCGTCCCAGACTTTCAGATAGCCCTGAGCGGCGCTAGTTTGGTCGCTGCCCAAGCGCGACATAAGATGAAACAGATTGAACGTCGCTCCGGCAGGAACCTCTCCTGGCAACGCTGCAATCCCGAAGCGGTCAATGGAATTCAGCGCGGCGGTCTCTAGGTTGTAGTTGGCGTCATCGGTTGCCCCTGGCAATTCATTGAGGTTGGCGAATGTAGCCGCTCCCGCTGTCTCATCTTCCCAGGTTGTAGAAGTGTCGCTGGATGGCTCAGTATAGGCAACCTTCCAATCCCCCGGCCAGGAATTTGCGAAGGACCCCGCCTCGTCGTTGATAGCGATGTCGTCGTAATAGAAATCCGCCGTAGTGACCGAGTTGAAGACGCCAAAATAGAAATACTGAATATTCGTCGGCAGGGTATCCTTGCTCGTTAGCGTCCCTTGACTTACTCCGTCTACTTTCAATTCGAGTGTCCCTGTCCCGTCTCCCAAGAGGACGCAGGACTCGATGCGATACCACTGGTCGAGGGTCAGCGTCGGCCCGGTGATGCTGGTCGAATCATTGGCATTAACCAATGAAAGCACGTTGCTCGTGTCGGTTTGAATGTACCAAGCATCGGCTGAGGCACTAGACCGCACCATATAATTCTGGACGATAGCCGAGGGCGTTCCGGCGCGACGCACGCGGAACCGGTTACAGTAAGTTCCCGCTGTGTCTGCTGAGACCAGATTCCAGCGCAGTTGCGCTACCCCCGCCGTGGCACGCAGGGCGCGGTAGGCGTATGTTCCCGCATACACCGGAGAAGCGACCACGGAAACTCCGCCGCTCGTGATAACCCATACCGGCCCGTCACTCACAACGTTGTTTTCCTCGCCTCCGCTGGTGAACAGCCGAGTCGCATGGACGGGCGTTACCAGCACCAGCCACAGGCCGAGAATGGCAACCAGTCGCTTCACTTCTTCACCTCCGCCTTCTCAACCGGGATCGGCTCAAACCCGCTGCCATCGGCCTTGAGTCGGTGGGTCTTCAAGTCCACATTATGTACTTTGGCGAGGCCCTGCATGAGCTTCGTAACTTCCGCGTTCAAGGCTTTGTTCGCCTCGGCCAGCTTCTTCACTTCCGGCGTCTCGTTGAACTTGCCCAGAAGTATCTGGAATTGCAGATTCAAGTTCTCTTGCTGGACGCGAAGTAGCTTCACGTCCTTCTGCTCAGGCTCGGTGAGTTTGAGGTCTTGGCCGTAGCCAGCGGTCGAGAGCAACAGCAAAATTCCAAATAGGTATTTCATGGTTCTCCTTTTCCGTAATGATGATGACCTGTCCAGTAGGGGGCGGTTGCGGCTTGATCGCCATCAGCACGCCATCCCAGCCCACGGGTACGGCGGTATCGAAATTCAGCGAGACGGTTCCTGTCGCTCCCGCATCCGTGCGCACCGCCTCCGACCAGCAAGTCATAGCATCGGTCCCCGTAGTTATTTCGGCATAGTGCTCTGTGTAAGCCGCAGGGTTGGTACCGGTCGTTGTACATCCCGGCGTTGGACCATTGTTGTTGTCCTCGCCCTCCAAGGCTAAGACGATGAGCGAGTTTGCGGTCAGGCTGGAAATGGTGGTGAATGTCGCAGGATCAGCCGTTCCGTCGGTCGGTGTGCCCAACACTTCATGGGGCGTCTCGGTGGTGATGGCCCCCCGAAAGGAAACGCATTCATAATAGGAGTCAGCGGTGGTGCCGGAATAGTCAATGACCGGGCTGGTTTCCGATGCTGAGGCAGCGCGTTTCCACCACATCCAGGTGCGTGTAGACGTGCCTCGGTCGTTAGGATACCCCGTCACCGCCGCCCATCCCGTCGCCACTGTAATTGACGCCGTGTCGTCAACGTCCCGCACCCACGCCTTGCAATAAATCACATCGTTGGTGAGGTGCGCGGGAAGAGTCATCGTGGTGTCGGCGTGCGGATCGGCATCGCCAATCAGTCCACTCGTCGCCTGATAATTCGCCTGCCCCCATGCGAGGGAAGGAAAGAACGCGAGAATGAGAAGTAGTCGCTTAATCAATGGTGTACTCCACATGAATCCTCACGGCTTCCGGCGTGCCGCTGACCGCCGTAATCTGTAAATTCATCGGCACACGGGCCGCAATCGTTGCGTTGGTGAAGGTGGTTGTCGTCTGGCTGTCCACGTCGCAGGCAAGCGTCGAAGTCATCACGTCCACTCCTGCGGTGTTCGGCGTTGCCTCGGCCCGCTCGTCGAGTTGAATCGTGACGCTGGTAGCCGCCGCTACCGAACACGCTACGCGGGTAATGGTGACCGCCGTGGGGAAGTACATCTGGGCGTAATTGGTGAATCCCGTCACGGGAGACAGAATCACCATGCTCTTGGTCTGCGTATCCAGTTCCGCCGCCACATCGTCGTCGGTGATGGTATCCGCCCCAATATCTCCCGTGACCACTTCTCCGAATGCCGGGTTCCCCGCACCATTGCCATGCAGGACGGTCGTGGTGGTGCCCTGATTGGCGAACTGAGCAGAAGCCAGAGTTGCTGTGGTACAAGTGCTGGTCGGAGCCGCATCACTGACAAGGGTAAAGCCCGTCACAAACTGGTTGGTGCAAGCTGTCGGCGTTCCAACTCCCGCCGCGTCGCCAGTCGAGACTACAAAATTCGTTCCGTCGCCCTTGAGGTAGTTGCCCGACGCCGCCCCACTATTCACCTGGAATCCAGTGATGGCATTCACCACGCCGCCGAATCGCGCCTGGGCCGCGCCATTGGTGAAGATGGAGTAATCCACCGTCGCGCCTTTGGTCAGGTCGTCAACATAGAGGCCGTATTGATTGGTGATGGTGCCCGCTCCGGTGCCATCAAGAATCCTCATCCCATAACGATTGGTGACGGTTGCGGCTTCTACGGTCGCCGTAGCCACGTAATTGTTGGCGTTGGTTACGGTTCCCGTCGCGCCCGTGGTGAAGTTGACGGCGCTGAAGAATCCGACAAAGCCGTAACTCCCGGTCCAGTTCTGCGTGTTCGTAGCAAGCAGAGCCGCCCCGCCCTCAACTCCAACGATGTTGAATGCGTTGCCTGCGGAAGTATCTGCTGAGTCGGCATAGCCACGATAACCATATTGAGTGGCCGAGGGATTTGTGGAAGTTTTGTAGACCTCAAACCCTATTACGTCGCTTGCACCGGAGAAAGAATCCCCAACGTACATGCGGGTTGTGCCTACTACGCCTCCGGTGCCGTTGGGAGTAAGAACAAGGTCGGCGTTGGTATCTGTAGCCGTCAGAGTAAAGTCCCCTGACCCACTGAACGCCCAAGCGTCAGAAGCGTTGAGCGAAATGGTCTTATCGGTTCCGGGAGTCGCAATCTCAGCTGCGATGCAGACCACGTTGTTTCCGCAACGCAGGACGCCGGAATCGGCGGGGTTGGCCGAGCCGTCGGTGTATGATGCCCCGACAAAAGTGTTGGTGGTGGAACTGAAAGCGTAGGCCGCCGTTTCATCAATCTGGGTCGCATTGATGGAATTCGCAATGACAATGGCGGTGATGTCCTCCGGGTCGTTTGTCGTCGTGAAGTCAATCGTCCCAGAGTCGGTTACGGTGATGGTATCCGCCCCAGCATCCGCAACCGCTGTCCCGATGGTTCCGAACGAATTCCCGCCGCCCGCACCGTCCCCGGTCAGAATCCACTCCGCCCCTGTATCGCAGCCGCCCGCCGTAGGCTGGCAGGTAAACAGGCGCTCTGAGTCGAGTTCAATACAAGCCTCGCCCGCCACCCCGTCTGCGACCGCCGTACAGTCCGTGGCATGGCGCATAAGTGGCACGAAGTTTGCTCCTGCCGCGTGGCTTGTGGTTGCCACACCACCATCTATTGTTTTGCTGCTTACTGTTCTCGCCGTGGTCATGTCGAGAATGCAGTTCGTAGTATCTGCCGCAGGCGCGGCACTGGAAATCCCGATGCAGGCTCCCACGCCGCCGGGGTAGAGATAAGAGTCATCCCCACTCCCGACAGGCGAGGGAATAAGCCGGACGTATGGAGCTTCGGCGTTGTTTGCCGCATCTCCGCCGAATAGCGTGTTGAAAGATTCATCTGTGCTCGATGCCCCGCCGAGGGTCAGCGAACCGTTGGAGGTTGACGCTCCGCCTACGATGTCGGCATTCGTCTCAAGCTGGTCACTGGTATTGAGGATGAGATACTTGTCCGTTCCCGGCGTGGCCAGTTCCCAGCCAAACCCGACATTGTTCCCCATGCGGACAAACCGGGCGTCCGCAGGATCGGCTGAGCCATCCGTCAGGCTTGCCCCGATGAGCACATTTGCGGTGTTGGTGAAGGTGAGCGCCGAACCGATAGCGGTCAATCCGGCCAGATTGTCAATGTCGATTTCCCCTGCCTCGTTTGCACCGTCTACAGAAGCGTCGGGAACCGTACCGCTGAGATCTGCCGCGTCAAACGTGCCCCCAGTAACTTGGATAATCTCTGCCGAGTCAGCCTCTAGGCATACGTCCGTCCCAGCTACGGAGGCTTCCCAACAAACCGCCTTCTCCGCGTTGGATGCTCTGAAGATTCCCGTATCCGCAGGGTCCGCCGTTGGCCCAATGAACGTCGCTCCCGTAAAGGAGTTGGTCGCGTTGGCGGCCGTCAGTGCCGAGCCAATGGCCGTGAGCCCGGTCAGATTGTCGATGTCAATTTCGCCCGCCTCATTGGCGCCATCCACCGAAGCGTCGGGGACCGTTCCGCTGAGGTCTGCCGCGTCGAGCGTCCCGCCGGTAATCTGGATAACTTCTGAAGCATCGACGGTCAGGCACACATCGGCTGCGGCGGGAGATGCCTCAGCGCAAATCAGAATCTCAGCATTCGAGCCTCGAAATACTCCACTGTCGGCAGGATCGGCGGTCGGGCCTGTGTAGGTCGCGCCGGTGTAGTCGTTGGCAACGCTCGAAAAGTTGAACTCGCCAGTCTCGTTGATGTCTGCTGCGGTGATCGAATCGTCGGCAATTTCCCCGCCCGTACCGCCATCGACCGCTGCATCGGCAATCTGTGCGTCGCCGATTTGCCCCTGTAATGCGTCGAGGTCAAGAACTGCTTCAAGTTCGGCCTCAACTCCTGTCGCATTGAGTTCACTGTCGGATACCGAGTCCGCGCCAAGTTCTGTAGCGGAAATCGACCCCCCGATGATATTGCCCGTGATGGTATCCGGCGTGGCCGCCGTATCGAGGACGAAATCAATCCAGGTGGAATCAATAAAATTTGGGTCGGTCGCTGCCACACCCCCGACCGTAAGAGAGTCCCCGCCCCCAGCGCCAGGACATGCGGCCCATACCACATCGGTTCCCGTGCCGTCCATGCGCAGGCAGAAATCTGCCGTCCCTTTGGCAAGCCGTGTCCAGGTCGGACTTACCCCCTGCCCGGTAATCAGGTCGCCCCGCGCCGCCGTTCCTGTTGTGGTGTCGGAGTGCGTCACGCCAAGAAGCGTATGCGCTCCGCCCCCGCCGCCGATGGTACAGTCCCACCGAACATCTGTACTATTCCAGACGCAGGAAACCCCGCTTCCAGCGAAATTGATCTTGGCAATGCCTGCCATGCGCCGCGCCACGGGGCTTGTCGCGCTTCCTTCATCGAGGATTTGCAGCCCGTCAAGCCCTTGCTGGCAGTGCCCTGCCACCACAGCGCCCAATAGGGCTAAAAACAGTAGGAAGGCCACTCCTAGCCCTTGCACGAGCCATCCCTTGACCTTCCGCTCTTGTTCAATGAAGGAATCCCGCACTTGAGCATGAAGTTCGCCCATTTGCAGCAAAATCAAGTGTCGCGCTTGGTCTACTTGCCCCACAGTTTCGTCGTGCAACTCTTTCTCAGAAAGCGAGAATTCGTCCAAAATCCCGATAATGACCCGATCCCGCCCTGCACTGTCCAGGCGAGTTTGCTCAATCTTCCCTTCGATGGATTCTGCACTGGAAATCAAGAGTGCCTGAGTTGCATGGGTATCGTCATGAAGGGCCGCAGTAATCTCCTCGGCCCGCCGCTTGGTATCGCGGCATAATTCGCTTTTGGCATCGCCAATCTTCTCTGTAACTTCCTTCGTCATCCAACCTAGCGACTTCGCCAAGGCGGGTAATTCCTCTTCAAAGAGCTTTTTCTGCGCTTCTTGGACTCCCTGAATCCTTCGTGAGTCAATCGCGTCGGCCCCGTCTCCTGTAGCCGCTGTCTCCGCATTCGCGTAGTCGCGCCAGACAAGGAAATAGAGTGCTCGAACCGTAAGCGCTTCGGGCTTTTCCGACGGCAGCTGCTTTTTGAGGTTTCCGACAACTTGGACAAGTTCCGGCTCTGAGATCAGGTAGCCATCTTCTGGCGTCTTGAGTCCTTGAGCCTCAAGATGCTGCAACAGTTCGCCGTGAGGAAAGAATCTCAATCGCGTGTCTCCTCAGCATCGAAATTCACCGACCCCGTGGCCGTCTTTATGTGAAACGGAACATCTCCTCGGTGCAACCACTTCTCCGATTCGTACCAGAATTCTTTTCCAGCAGGTCTTGCCCGCTGGTCTCCATCGCTTCCCGTAGCCGAAATGTAATAGTCCACCGTCCCGGCTTGATTGACTTCACACACCACGATTTTCTTGCATTCAGGCGATTGCACCGTGTAAGGCGTCCATCCTGTCGAATTTACGTTAAAAGCAGTGATGGTTTTCATCGGTTGCTCGATGGGGCTGTGATATAATAATTTGAGCCGCAGAAGCGCGCAAACGCTAACTGCGGCCCTTGGAACAGTCGTTCACTGGAGGAACGAACATGCCCAACACTAATCCTACCACCGAAGAATGGCGTTCTGTACTGGGCTACCTTGGAAATTACGAAGTCAGTAACCTTGGAAGAGTACGAAACGCTGCCACATATAGAATTTTGAAGCCCTATCCACGCCGAAAGTATGTGACTGTCGATCTTCCGACATCGCCAAAAAGAGTTCGCCATGCTCTCGTTCATGTCCTTGTTGCTAGAGCGTTTCTCGGTCTTCCACCAGAAGGCTACGAGGTGAACCATAAGATGGGTACGCAGGCTGGCAATGGCCTTGACAATCTTGAATACGTGACTCGCTCTGAAAACAATCGGCATGCGTTTCGGGTTCTGGGCAAAATCCATCCCAGCGGCTCCCGACATGGACGCGCTGTTCTCAATGAATCTAGCGTAACCGAAATCAGGGCTAAGGCTGAGGGACAGAGAAGATACGGAATTGTCAAGGCGCTTGCAATTGAGTATAAAGTCAGCACGGCTACTGTTTCTGAAATACTCAATCGCAGAATTTGGACGCATATCTAGCATTTCATCTACTCCCATCGCGCCAATCGAATGTTCCTGCACCATCCCCTGCGCCCATGTCGTTCGTTCCGATGCGCGGAGACTCCGTATTGAGATTCTGAATCGCCGCGAGGGATTTCCTGGCCTCTTCCACAAGCAATGCGTCTGGCGATTTCTGCCCAACGCAGAGTTTCAGGGCCAAATTGAAGGTGACGGCATCCTGATAGGCCGGTGGAAGCGTCACGTTTCCTGCTAAAGTTACTTGAGCAAGCAGCGTCCAGAATGCCAGCCTCACCGCATAAGCCGTAGTCGGAACAGGCCAGAAATAGAGCTTCCCGTTCGCCCAGGCTGGATCATAGTACAGGTCCGTCGGAAAGGAACTGGTCAAGGCAGGAACCGCCTGAGCGAAATACCATGCCTTGTCTCTGAGGGTAATTGGCACAAGCACATTTGGGGTGCTCGTATTAAGTACGAGTTGCGCCGACTCGATTTTTGGAGGTCGTGTGTCCACCACAAACCCCGTTGAGCCGGTGGGACCGATTAAATGAGGGTTGAGGTTCGGAATGAGCGTTCTATCGCTGAATTCGACTGAATAGACTTTTACCCTGTCGGCATTCCAGCTATCGAGCAGGCGATTGAGCAAGCCCAAAGCGTAGGTGGATTCCCCCGCATCGGCGGTTTCTCCAGGAGACAGTTGCCCTGCCGCAATCATCGCGTCTGAGATCAACTCTAG
>ERZ1292632.4304-Hain-H43-01um-R2-4304-length-10300-cov-6_pt1 | contig 10300 bp, 12 predicted proteins | sample MGYA00564407_ERZ1292632 | MGnify/ENA primary metagenome ERZ1292632 (study PRJEB36523, sample SAMEA6512637) | groundwater metagenome | collected 2019-01-08 | study: AquaDiva: Metagenomics assemblies of 32 groundwater samples | reverse complement strand
TACAGGCGCGAGTACGGCTGGCGCGAACGCGCTCCACATCAATGCCACTGGCACGAATGTGGAGGCAATCGAAATTGAAGCTGGTGTCGTTTTCTGGGCGACTGCTACGGCCACTGGGGCCGCTAACGGTGAAACGCTTTCAGTAGCGGCTAATGTCAGCTTCTATGATCCGGGCGGTGCATCGCGAACGGGGGTGATTCTTACAGCCGGACTTCGAGACGGTCAGCACGTCAAAGTTGTGAACTTCGCGGATGCTGCGGAAGATATAACTTTCGCCGCGAGCGGAACTTCGAATGTTGCAGCGGGCGCATCCTGCGTAATTTCCCAATTCGAGACGGCCGAATTCGTTTGGAATTCGACTCGCTCTCTCTGGTATGTATCGAAGTTGACGTAACGGGTTAGATGAAAGGGATGGAAACGAATTGTTTCCATCCCTTCGGGAGGTTACTTAATTCTTTATCATCCGACAGAAGAATGGCCGGATAAATACTATGGCGATACTTCGAGACAAATTTGGAGTTCCTTACGATCATCAGATCCCTTTAGCGGTTGATCCAGTGGATCAATCAAGTCGTGTTACGGCAGTCTCTGGTGAATCGGTTGCTTTAATCGTCGCTTCCACCAATGTTGCCGATGTGGGTTCCGCCGCCGGCACAATGGTTTATGGCCGCCTTACCAATGGCGGCGTTTTAGATTCAATGCGGATGGGAGTGGGGACAGTGAATGATTCATCTCAAAGTTTTTCCAGTACGACATTGACGACGGAGAAGGCTTTTCCCTACGAGGCTTGGGATCATGCTTCCGAGACGACTCGCAGTGTGAAATTGGATACTGTCGTCGCGGGAACACTTACTACGAACGGAGATTACTGTATTGATTATCGAACAGGACTTGTTGTCGGTAAAAAAGCGGATACCGGTACGACGATCTCCATCAGTTATGCCTATCGTTCCACATCTTCAACGATTATTTCCGGTGGCGGTGGAGACGCTTCGGCGGCCAATCAGACTTCAGAAATCAATTTACTCACGACGATTGATGCGGATACGGGAAATGTCGCTTCTTCAACGGCCTCAACGGCCACGAATACATTGGCATTAAAAGATGATACAGCAGTTCTTGCCGCCGCTGTTAAACTTGATGATTCGGTATTTAATGTAGCCAGTGATCGGTTAAATGTGATTGGCGCTGTAGCCGATGAAACTTCTCCCGATTCTGTCGATCAGGGCGACGCTGGGGCCTTGAGAATGACGCTCACTCGTTTCCTCAAAACCTCGCAAGGTGATCTGATTGCCGGTGAAGACTTGACCAACAATCTCTTGCAAGTCGCTGAAAAGCCGGTGGCCGTTTCTACATACACACCGGACATGGATACTTCCGCCGCCGCCGAAGCGTCTTCCGTCACGAAAGCGTCGGCTGGCGTTCTCTATGGGTTCTCGGCTACGAATTCGTCGGGGACGGATCGCTATCTCCAATACTTTAATTCAACGACGGTTCCCGCCGATGCCACGGTGCCTGTAATTTCCTCTTTCTGTCCGGCTGGTGGAACAATAGCGGACTCGTGGGCGAAAGGCCGTTACTTCTCAACCGGCATCTCTTGGGCCTGGTCTTCGACGGCCGCGACGAAAACAGTCGGTTCAACAGACGGCATAAATGATTCGCGGTACAAATAATTTCTATGTTTACTTCAAATCCAGCTCGCGGCTCAATGAAGTTGCCAAACTATTTCGCCGTTACCGCCGACATGACTTCGGCAACGTGGAATACGGTTGCTTCGCATGAGATCGCCACCGTGACGGGTATGGTTCACATGATCGTTATTCCCGAATGTACCGAGACTTTGACGGATACCGCCGACGGTGCGTCCATTCAATTGGGCCACCAAAGTTTGACAACCGCCCTTATTGCTTCGACGACCGCGGCTACAGCCGGAACGGTGATTGAAACGGGGGAAATATGGGTGGATGCGACACCGGCGGATGTCATGGTTCTCCGCTCCGGCTTCGAGCCGCTGGACTTCATCATCGCAGGCGGACTTGACATCGGCTACGAGATCACCGGCGCGGCTTTGACGGACGGGACATTGGTGTTCCATGTCTGGTATGAACCTCTGAACAGTACAGGGGCGGTAACTGCCGGTGCCGGCGGGTCACTTTGATCTGATATGAAAAGAGTACCCCTAACTAAAGGAAAGATTGCTCTCATAGATGATGAGGACTTTGAGATTGTTAGTCAGTTGAAGTGGTACGCCAATGAGGTAGGAAATTCGACATACGCTCTTGCGTTCAGGGGCGGGAAAGGAGTCCTCATGCATCGTCTCTTGCTAGGAACCCCTGGAAAAATGAAGGTGGATCATAAAGACGGCGACGGATTAAATAACCAGAAGAGCAATATTCGTCTCTGCACCACATCCCAGAATGGGATGAACAGGCGGCCATCATCAATAAAAGGGAAAACATCCAGATTCAAAGGTGTTACATGGGAGAAGTATGAAAATAAATGGGGTGCCGATCTCTACATCAAAGGAAAACATATCAGTTTGGGGAATCATGAAAAAGAGGTTGAAGCGGCAAGGTCGTATAATGAGGGGGCTTTGAAGTTCTTCGGAGAATTTGCTCGTCTAAATATCATTTGATCTTAATCTATGTCTTACGAAATAAAGGAAAAGTTGAACGACGTGTTTGGAAAATTCGTCACCATGGTTTCTTTCAATGGCGGTAAAAGTCAAAGGTATGAAGTCGATTCGCTTGATCCGGCGGAGATCGAAGCGATACTCTCAAAAGTGGCTGATGATGCCGCGAGTGACGTAGCCAGTAAGAAAGAACAGGAAGCGGCTGTGGACGCGATAAAAGTCGTCGATGGGAAAATAATCGTTTAGATATGGCTCGCACCGGCGCAGGCAGACGTCTAGCCGTGAGAAACTTCGCCAATTCGCTTTCATTCAACGGAAGCGCGGACTATGTTCTTTTGGGCGATAACTTCAATTTCGAGAGGACGGATAGCTTTACGCTATCAGCTTGGGTTCGCCGCATGGGCTCAACTCTGGCAATGATTGTCACTAAGCAATCTTCCGCAGGCGTGTTTCCAGGTTGGCAGTTGCGGATGGACGCGTCGGGGGCGATCAGGTTCATTCTCGTCAATACCGCCGCGAACAATGCCCTTGCCCGCGTGACGACAAGCTACGTTCTTCCGTCAAACGAATGGGTTCATGTCGTGGCGACGTACGCGGGAACTTCCGCCCCATCGGGAATGGCCATCTATGCGAATGGCGTTTCTCAAACATTGACGACGGGGCAGGATAATTTGTCCGCGTCCATTCTTACGTCAACGCAGGCTCAGATAAGCGGTCGGGACACGACAACGAACGACTGGGTGGGTGATATCACCCAAGTTCTCCTGTTTAATTCCGCTTTGACTTCAACGCAGGTTGCCGATCTCTACTACGACAATACCTATCCCGCCGCGCCGATAGGCGAGTATTTGTTTACGGAAGGATCAGGCGCGACATTGGATGATACGGGAAGCACAAACGCCAATGGCACGATCACCGGCGCGACTTGGAGTACGAACTCGCCGATGAAGACGAGAACAGGAGCGGGAACGAGGACGGTTACGCCTACCCTCCAAAATCTTCTTAAATATAGCGAAGATTTCAGTAATGCGGCGTGGGTTGCAGTTGTTGGAACTATCACAAAAACGTCTAATGTCGCTTCTCCGCTTGCGCCTGACGGCACGCAAACAGTTGATACGATCGAATGGGCGGCGACGGCAGGATTGACGGATTGCATCCTCCGTCAATACCCCACTGCCTTACCGAACAGAACGACGGTCACGTTTAGCGCGTGGATACAATGGATTTCCGGTGCTACTGATCTTTATGTGGATTTCGGCGATCCATCGTCCGGTACTGGGAGTCCTGGAGGAGCGTTTGGTGAACCGATTGCTTTGGCGACAGACGGAAGTTTCGTCAGATATTCAATTGAATTAGTCAGCGGTAAAGTGGGAATATTTGATCTTAGTCCAAGACCTAATTCTGGGGTGATATCTCCCGCGATGAAAATAGCCATCTGGGGCGCTCAGGTGACGAGATCAAATCAAATGGGGCCTTACGTCCAAACCGTTGCCTCGGTCGTCAATACCGGTGGTATTCGATCCACGGTATAAAAAATATGGAAGAAAAACTGCTCGACATCAGTGAGAAACTGGGGAATGTCAATGGTCGTCTAACTTCTTTGGAAAGCAAAGTCATGGGTATTGATTCCAAGATGGACATCTTGCACGAGAAGATTGAGGAAAATACTAAGTTGACCGCTTCCTTACGTTCGACAGTGGCGGGTCTGGCGAGCGGTGTATCGATTGTTTTCACCATTGCCGCTTCCTGGGTCTGGGATTTAATTAGTGGAAAGAGATGATTATATAAAACGGCCATATTTATCTCTAGGATATAGATGTTTTTCATGAATAATACTATGACAGCTATATCATACAGGTATTGAATGTCAAATTATGCCTTATCATAGATTGGCCCATTTAGACACAATAGCAAAGTATATTAAATCAGGAGTTAAAATACGACGTGGTGATTCTTTAGGAACGGTAGGAAAATCTGGAACTCATTTTGCTCATCTCCACTATGCCGTGATGCGATCTAAACCAGAACGCTGGACTCAATATGTTTTTACGCCAACAGGTCCGTTGACAAAAGAACAAATGCTTGTTCGATATTTTGATCCAACTAAATGGATAGATAAAGCTGCAAAAATTCCTGCGGCTTATACGACCTATGGAGGATATGAATTCCTTGATCCAATCAATACTGCTGGAACCGCATACCATGAAGGCATGGACATAAATGATAGATTTGGTGACCAGGATCTAGGTAATCCCATCAGATCTCCTTGTACAGGAGAAATTGTATATGTCGGAAGAAACGATGGTGGATTTGGAAATCAGATTTGGATTTACGAAGACGATATCAATCAACACCCAGCCATTGACATGACGTTCGCAAAAAACGTCGCTGGTCGAATGTTTTTGGCGGTGGAGGCTAATGGGGAAGTATGGTACATTGATCCTGATGGCGTTCGTTATTATATGGGCGGATCACCGGATGAATTGTTTGACTTTATAAAGAAAATGGCTGTTGGTATTTCGAACGCTGATCTTAATAAAATTCCCAAAGGATAAGTTAATTCATCTAATTAAAATAGTATGAAATTCCGATATTTCAAAGAAGGAGACGCGACTGAAGAACGCGGACAGGTTATGCGAGTTCTTGCCGAGAATTCCAAACCCTACCTTCTGCGTAAGTTGGATGGTTCCGATCTTCAGGTCCCAGAGGATAAAACATTCGATGAAGCTAGGGGAGAGGCCGAACTTTCGGGCGATGTCTTCAAGGTCAAAGAGGTCAACTTCGATGATTGGGCCGAATACATTCCCGAAGAATGGGGAAAGAATCCTGAAGAAGGATATTTCGAAGATCCGGAGTTTGGCCAGCTGTCATTGGACACTGGAGAGCCGAAATAAACATTTATATGCCTCAACATAAAACGCATTCCGCATCGGAGATGCGGAGGATGAAGATGATGGCCGAGGAGAAAAAGAAAAAGAAGTCCAAAAAAGGTAAGAAGAAGTAATGTGCCTAAAGCGTTGGAACGAAAACTTAAAGCTCAAGCCAAAAAGAAAGGGTTTAGCAAGAAACGAACCGGCGCTTATGTGTATGGAATTTTGAGGAAGACCGGTTGGAAACCGTCTAAGAAATCTAAGAAATAATATGTTGTTGAAAGTCCTTAATGGTTACAAGACATATCTTCTTTGTTTTGCCGCCTTTGTTCTCTGGCTCGGAATCGTATTCGGTTGGTGGTCATGGGAAGAAGTTGATCGGCTCTTCGGGCTTCTCGGTGTCCTTGGCGTAGCCACGGGCCGTTCGGCCGTTAAGAAAATGGAGAGAGTGAGAATATAGCCGACTCCCCGCCGGGTTTTTATCGACCGAAAACCCGGCGGATGAACCGACTATATGAAAGTTATCCGCAATCAAACTCCCACTGGAGAATCCACTACCATTACTTTGGACAGTGTGGAATGTTTAAGCGTTTTCAAAAGAACATTGGAAATGCCGGAAACAAAAGAGAGGGCTAAAGAGATTGTTCTCAGTTTTTTCGAGGGTGTGCCTGTTAATCCTTCGGCTTCCATTGATCGGTTTATTGTTAATATTTTATGGATAGCGGAGGAATTGGGAACCGCAATGGAAAAGAAAACCATTCATCGCATGACTAAACGATTGCAACAAAAATATGATTCTAAGAGCATCAAATAATGATTTACTGGTTCGCGGGAAGCCGTTGACGTACCTTGCAGCTGCTTCGGCAGCGGCTGCAACGACGTTTACCGTTGAATCAATCGCCACCTTTGCAGTCAGTGATTATATTCTCGTAGGTGAAATCGGATCGGAACGCTCCGAGATCGTTCAAGTCCATGCTTCGACCGCTCCCTCCGGTTCCACCATTACTTTAACGTCTGCCGGCGCTCTTTACGCCCATGAAGTCGGCACACCGCTCTACATGGTTGAATTCAATCGAGCGGAATTTTCTCGCGCCACAACCGCCACGGGGACAAAGAGTACTCTAACCACCTCCGCTCTCACTCCCGATCTCATGGATACGATCTATGACGATACGACAAATACCACCGGTTTCGGATTCTGGCGGTTTAACAATTCAACTGATTCCACTTATAGCGGTTATTCCGACGCCATTCCTTATGCCGGTTACGACATCGATACGGCCAATGAGATTTTTGAACGGGCACTATCCAATGCCGGAACGGTAGTCAACCCTCGCCTGACCTATGAGAAGTTATATAGTTTCCTGAATGACTTCATTACTTTGGCTAATTCATTCAACAAGCGATGGAGCGAAGCTAAGGTGCTCGATGCTGAATTGGATACCATTTCAACCGGTGATTGGGAGTTCGCTTTGCCCTCAACTATCGCCCAGACCTTCGATCCTTCGGCTATTGTCAGTCTAAGAATTCATGCCTACAAACATCTTCAATACGTTACTCAGCGTGAAATGAATGATCTTCTCCTGGACATGATTTACACCACGGCTGATGGAGTGATTGCCGATTCAGCCACAACTATTGTTCTCACCAATTCAAAGCCTTTTGCCGATTCTGGCAACATTCAAATCAACGGAGACTCGATTGCCTATACCGGCAATACCCGCTCCACCAATACCTTAACCGGTGTAACCGGCATCGCTTCCGGCGGTCATGCCACGCTTTCTTATGTCTTTCAGCGTCAAGTGACCGGTATTCCAGCTTTCTATTCTTTTTCTTCAAGCGGCAATATCCGCGTCTGGCCGATCGCATCGAGCGAAGTCAATAATAAAGTCATCTTCATCAGTTACTATCGTCGGCTTCCGAAGATCGATTCTCTCGGTGATGCCATTCTTATCGATGACATTTCTCCCGCCGTGGAATATGTCACTTACCGCATCAAAAAACATGAAAGCGGCGGTTCCTTATCATTGAATGATGAGGACTATATGCAATTCGTGGAGCGATTCAGACAAACGATAAATCGAGATACGCCCGGAGAACCGAGACGGGTAAGATTAGGATGATATGGCGCAACAGGCCAGCCCAATCGTGTATAGAGGTCTGCATAGAGGAATGGCCGACCGAACGGTGCTGGCCGATTCCTTAATGCCGGCGACGCAAATGCGTCTCATTCAGAATCTTGATACTGATGCTATTGGTTTTTTAACTGGACGCAATGGTTACTCACGTCTCGGATCCGCCGCCGTAGTCGCTTCAGAGGCGGGAAAAGGACTAATTCAGCACGATGGCACAAACAGTCAAATCGTCGCTTTTATCAACGGCGAGTCTTATTATCTTGTCGGAACGACATGGACTAACAAATCACTAGGATTCAGCACCTCGGCTAAAATTCGTTCCGTTTCTTTTCTTGATCGAGTATATGCAGTAGATGGGGTTACGGAAGCAAAATCGTGGAGCGGGGCGGCAGGAGATGCTTGGGGAACGACAAATCTTGCCAGTGCGCCGATTTCGGCCCTCATTGCCACTTATCAACAACAGATGTTCATGGCTAACACTTCGACGGATCGCGTTGATTTTTCTTCTCTTCCGGATTCGACAGGCACGACAATCACCTGGCCGACTGATAACAACTTTATTTTGAATCCGAATGATGGGACGAATCTGACGGCCATGAGCCGATTTGGCAAGGAATTGTTGTTTTCCAAAGTCGGCAAAGCCGGATCGTTCATGTACCGTTTTAATGGCACGTCGGCCGACGCCGATCCGGTCATCTACTTCGGCGCCGCTTCCCAGGAAGCGCAGTTCATCTCCGGTTCAATCTTTTGGTTCTATGATTCGGTTAAAAGCGTCATCGCCGGTTATCAAGGCGGTTTCCCATCCGTGGTGTCGAAACCGGTTAGATCATTTTTGAAAGCTATTCCCACTTCCTCGCGCGAGAATATTGCTTTGCGCGGCGATGAAGATCATGTGGAAGCCCATATCGGAGACGTGACTGTGGACGGAGTGGCATTTTCCAATGTTTCTCTCCGCTATACCATCTCGACTCAAGTTTGGAATATTCGCACTTATGCCGATGAATTCCGTGTCTTTGCCGATTATGACGATGGCACGAATTTTGTCAATCTCGGATTCACAACTACTGGCAATGTCGTCAGAATGGATACGGGAAATGATGATTTAGGGACTAATATCAACTACGATGTTCAGACTCCCTGGATCGTCATCGGCGGGAATCCCGCTGTGGAACAGAAACTGGCGGCCTTTTCCGCTTTCGTTGAGAATGCCCGCGCCATGACGGTTTTTTATAGAACCGATCTGGACAAGACCTGGCGGCCGATTGGACAGATGAATAAGTACGTCAACAGTTGGTCCGGCATCAACGCACAGTTTCATAAAATCGCTTTTCGTTTTACCGGCACCAGCGCCGGAGATCCGGTTATTTTCGATGGATTCTCGATTTTGATTCCTCTCATCGAAGGCCTGGAAAAGAGCAGTGATAAGGATTGATATGTCTGATTTCATTGAACAAGGTTATACCCAACTTCTGAATTATGGTTCAGATGATGTTTTGGAAATCGAAGCATTGGAAGAATCGGAAGATTCGACTGGCACCGTTACCAGTACCACAACCAGCGATGATATCGGATCCGCTTCTTCCGATGTGCTTTCCAATTTAACAACCGATGAAACCGCTTCGGAAGTGATTTCCGGAGGTGATCTGACTGCCTCCTTTATCATGCAGGAAGATACCTATATTAAAAATGAAGGTGTCACTGCTTATAATAACGGGACTGGATATTATCTCGGATGGGATGAGACTTTGGCGACTTATGTCTTTTTCATCGGTAATAGTTCCGCAAATAAATTGACTTGGAATGGCACTACGCTTTCCATCACCGGCTCGATTACGGCAACAACGGGAACGATCGGCGGCTGGGTGATTGGGACGGATTCCTTGACGGACGCCGCCGGGACCGTCGGTATGTCTTCGGCAGTCACCGGCGGGGATGACATACGGTTTTGGGCAGGCGATGCCACGCCGGCGAGCGCCGAGTTTCGCGTAACGGAGGCCGGAGCTTTGACCGCTTCCAATGCGACGATCACCGGTTCGATTACGGCCACGTCCGGCGATATCGGTGGTTGGGTCATTACTACCGGTTATCTTTATAATCTTCAATCCGGCACGCCGACATCATCTCCCAATGACGGCGTGGTTTTGGCTTCAGGGAATGAAGCTATGATCGTCTATGAGGATACAGCTAAACGATTGGAAGTCGGTTATCTGTCAGCGGGAATTTATGGCTTGAGGGTTTATGCCACCGATGGAGTGACCGTCATTTATGAGACATCGGATACCCAGCAAAGAATCGCCGGTTGGTATTTCACTGATACGGTTCTCCGTACCGGCGCCACCGACGCCGCCAGCAATGTTTTGATTGACAGCGCCAATTCGCTTTTACGTCTTGGTCCGACGACTGGCGATTACATCACCATTGACGGAGCTAATAGGCGTATCAGAAGTTCCGATTACGTCTCCGGCGTGGCCGGAGCCGGATTTACCTTGGAACCCGATCTTTTGGAAGTCGGTAACATCTCCGCTCGCGGCCTCATCCGTACCGCCGTGTTTCAAAAGAGCGTCATTTCCGCTGTTGGTGGATCGTTTGCCGTCATCGATTCCGACAAACTCAATGTCGACATGACGGCTCTGGACGCTTCGACCCTTACCATCTCCGGCAAT
>ERZ1292632.4303-Hain-H43-01um-R2-4303-length-10301-cov-7_pt1 | contig 10301 bp, 20 predicted proteins | sample MGYA00564407_ERZ1292632 | MGnify/ENA primary metagenome ERZ1292632 (study PRJEB36523, sample SAMEA6512637) | groundwater metagenome | collected 2019-01-08 | study: AquaDiva: Metagenomics assemblies of 32 groundwater samples | reverse complement strand
CCGAGCTCGCAAAGGTATCAGATACCTTGGTCGTAGTGGTAAAGAACCCCACGAGGGGAGGAAAGCTCAGGCTCCTTTCCGAGGATACGGTGGCCATCTTGGAGCAATGCGGGTGGACGCTTCATTGCCGGCATCAGGCGATGCTTTTTGAGGAGCTTGAGCAGGGCCACCTCTTTGAGGGGAGCAAGAAGCGGGTAAAGGGCAGGATGAGCTTTTTCAAGAGATTGGCCTATGCCAAGGGAAGCCCTGTCGCTCAGTGGGAAGATGTTTTATTTTGTCGTAGAGCAAGGGGAAGGGAGGAATAATGGATAAGTTTCTCATAGGAGCGGGTGTCTGGCTTTTCGGCGATGGCCTTTTCAGTCTCCTTATCTGGACTAGGCCAGGCTGCGGGCAGTCCTGGTGGCGAGACCACAGTATCCGAGTTGTGCGAATGCTCCTGGGGGGAGTTTTAGTTGTGCTCGGAGTTCTGGGGAAGTGAAGGGAGAGAAAGTGAGAGGAGAAATGGAACTGAGTTACAGTAAGCTGAGCCTTCTCCTTCGCTGCGCCAGAGCTTTTGACTTCCGCTATATCCAAAAGCTGAGGACCCCTCTTCAGAGCTTTCTCTACCTCGGAGGTTCCTGCCACTTTGCCCTGGCCGAGAACTTTAGGTTCAAAATCAACGCTAAAAAAGATATGTCTTTGGAGAAGCTCCTGGACTGCTTCTCTGATGCTTGGGGGAATGGCTCTTATTTTGAGGACGAAGAGCCTGGGGAAGTAGACTGGCAGGGAGAAGACCCTGGATATGTAAAGGATGTCGGAGTTGAAATCTTGAGAAGCTATCACCGAGAGCTGGCTCCCAAGGTTGAACCTCTGGCCGTGGAGTTACTACTGGAGAGGTCAGTAAATGATGTGCTTCTCAGGGGCAGGGTTGACCTGATAAGGGGGGAGGGTGTTCCTCTGGACTTCAAGACTGCGAGGCGGAAGAAGTCCCAAGATGAGTTAGATAGAGACCTCCAACCTACTGTCTATACTCTCCTTCTTGGCGGCCCATCTCCATTTGAGTTTCATTTCTTATTGAAGACTAAGGTACCTGCGGTTCTTCTCTCTCAAACCCACCGCACTCAGAAGGACATTGACTGGTTCACAAGAGAGCTTTTGCCCAAGGCGGCTGCCCAGATTTCAGCTGGGATTTTCCCGCCCAATCCCACGGGGTTCCTCTGCTCTCCCGATTACTGTGTTTTCTATGATGTGTGCGGAAGACCAAGACAATTTTGAAAAGGAGGAGAAATGGACAGAGAGGAGAAAACTAAACCCCCCGCAGTAAGGGACTTTGTCCCGGACAGTGTGGTAGAGACTGCTCGCCACTATGCTGAGGTAGCTGGTCTTCCTAAAGAGGCTTCCTCAAGCGTGGTAGCTGCTGTCAGTGCTTATTTTGGGCTGAAGAGGCTTATCTCACAACAGCAGAAACTGCCCCCGGAGGTGAGAAAGGCAATGGTCTCGGCTAGAATTACCATTACCGACCACATGCTCAAACTTATTGACCAGTTCGTGAAGCAGAACCTGTTTCCCTATAATACTCTCTATGTTGCCCCTGACGGGAATATTGCTGTGAAGGCCTCAGGTTGGAGAGTCCGAGGTCAGGCTGACCCACGGGTGTTTAAGGGGTGGAGAGATGAGCCTACGGAGAAGATAGACCTTGCCGATGGCAATATCCTCTTTCGAAAGCGAGTAACTGCCTGCTTCTTTGACGGTTCTGAGTATCCAGCAGAGGGCTGGGCCGATGTTAAGGAAGTCCAGTCCCGTAGGGCTAAAACTGAAGCACCACCCTCCTTCGTGGCCATGATTGCCGAAACCAGAGCAAAGGTGAGGGCTTTGAGAGATGCTATTGGCGTCCCCTATGACATTGCCGAGGATGTTCTTGCCCTAGAGGAGCCCAGGACAACTCAATTTGTCGAGCAGGCTCAATTCCCTGAGAAAGGAGTGTCAGATAAGGTGCCCTCAGAGAGTGTAGAGGTTGTAGGAATGACCATTCCAGTCTTCCTCTCCCGATGCTACAGGGACTTGGGACTGGCATTGCCAAAGGTTCTAGAGAAGCTGGGAGTTTCAAAGGTGGAAGAAATCCCTAACCTGGAGAAGGCTTACGAACAACTTGAAAAGAGCAAGGGGTCTGTGGAATAAAAGCAGTTAAGGAAAGGAGAGCGGATGTGCGAAATCGGTAAAATCACTAAGGTTCTCATTGTTATCCCAGTCTCTTTACCTCATCCCCTAGAGGTGCCTCAGGAACTGCCTGTTGAGGTGCCCATTAAAGAGCCAGTAAAAGAGCCTATCCATGTCTGAATTGCCAGCTTTCCTCTCCACTAAATACATAGTAGGTTGGCGTTTTTGGTATGTCTATGTAAGGGGTGGAGTAAAACGCCAAATACTAGCTGGTTCGCAGACTTTGGAGGAGTGGCTTCCCCGGGAGAGAAAACTAGCGAGATGCCGTTGGAACCACCCTGGGGATGTTCCTCTTGAGGAGTGCTACTGTGGTGTGTATGCTCTAAAGGAAAAGCCTCCAATAGGGACTCCAAAAGATTTCGAAGTTCTAGGTCAGGTGGCCCTATGGGGGAGAATACTAGAAGGGCCTGATGGTTATCGGGCGGAGATGGCTTATCCCTTAAAGTTCTATAAGGCAGGCAAAGGAGTAAATTTGAAGGCTCTGGCGAAGACATACGGTTGTGAACATGTGGCTGAAATGGACCTTACCCGGGTTAAACTCTTTTTTGATTCTCTTAGAAGGTACCAATGATATTGGCTGATAACGATGAGGCCTTGAAACACTCCTCTCTTCTGGAAAAACTTAGTGAAATGGGTGTTTCAGTAGAGACTACCTCTAACCTGGGCACTGACTTCGTGGTTGTGGGGTTAAACCTTACCCTAGGCTTGGAATATAAGCTCATAGGCGACCTCCTCAACTCCATTGTCTCAGGCCGACTCTATAGGCAACTCAGGTATTTGGAGACAAACTTTAATGCCGCTGCTCTAATCTATCAGGGGCTCGTGGCACCTAATGAACACGGGGAGCTTAGAACCGATGGCTATGAAACTAGATGGCGTTTTGACTCAGTCCAGGGTATCCTCTTCTCCCTGGGTCTCAAGGGAATTATTCCTGTTCATACTTCCTCGGAGTTTGCCACTGCCTTGACACTCAGGACAATTCACGACCAGCTTCAAAAGGAAGGAAAGCACCAACTGAGAAGGGAGAAGGTAAAGGGCTTCTTCCCTGATGAGAGCAGCGCCTTAGAGCTTCTTTGTGCCCTGCCGGATATAAACCTTCAGTTGGCCACTGCCCTGTGGAGGGAGTTCAAAACCCCCATAGGGATTTTTACTGCTGGTCTGGAGCTCCCGCCGGAGGTCCAGGAAGTAATCTTTATCACTCTTCAGAAAACTAAGGGTATTGGGCCCGCCAGAGCAAGGCAGATTGTAGAAACGCTGTTTAAGGTAAGGAGAGAAATTAAGGGAAAGGAGGGAAGCATAGATGAAGTCTGATGAGGAAATTAACCCCTGGCTCCTCTTAGGAATCCCGTTTCTCCCACTTGTTTTCGCTCTCCAGCTTCTTATGGTGATGGTTTTTCCTTTCCTTCTTCCTTTTGGGAAGAGATTTGCTATTTGCCGGGTGTTTCACCATGGGCTTCTTTTTGATTGTGGGTGGCAGACTGAAGGAGGGCGGATTGTAGATGACCCATGGAAAAGTGTCTATGAGGTTCATTGCCCCAAATGCGGGCAGCGGGCCTCGGGAACTATTCATGGAACAAAATGGCTGAAAGACTGAAGGAAAATAGCTAAAAGGTGAGTTTCCAAGGGATAAAAGGGAGAAAGGGTGAAGGAGCTTCTCTGGCAGAAGGCGTTTGAGGTTGAGGCCAAAATCAGGCAGACCCACCAGAAGATTGTTGACGGCGACCTCTCCCAGTGGCGGGAACTCGACCGCCTTCAGAGAATTCTTAACTCCCTTGGGCTACAACTGAGGAAGGTAGATAGCAGAGGAGTGACTAGCAGGCTTGTTGATATAGCAAGGAGGCTTTTAGAAAATGAGAAGGGAGATACCCCCGACAATCCCCAAATCGACCAAGTCATCGCCGAAGACTTCTGCCTCCGCTGCTTCCAGGAAGGCTATCTCGAAAGGAGGGCAAAATGAGAGGGTTTATTCCTGTGTTTCTTCCCGTTGTAGTTCCTACTGAGTTCACCATATCTTACAGGGAAGGCGAATTATATTATGAAGAGAGCTTTAAGCAATTGCCTCTTCCTGACAAACCTGGTACACGGGAAACTATTGCTCTGGGCAATCTCCTAGCCAAGGCTTTGAATTTTCAAGTTGAAGAAATAGAGGAGGGATTCAAAACCAGGGGTCAAATATCTCAGGAAGGGGCAGTTCGAATTCTTCTAGCAGAATTTTTAGCTCAGGCCAGTGTTCTTGGGATTATTAGTCTTGAGACAGCTTTTGCTGTTCAGCTTGAGTTATTGAGGCGAGCTCAAAAGTCACTCCAATACGAGGGGGAAGGGAAGTAATTGTGACTTTCGACCAACCTTTTAACCTAATGGGCGGGAAGTGGAACCTGGCTCCCTTGATTGTAAGCAGGTTCCCACCTCATCACTGTTTCCTTGAGGTTTTTGGGGGAAGTCTTGCAGTTCTCCTAAACAAGCAGCCATCGCCAGTGGAGGTAGTATCAGATATTGATAGCAATATCGTCAACTTCTTCCTCCAACTCAGAGATAACCCTGAGGCCTTGCGCTACAAGGTAGAGAACACCCCTTATGCCAGGGAGGTCTATGAGGGCTGGCTTCACCGGTGGCGAAGGGGTAAGTGGAGGCCTGAAGACCCGCTGGAAAGAGCAGCCGTGTGGTTCGTTCTTCAGCAGATGTCAATGAGTGGGAAATTCGGCTCAGGCTGGTCTTATTCCAACATTAGAAACTCTTCCCAGAGTTTTTACTCTAAGCTAAACAGCTTTGAGGCCATTGCCCATAGGCTCAGAAAAGTCCAGATAGAGAACCTGGACTTTGAAGAGTTTATACTGAAATGGGATGATGAGTGGGTGCTTTCCTATCACGACCCCCCCTACCTTGTTGAGGGAAGAGATACTGCTTATGAATACTACGCAGGAAAGAAGTTCACCATTGACGACCACAGGAGGCTTGCCCGATTGCTCAGCAATATCAAGGGCAAGGCTATCGTTTCTTATTACCCTCACCCTCTAGTAGACGAGCTCTACCCCAAGGAAAAATGGTTTAGGGAAGAAATCCCCGTAATTAAAACCTCCGCTTATGAGCCTGGGGTAAAGGATAAGCCAGTGGGAGTTGAGCTTCTGCTTTATAACTTTGAACCCCTACCCCTGGACAGGCTTCTGGCCCAGGTTCAACGGGGGGTTTGTCCCAACTGCCAGCTCCCGATAGAGCCTCAAATAAAGGGTTGTTGGAGATGCCCAGGCTGCGGGTGGAGTTCCTGTGAGTAAAGTTGAAACTTGGGATGAAAACTGGGAGAGGGCCAAAGGAGATAAGTGCTCTTTCTGCGGCCGAGAATCTCTACGGCTCATAAAGGGGTTGTGCTCTGAGTGCGATTACTTTTCCTCACTGAAGCAAGAGCTTGAACAGCTTGCCCAGGCCAAACATAAGCTCTCCCTTGATGAGCTAGGCAGGTTAGCACAACTACAGTCTGAGTTGAGGAAGGGCAGAGGAAGGGGTTAGCCTCCCTCTACCCTTTCCCATCTCTCACCCTAGCCAGGGCGTTTCTTCTTGATATTGGCCCCGCAGGATTTGGCAGCATCATAGAAGGACTGATGCACTGCCTTGTTAAGCTGTCCACCTGTTCCAGCAGGAGGCTTGCTGAAGGTTTTGCCCTTCAGAGCAGCCCCAATGCAGGCGTTAAAAGCACTTGGACGGTGGCCTCTCATCCCCACGAGGACACGGGCAAACCTCACCGTGATTCCCGTACCAGTCATCTTCATTCTTCATCACCTCCTTTCTTCTCAGATTTGAACGATTGGGCAGCACAGTCAAAGTCCCTGAGCCTGGCTGCTAAATCGTCAGAGACTTGTGTTTTGATGGTATCCAGGACTTTGACGGTCTCAAGTCCTTCATCATCCCTGGAAATAACCTCTTCTAAGGTCTCGGACAAGTCCTTCAGTCCCTGAGCAGTAAGCTCGCTATGATACCATTGGACTACCGGTCCCAAAAGGCAAGACCGGCAGTCTTCGGGTGAAGCTTCCTGGAGCCATGCTTGCATAGTTTTCTCAGGGCAAGGCATTTCTTTTTCTTACCTCGGCCTCTAAAATCCTGTAAGCCATTATCCGAGTTGTTCCTTTCTCAAAGAATCTGTCCAGGTTGTTCTCAATGGCCGCAGTTGGCTTTGGGGCACCCAGGGAGTTAGCCAGCAGTTGAGCAGCCTCCTGGTTCTTTCCTGCCAGCTTGGCTTTTAGGGCCTCTATATACTCCTCAAAGGGATGCATCATCTTAATAAAGAAACCGCTAACCTCGTGGCTAGCGGCCTCTATGTTCCCTATGAACTTCTGGACCTTGGTGCCTTCTTCGCTAACTTAGCATAAATTTCGTTTCCTGTCAAGGTTCTTTCTACTTTACCCTCTAGCAATACCGTCCACCCTTTACAATTCTTACAGAGGAAATAGACTTCGCCTTCTATAAGGTGGTGGTAACCCAGGAAACGTCCACATTGTTGGCAGTAGAATGACCTCAGATTATTGGAATTCAAGGGGTTTTCGATGCCAGCGCCTCCAGGAGCCTATCCATTTTTTCTGAGGCATCTCCTGCCGACTCGCAGGGACAATTTACACCTAGAAAAAAGCCAGTGGCTGGCACCTCAAGAAGGCCCATTTTAACTGAACAGCTGTCTCCCAGTTTCTTTTCCAGGGTCTCCTTGATGTCCCCTAGTTCTTGCATGGTTAACTCTTCTCCTTCGGTTGACCAATAGACATTGCATTGGGGATTATATTCCTCCACTATTTTCTTCATAACCCTCTTCGATTTCATAGAAGACATAAGCCTGACTGGCCCGAGGGGGGTTCCAACCTCAAGGAAGGTGGTGGGTTCAAGATGGTCTCTTCCAGAGCACTCTTCTCCGGGTCTCTTTCCCCTAATGTGGAGAAGTTCCTGGCAGTCAAAAATCTTTCCCGTGCTAGCCTCAGCTCCTAGGCTAGAAGGCTCCCCTCCAGCTTCGAAGATTTTCTCTATCTCTCGCTCTTCTAGGGTTCGCTCTTCTACCATAATCCCCTCCACTGGCATTTTAACATGGACTTCTCAAACTTTACACTCCCCCAGATATTCCCAGTATCTTCCTTGCTTTGTGGATAATGTCCGTGCTCTTCCCTGAAGCTCCATAAGCCTGATTCTGTCCTCCTCAGTCTTATACGTTACCTCCCCATACTTCCTTTTTAGAAGAAAGGTGAACTCATTGAGGTCTTCCCGCAACCCCCTCACTAGCCAACCTAGAGTATTGAACAATTCCTTATCTCTAGGATAGAAGCAGGAAACTTCAGCAGGCCTCTTTCCCACTCCAATGCACATCGCCTCATCCCCGTGAGCTAGCATCTCGGAGAGGTCAACAAGAGACGGTTTGGCCTCTTGCCCAATCCAGTGGCTGTGGTATGAGCCTATTGTGTTCTCAGGTCTGGGCACCTTCACGCTATCTGGTTTCCCCTTCACGGGTGGGCCTACAGAGCAGGCTTTGGTAATAGAAGCACCGTGCTCTACCATCTCATTCTGACTGTCGATGGAGTAGCGCTTGAGTAGGACCTTATCTTTGGGCCTGAAGCAGTCGCAGATAGTCATCTCTCACTCATTTTCTGGGGCACTCACACTCTACTACTGCCACAAACATCTTTATATATGTGGAACCTTCAATTGTGTTTAGAGCTTTAATGGCCTCGTGGAATTTTCTTTCCCCTTGTAGAGAGCTTACAGCTGTGCTAAGTGCCATAACACTTTCAGTCCACTCAGGGTCAACAGCTCCAATTCCTTCAGCATCGTGGAGTACGTTGAGATATTCCCCGAGAGCTCCTTCAACGCCTATCCAGTTCCTCTCTATCCCTAGTCTTAGGGCCTCTGAGGCAAAGTGCCCCGCTGCATGAAGGGTATCTGCTACCTCCTGACATCTTCCAGTTAGTTCTCTCATGCTACCTCCTTACAGGCTGTTTTCAGCTTTTCCCATGCTGCCTTCATTGATTCCGAAGGAGTCTTTCCCTTTGAAACCCCATCCAGGGTTTCGCACATCACCCACCTCATCCGAGTTCTCCTGTCACTAGAACAAAGGTTCTGAGGCTTTAACTCAAGGGAGAGCCTACATTTCTCGCTTGGCATCCTATTTCCCTGCCCCGCACTCGCAAACTATAACCTGGGTTACCAGTTTCTCAGATACTCTCAGGGAGATACCCTGTAAAAGGTCTAGAGCTTCCTTCCCCTTCTCGCCCGAGATAGCCTCAAGGAATTCTTTATAATCTTCCTGTCCTCGGATGTCCTCAACAGCGGTGCGGGAAGGGAAAAGGCTAGAAAGGGTTTGAGCGTCCTCCCATTTTTTCTCGTCAACGAAGTCTTGGATATGGTGAATATCACTGGCAAAGGCCAGTAGCTCAAGCCATTGGAGAGCGCACTTCGCAGGAACCTCAACAAATCCACCGAAGATTCTAGCTATTTCCCACCTCCACTTTTAGCTCGGAAAGAGCTTGTTCTTTTGTTATTTTCCCATCTTTCACCATCTGGGCCTTTTCCACCAGCTTCCTCATCACCTCAGGCGACAACCCCCAGGTCCTCGCCCTATACTCGGTAGCAATCTCCGAAGACCTGACGGCTGTTTTTTCTAGCTCCGATACCTCGCTCTGGGCGTTCATCCCATCCAGAAGATGCCTGAGGGTCCTGCCTTTGGCGAGTGCCCATTCTGCTAGTTCCTTCTGTTCGGGAGGAAGCTTTGCGATGTTCTCAGGGGTGAGGTCCACAGCTTCCATGTTCTCAATCTCCCGCTCTGCCATATCAATACGCCTCACTACCTCAGGATGGCCCAGGCCTTCTGTTCTCGCAAACCTTAGGGCTTCCTCAAGAAGACCTGCTACCCGACCGAGATGATGGCGGGAGCAAGGGAGACAGCCAGTTCCAGCTTCTTTGACCGTAGAGTCAAGGGTAATAACCTCTGGGCTAACAGGTGCTTTGGGAATCGCCCTGGCCAGGTCAGGATAGTCCGCCAGCACTTCAGCAGGAACGGGTTTGCCTTCGGCAAGAGCTTGCTCAACAGCCTGTCTATGCACTCTCAGGACTGTTTTTCTTCCACCTTCTGTAAGACCACCACTAAGCGAACCAGGTTTGACCACTTGAAATTCGGCGGAAAGAAGTGTGCCAATGCCTCTTCTTTGATATTCAGCTACAACTGATAAATCAATCTCAGTTGGGGACAATTCTGAAATATAGCCGACAACTTGCTTATCTTTAATAGCATAAATTCCAATGTTATCTCTTTTGAGTGTTACATCACCCACCTTTTTATAAACTTTGGCGTCGGCATCCATGCCTTCCAAGTCCCCAATGTGGAGTGTTGGTCTATCAGTAGGTAATAACACTTTTCTTTGAGGATTTCTAAAGGAAACATATCCTTCCCGTGTCATCTGCCAAGGTTCTTTGGCAACACCAGGGGCAGGGGCTGGTCTAATAGGTTCCCACGGTGGAAGCTCAAAGGTGATAGACCTTCTCTTAGGTGGTTCGGGCATTTCAGGAGGATTTCCTGTCTGGCTCAGCCTCATGAAGGCAATACGAGAAAGGGAGCCCAGGCAGCGATAAAGTGGATTTCGCATCTTACTCCTCTGGGGGTTGTTTCTTATCTAACTCGGTCTGCAGCTCCTTCACCGCCTTTACCACCTTCTCCGCCGCCTCTACGAGGTTCCCAATCGCCTTGCCCAAGCCGGTCTTTGCCTTCCCCATGTCCCGATAATTCTAAACACCTTTCACTGTGCTGTCAAGAGGAAGGAGAGGGAGGGCCTTGACAATTAGGGCGGAGAGGTTCTAAGATTTCTCTTAGAACTTTGGTGAGTTCTTAGAACTTCGGAAAGTTCTAAGAAAGGAGATAAGCCAGTTGTGGGTTTGTAGTTGCGGGAGGTTCAGTAAAAAGAACCGGATGGGTTACAACTGGCATGTGAAGCAGCTTCCAGAACTAGAGCATTCCTTGAGTGAGGTTGAGGGAGAACCTGCTGATATAGTGGTGGAGGAGCCTAAAAAGAGGCCGAGTCCGATTGTTGTTTCAAAGTCCATTACTCTCAATGTCTCTGAGGCTGCTGCTATCCAGATGATGGCCAAGA
>ERZ1292632.4301-Hain-H43-01um-R2-4301-length-10302-cov-5_pt1 | contig 10302 bp, 23 predicted proteins | sample MGYA00564407_ERZ1292632 | MGnify/ENA primary metagenome ERZ1292632 (study PRJEB36523, sample SAMEA6512637) | groundwater metagenome | collected 2019-01-08 | study: AquaDiva: Metagenomics assemblies of 32 groundwater samples | reverse complement strand
CTCTTACAGGCCGTCGGACCGGCTCTGGTCCTCAACGGGACGGCGGAGAATATGGTGCTACATCCAACAGAAATGCTGACCGCAGGGATCGTGCAAATGGGGGCAGCGGGGAAGCTCGCGGGCGGTGGGTTATCGGTCGATGGGTTCACGGGTCGGTAGTCGATCCGGCGCGCTCTACCCTGCGCCTCTTACGCCTAAGCAGTTTGAGCTTGCGTCTGGTAGATGCTTTCAATCAAACCCCTAACTCGGACGCCCTAGATTGTTTGACGCCGGGATACAACCCCCCTCCCCCCCTTGAAGCCGGGGTAGAGGGATTATACCGGCGGTTGCGTCCGATTTCTCTCGGCTCGCCCTGAGTTGCCCGCCGCCTTGGTCCGAGCCATTCAACCCCGCGCCCGCTCGGATTTAAGATACCGGCGCGCCCGGACGTCATGCCGGGTACTGTGCGCAAAGGCCGACCATGCCGTGAAGTTTGTCACAACCCGTCGGGCAAGGTCGGCGATGATGACGTTTCCGGGTTGCGACGCTCGTACCTTAGAACGCCTCGAATCCCGTGTCAACAAAAAAATCCGAAAAAATGTTTGCAATTCCCCGGCGGCCCCACAGACACGCGCCGGGGGACAACGAAAGGAAACTACGGAACAACCAACTTGGGGCGATCGTTGGGGTCGGGCTGTTCTTCGGCTGCGGCCTTCATTCGTTTCTGGGCGGTCTCGGACAACCAACCCGCTGGCGAGACTCTCGACAGGCGGACGATCATTAGTTGCAACTCCGGGGCTTCAAACCGCCAACCACACTCGGCCGCCTTGCCCCATTCCCGGAACGCATCGCACGCCGCCCGAAAGATCGGTCCAAGCGTGATGTTACCCCTGGCCTGCATCGCGGCGTTGGCCTCGAACATCTGGATCACTGCCGGGTAGGGCATGATCGTCGCCTACTGGCCGACGCAAAGGAAAATGGGCTGATTTGGGTGGCCGTTGTTCGTGCTCATGGGTTTGTTCCTGCGCGTTCGGTTGATGGGGCGTCAAGCCGATTGTGTGCGTATCCGGCTCCCAGACGATGCCCTTATCGCACGCCTTGCACGGTTCCGTAGCTGAGCCGGGTTTTGTGCCGATGTCCCTTTTCTCCGTCCCGTTGCACACCGGGCATTTGTGGGGGATTCTCATGGCGCCACCTTGTTCGCCGGGATCATCGACGGCTGGTAGATGAACGTGGCATGCGCCGCGACGCCCAGGTCGATGCCCCACATGCTCTGCTGGTACAGCCCGCCGCGCCCGGTATAGTCCGCCTGTGCGATCATCGTAATGTTGTTCTGCTGGGCGAACTCCGTCCACATGCGAAGCGTAGCCTGCTGGTCGGCGACGCTCTTGTCTTTCATCGACGCGCACCCCCCGCACGTCCAGATAATCAGCCCGACGAACATTGCCCACATTAACAGGCCGATAAGCGTCGCCCAAAGCCAACCGATGAACCGCGTGTTTTCGTGCGATGCGGCCCGTTCTTGGGCTGGGTGTGCTCTGTGAAGGAAAATGCTCATGTTTGTCTCCTGCGTTTAGCCACGGCCCTCTGAGGGGACTTCCTGACGCAAATAGGCCCGGCGGGTGTTCGGGCCGGGTCGACGCCCGCCGGGGATGGGACGCCTCCCAGGGCGGGGGAGGCTGGAGGAAAGTATCAAACAAGCGGGCCGGGGCCACGTAGCACACCGGCCCGCCGGGGGGAAGAAGCCTATCCGGCGACTCCGCCAAGTCCGATCAGGCCCGAAAGCCACGTCCAAACCGGCGTCCAGAAAAACCCGCCCAAAATGAAACCAAGAATCGCTTCGATCATCGAAAGCTCCAATCTGCCCTTGCGGGCGTTGATGCCTGCGATCAGATCAGGCCGTGCAATGCGACCGCCGCGTTGGCGTTCATTACACACTCGCGGACGCCGCGAAGGGCTACTGCCCGATCAGCACACTCTGGCGCGTTGGCTATGATTACTTCAGCAAACGCGCGGGCCGCGTTGCGGATTGCCTCATACTTGGCAGGCTCGTCCGCGCCCGGCTTCTGATACGTAAACACTTGTTCGATGGTTTGCAAGTTTAGTTGTCCCATAAACTCCAATCTGCGGCTGAGCCGCCTACGAAACACGCTCATCACACGCCTTAACGACCGACAGCGCCGTGCTGTCGCGTCGCCACCTGATCGCCGCCGCTCGTGGGCGTCGCTTTCGGTTTGGCGGCGATCAATACTTCGATTTGCGGTTCATCGACGGTGTATGCGTCCATCAGCTTCCCATCCTTGTCTACAGGGGGTTGGATGGTGATCCGTTCGCACGAATGGAGCCACTGTGTTCGCGCTACCGCGATGCCCGTGATTCCGCTTACCGTGTCCCTTACCTTGCTTCCCAGAATAATCATTATTTTCTCCTTTGCGACATCAGCCGCGTTGAACTTGGTGACGCCGATACGACTCGCACGTAGCGCCTTTCGACTCCGGCCCGAATCCAACGGGCAGCCGGTAAGGGAGCATCCCTACGGAATCTACTGGGCTGCGTCTCTGCCGACGCTCCGGCGTCCAATATCGGGGCGGGCCGATCTTACGGCGGGAAGCCGCCCCTTCCTTGTTGGTGACAACGAGTCGCCGACCTGCGCGAATAAGGCCGGGACTTGCTCTCCCGGCTGAGTCATCCCGCTCGAAATTGGCGGGCTTGAACGTGGCCGAAAGGTGCTTTCCGCACAGCCGTTACGCACCGGCATGCGGGGGCCTTTCAGGACACGGTTGCAACTTCAAAAGGCCCGGCCAACGTACACCCACGTTGGATTTCCGTCGCGTCCCCACCCGCCTGCGACTTAGTTCCCAAACGAGAAACCTCCATGAACGCCGCGGCCAAACCGAATCATCCGGGCCTCAAAAGCGCTTGGCGGGTCTCGAACCCGCACCAGTCCGCGACGATCCCGCGCGGGACATTGGGCTTTTTCCATCGCCGGGCAAGCTCTATCCGATTGAGCTACAAGCGCGCATCAGTTATGATCCGCTTTCGCCCTTGCGGATTCCAGTTGAAACAAAACCCACTCCGCCTGACGCCGTATCGCGTTCGCCACCGCCGGTCCCACCGTAGTGCAAGGCGTCGCCGTGTCGTGATCCAGTGTCCCCTGATCCCTTCGCCACGAATCCTCGTCGGCTCCCATGTGTTCAAACCAAAGGGCGTACAGCTTGCCGGCGATTTCGTCCAACGATAGTCGGCTCATTTTACATCATCCCTTTCGCAATCTTCGGCCTTTGGAACGCCTCAACGAATCGTTGCAACGCCCCTTCGTATCTCGCCGGTTCGATCAGCACCCGACCCTCGCCGTCGCACGCCTTGCAAATCTTCCCCAAATCCATTGTCGTCGCTCGCGGCTTGGTTCCCAAGCCCCAACATTCCGGACAGGTCACGGTCATTTCGTTTCCGTCCAATCGCTGAGTGGTATGAGTTTTTTCCCTTTCATCGCGTTCTTGATTCGCCGCAATGTCGGCACCCGATCGCTAAGGACGTAAACCAGGAGCGCGACAACCATTCCGAGTCCGCCGGTTCCAAAATTGTAAATTGATCCGCCCGCCTTGTCGCCCACCTGCACGCCGAGTTCGTCGATCCTCGCCTGCATCCGCACAAGCTGCGCGGACACGTCGGCGTCGGCCTGGACCAGCGGCGCGGTGTTGTTCGACGCGAGCGGCGCGGAATTGCAGGTAACAATTCCCAACAGGATCATCACGATCATGGAGCCGAACATCATGGATAGGCTTGTGCGCTCTCGCATCTTATACCCCCGCCTTTCACTCGCCGTCGGCTGCTATTTCGTAAATCTCACGAAAGATTGCGTCTTTTATCGTGTAAAACTCGCCATTCGTTCCTTTGACGACCCAATCGCCCGGAGCGGCCCTCATTAGACCTGCCGACATCGTGCTAAAAACGACAATATCGCCGCTAAACGCCACATCCACGGTTGGCGATTTCGCCCAGTCAACGACCTCAAAGCCGTTTTTCCCGGTGAATTGCACCGCCTCAACCACGATCGGTTTTCTTCTGAACTTCATCCGCTTTTCTCAATCGCGGCGATCACCGCCGCGCGACTTTCGTTCCAACAAGTCAGGCCCATTTGGTCCTGCACACGCTCGGTCGTTTTGATGATCCGAAGAATCGCCGCACGCTTCTCGGCCACGGCTTCGGCGATCGCGGACTCGGCGACCTCAAAGGCGCACTCTACGCAAAGCGACCCCTGATTGTTGCAGTGCTGGCAGGATTCATTCGTACATGATTCGTGCGACAAACACTCGTCCGCCCTGGCGATCAGCGCATCTTGCAATTCGTCTAGCGTCATTCGCTCCCACCTTTCCTCGCTCGAATGGCATCGGCAATATCCTCGGCCAACGGTTTGCAGCAATACGGGTCAACGCCGTCACCGTTCGATTCTGCGATCTTCGCACAAGCTTCGCGTTCCCCGGCTTCGGCCTCGATGATCGCAGTTTCGATGCACGTTACGCAAGCTGTACCGATGCGATCCTTCAGCCCGACCAAGCACTCGTCGCACAGCTTGTCGGCCAGCTCTTTCGGACTCATTTGCTCTTACCTTTCATCGCTGAGGCCAAGGCCACCCCGATACACGCAAGTAACAAGCCGATTGCGATAAAAGAGGCCGGCGGGTAAATCATCTCGAGTCCCCTACCAATCAATCCTACTCCAATTGCAAAGCACAGTACGGAGGTCCACGCTTGAAGTTTCCTCATTCGCTCCCGCCTTTCGATTCCAGCCGATGTACCGCCGTAGCCAACTTCGCGGTCTGTTCAGTCAGCTTTTCGAGGTTAGTCTCGATCTTGTCTACGCGCCTCAAAAACCAATCCGGGGGATCATCCGTCGGCAATCTTACGACCGCTTTTGCGTTGAGGCGTTCTTGCGGCGTCATTCGCTTCCGCCTTTCGATTCCACTTGAACAGGGTCTTCGACGGGCGATGGTTCGGGGTACTGTTGGGCGTCGTAAGATTCCTCTTCGCGCATTCGTTCCATTGCGCGCCTACGCGCCGCAGCCTCTTCTTGTCGTTCCTGTTCCCGCTTTTCTTCGCGCATTTCATTTCGCCGTCGTTCCTCTCGCCTCCATCCTTCGAGGAATGCCCTGGATTGATCGTCCCGATGAAGACCATAGTTCCTTTCGGCCTCATCGCGGTCACGATACCGGCCGAATCTGGCGGCGCGCTCACCACTTGCCCGCGCCTCTTTTTCTTCGTAGTAACTCATTCGCCCCCGCCTTTCGATTCCAGCAGCCGGTCGAGCGTGCGTTCAAGCCGCTCGGTGATCTTCACCAACGCCGCAATCTCCGGCTTCAACGCCGCTATCGCCAGTTCCGTTTCGCGCACCTGCGCCGCAAGTTCCGCTGAGCGGCCGTCCTTCACCGCCCACGACGCCCCGCCCGATCCGCCGACGCAGGCGATAACGAGCATGACAAACTTCACCGTCTCGCCGTCCACTTTCCATTTCGCAATCGTCATTCGCCGAACCCTTCACAAAAACAGGTTGGGCAACGAGCGTCGCCTTGCTAAATCTCAACGCGCTTCGGTGACGGCGTCAACCTTTCAAGAACAGCAAGTATTGGTTTCTTGTTTCGATCGCCTCCGGGTTCGCCGCCCCACCTCTCTTTACGTGAACGCGATAACACGGGACACAGACCAACTTCCTCGGATTTCCAATCTCGACCCCGTGCGGAAGTTGATTCCGGTATATTTCGCGCCCGCAGCGATCACATGACTCACGTGCGTCACCGTTCCGCGTCGATGTTCGCATTCCTATTCCTCTTCGCAATCCTCGCGACCGTGCTCTGCTCGACGCCGATCAGCTTGCCGATCTGCGGATGGCTTAACGCCGGATGCCGCTCTTGCAACAGGGCGACAAGTTTTTCATTGCGCCGCGCGGACCGATGTTTCGTCGTACCTGCAAGCTCGCGCGATACCTGCACGTTCAGCGCGTACATGCCGGGCAACGCCGCTTCATACGCCGCGAGCCGGACCACGAGGGGGCGATCCATTTCTTCGCCTTTCGCTTCTTGGGTAGGGCCGGGATGTTGCAAAGTTCGCGGCGACCTGTCGCCCGGTCTTCCGTTTTCCCCCTTCTTTCCGCCTTATGAGAGCGGGGAGTCTGGAGTATCGTTTCCACGGGCAGGGCATGAAGCCCGCAAGCCGCCGCGAAGATCATCCTTTCATTCCTTCGATCAAATCGTCCACTCCTCAATTCTCACGTTCACGCCGGTCGTTTCATCCCATACCTTGCGAGTTTCGCCGTAGGACCAGATGAGCTTGTCGTCCTTGATAATCCCGGACAATTTCAGCGCATCGTCCATTTGCTTCGTCAGGTTGCCAAGGTCAGCCCAGGTATCACAAGGGAAAATGGACGGAACGCATCCCCGCAACGTGAACTTTCTCGCGTCCGCTTTACGGTACTTCCGCCGAAAGACATACGTCACCTTCACCGGACGAGTGATCGGCGGTCCCCGCCGACGCTTGATGCACTCCAATTTGAGTGCGGCGGCGCAAGCCCGGCTGCGTTTCGGCTCTACGAGCTTCGTGAAGCCGCCGGCACGCACGATGCTCTTGTTGTTGCCCTTTGGAACAACCAAGATCGGGATAAAGAAGTCAGTCACGCTCACGGCGTTTCTCCGACTTTGGCGAGTGCGGCGTCGATTGCGGCGTTATGTTGGATCAATCCGCAGTCGCAATACGGAAGCCCGCCGCGCTTCATTCGCTGCGTGCAGGAGGGCGGGTGAACCCGCCGGAACGCGAGGTCGTCGCGCTCCGGGATTTCGTAAACCCAGGGCGAACCGGGAACGTGCTCGGCGTCTCTTTCGGCCGCCGCCATCGCGGCTTCGGGCGATTCGTAAGCGTTCGTGATACGCCACACGAGCCGTTCAAGGTTTCGCGAATGGTATGCATAATGCGCGATCCACCGCTCTGTGATCGGCGGCAATTGCACCGTCGTCGTTATCATCGGAACTCGGATTACCTGTTTGGTCGTCATTGCGTCGCCTCTTGGTATATCGGTTCCGGTATCTCTAAAACGCGAATGGAACCGGGAACGGCGATCCGATCCTTCAATACGTGCCGCATCACAAGCATTGCCGCCGCCGGGCTTTCGTGGGGATCGGTCATATACCACAGGACAAGTCCCCCTTCCGTTCGGTACGCGGCGTGCCCCACCCACCTATCCCGGCACGGCGGGAGCGTTTCCGGCTTCGCGGGCGGAACTTCCTTCAGCATTTGAATGATCTCGCTCATGCTTTCACCTTTTTCTTGCTCACCGTCGTCGCGCGCTCGAGCGCGGTCAACTCAATGCGTTAATCAAGTCGCGCAAACTGTCGCCTGTCCACGTCGAAAAACTCAGCGAGTTCGCAAACCCGAAGTTCTTGCGAGCGGCGGCCTTTACGTCCGCGCCGGCCTTGATGTAGGCACTGGCGGCGCGCAGAACCAATGCCTCGCGGTCAAAAGGGATTTCATCGTCCTTATTCGGATCGAACGTGTCGGCGTCCGCTTGCGGAGGTGGAGCTTGGACTGCCGCAACCTTCGGCTGATTCCGCAGAATGTTCCCCGCGATCGCGCGAATCTTCGCGCCGTGCATTGCGGCGAGCGTCTTGACCGTAGCCGGGTCCGCGACCTTCAAGCCGGTCCCGCCTTCCGAATCCCACGGATTGATCCAGTCCACTTTCAATTTCGTGTGGCCCTCATACGTGTCCTCGGCTACCGTGATCTGGCAAGGCGTCGGCTTCCACGGAGAGCCTTCAACCAGGTTCTCGACCTTGCCGTCCCAGCCGAGCGACTTAATGAGCGTGTCCACCGTGAAGGCGTTCGGCTCACCGTTCTTTTTGATGAGGTTCGGAAGTCCTGCAATCGTCTGGGCATATTCGGACCACGGCGCCCACGACGCCGTATCTTCGTCCCACATTTCGACGATCGAAAAATCGAACGCTACGGCCACCGATTGCGACGCCGCATCTTTCGCGGGTACAAGTCCGAGCACGGTAACATCCGCTCGGAAACGTCCGGGTCGGTCAATTCTGTTCATCGCGCACCTCCTTCAAATAGTGCGGCCCACAGATCGCGCGAACCTTCCGGAAACGGAATCGGGTCGCGCAGTTTACGACTCTTGGCCCAGTACGTCGGCATTTCCGTCGGGTAGATGGTGCGTGTCCCCGCGCCGACGGCCTTCCCCTTGTTCACCGCCACGTCGTAGTTGATGAATAACAGGTGATCGCACCAATTCTTGATCCGATCGCGGAGTCGCCCCTGCTTGGGCGGCTGCTGTAGATCGGGTTCGTACCGCTTGTAGTCTTCGCCTTCCGGGTTCGGCGCGGTGTCGGTAACGCTGTGACACACGAGTACCACGTTGCGACCTGCGCGGGCGTGTTCGTCGAGATCGGACAGCAGCGTCAGGAACGTGTCGTAGACGTGCTGATAGCCCTTTCCGTAGCCGTAGCCTTCGACGCTTGTGACGAGGTTTCCCTTCTCGTGTCGGACGGTGGCGAAGGTGTGCGCCTGCGCCAATTCCTGCACCTTGGTCGCCGTGTCGATGACGAGGGTTGCATAGTCACGGACGATCCGACTGTGGAGTGCGTCGCGGAGGTCGGTCCAGGTTTCCACTCCACCGATCGTGGCTACGCCGGTGGCCCCGGCCCCGCGATCGAAGTCATAGAACAACGGGTTCGGTGCGAGTGCGGAAAGGCTGGACTTTCCGATCCCGCCTGTTCCGTAGATCACGATCCGCTGACCGCTGGACGACTTCGCCGGGTGAACCGTGAATCGTTCACTAGAAGAGGTTTGCGGCACTTGGGCCGGTGCAGCCGGAGCCGGTCGCGGCTTCGGGAGCGGCGGCGCGGACTTCAGCGGCAGCGCCGGTGTCCTTGTCGGGGCTTCCATTGTCATTCTCCAATTCGGGATGTACAAACTCGACTCTGACAAACCCGTCTGGCGCATTGCCGACGGACAGGTCGGTACGGTTAAGGCAAAACTCAAGATACGGGCAGCGTCCGAACAGGCGACAGCTTCGCGTGTTCAGGTAATGCCGTCCGGTCAGTTCCGCGTTGCGAATGTCCTTGGCGATGTCCCACATATCGGCGGCGGCTTCAGCCAATTCGTGATCGAGACGGGGAACCTCGACGCGGGCGAAGTAAAACTCCGGTCGCTCAGCGATATCGGCGGCGAGACGTTCCGAGTATTCGCCCGGCGTCTCCGTCCGCGCTTGCAGTTTCCAGCCTTTCGATTCATCGCCGGACTGGCGCGGCTTCCCGTTGTCGAGATAAACGCGGCTACCGTCGTTGTCGAACACCATCTTGAATCCCTGGAGGTCCAACATCGGCACTTGCTTCGGTCGAATCTCCGGCTTGCGGATTGCGTCGTAGAGAATCGTCGCGCAGTCGAATCCGATAGCGCGGGCCGCAATAAGGTAGCGGGCAATCTGCGGATCGAGTTGCTTTGTTTTCCAGTAGTCCGACCCGACGCTCAGGTCGTCGCTCATGGTTTTCAGTTCGTAGACGGCGAGCCGACCATCCTCAAGGCGAACAATCGCGTCGATCTTTCCGGAATAGGTGAACGTGCGCGACGCTTGCTGCGTTTCCGGGTTGACCAGCGGAATATCGAATCGACGCTCGACGGCGACGATCGTAAGCGAGTCGTTGAACCACTGGTTCGCCCACCCCTCGATCAGTCGATGCGCCTTCACGGCCTCGAACTCCAACTGCAGCGCCCGCTCGCTAGTTTGCGACGATTCGATCTTCCCGGCGTAAGCGAACAGTACGCTGCCAAGCGATGCGTGCGACGCTGTGCCGGAATGCATCGCGGCGACGGCCTCGTGAACAACGCTGCCAAGGTAGAGTTCGTCCGTCGGGATCGGGCGCACGCCGAGATTGTAGGCGTTATGGTGATAGCGGCGGCAACGCTGGAATGAATCGAGACGGGTATGGGAGAGGATGTTGCGCCCATCGCAAGGCGCTTCCCCGTCGCGGATCGCCAGGTTCGGTTGCAGGTCGAGTTTGTCAGTCATCTCTCGGCCCTCCATCTCTCGGCCCTCTCTGCAATCGAGTTTCGGCCTTCATCCGTAATCCCGCTGTTGTCCCATGCGTAAAGGGTCGTGAGCAGGGGCAGATGCTTGAGTCCTGCATCCGTAATCCCGCTGTTGTCCCATGCGAGAAGGGTCGTGAGCAGGGGCACATGAGCGAGTCCTGCATCCGTAATCCCGCTGTTGCCCCATGCGTAAAGGGTCGTGAGCAGGGGCAGATGCTTGAGTCCTGCATCCGTAATCCCGCTGTTG
>ERZ1292632.4299-Hain-H43-01um-R2-4299-length-10303-cov-6_pt1 | contig 10303 bp, 12 predicted proteins | sample MGYA00564407_ERZ1292632 | MGnify/ENA primary metagenome ERZ1292632 (study PRJEB36523, sample SAMEA6512637) | groundwater metagenome | collected 2019-01-08 | study: AquaDiva: Metagenomics assemblies of 32 groundwater samples | reverse complement strand
AATTGCACTGACGGAACTTTAACTAACCAAACAATTTTCAGAATTTTTAACGTAAACTATACTTATGTAAAATATAATGCTAGTCTTTGCACAAGCATTAATAGAATTGTTTTTACTGCAAGTTTTGGAAATTTCACGCCAAAAAACGTGAGTGCAGCTAATCAAACAAGCAGTGGATGTTTGTTAAACATTACTAATGATGACGTGATTCCCGGAATGATAGTGATGCGTGTTAACCAAACTCAAACTAATTTTAGTCCACATTGTGGATTTCAAAATACGTCGGTTAAAACAATTAATTTAAGTACAATAATGCAGTTCGTGAATACTACTGAAGTTTTGCCTGGTCAAAGTAAAGGTGTTTTTTGTTATTTAGATTATTTAGTTTATCAATTGACTAATTTCACGAGTAGTTTTAGGGTGGGATTGTGGGGTTAAATTATGCCTTTTGAAGAAACAGGATTTGACGCGAGTTACGTGGTTGCGGGAAGTAAGTATACTTTTCCTCTTGATAGAAAAAGCATTATTAAAGATAGTGTTTTGTTACTAAAAAATGTTTTGATTGAAAACATTACTGATCCTCAGGCAAGTAACAGAACTGTTAATGAACGTTTTGTAACTCCTGAATGGCCTGATTTGCCCGTAACTTATCCATTAATTACTGTTGAACAGACTGGTTTTGAAAGTGAAAAAGTAGGAATGCAGTCAAGTAATACTTTGAATAATTTGAGTTTTGAAATAAACGTGTGGAGTAAAAACAATTCTCAAAAAGATAGTTTAACAGGTAGTATTTTTAACGTGTTGGAACAAAAAAGTGAATTGATGAGTTTAAGTGGATTATTTGATTTGCGTTTTGTTTCAATGATTAATTTAGATGAGACTGGTCCTCAAGGAATTCATAGGAAAATGATGGAAGTTCAATACACGTGGCCTAGTCATACAGAGGTAACTTAATGCCTTATACTGTTGGTAGCTGGATAAGTGCGGAACACACGAGAAGTATAGGGAGTCCAACAACAATTAATAATACTTGGAAGGATTTGGTTTGGAGTGGAACTAATGGGGGTGGAAACTTATTCATGAACATTCTCAACAGCGATAGTAATGCTTTGTTAATTGGAAGTTTAGCATTAGCAACTAGTCCTTATGTTTTAAGTGGTAATAACTCGTTTAGTGGTATTAATTTAAAAATAGAAATTACGCTCGTGAGCGGTAATAGTTTTCCAATACTTTATTATTATGATCTTGCTTATGAACCTACAACGCTTGGAAATAGGGCTGGTGGTTTAGTTAATAACTTGAGTGGGGGCAGTTGGACTTTATGATAACAAGCATTGGATTACAAGACATTGCGGTAAGAATAGGAAGTAATATTACTGCACCTTCACATGTCGCTATAGGAAGCGGAAGCGGACTTGTTGCAATAGCTAATACGGGTTTAGTATATCATGTTGACCGCAATGCATTAACCGCGACTAACATGAGTGGAGCTCAAGAAATAGAGTTTACTGCAGACTTTACTAATATAGAAATGAGTGGTATAAGTCTTAAGGAATTCGGAATTTTTAGCATAGCAAGTGGAGGACAATTATGGCAACGTGAAGGTTTTGCCGCCACTACTTTTGATGGAAGTAATGAATTACAAATAATAACTACGTGGAGGATAATATAAAAAAAAAATGGCAACTTTACCAACTGATTGGATTGACGGAAAAATGTATGTTGCGGGTAGCGTTAATGCTATGGCGGGAAGTTTTAATTCATTAAATACTGATGTTGTGAACTTGTATAGTGGACTGACTTGGTATCTTGTTGAATCAAGAGGTTTTACTAGCGGAACAACATTAAGCTTGAGTGGCGGTAGCATAACTGGTCAGAGTTCTTATTTACTAAAATATGATATTACTATTGTAGGCACGCCTACTAATTGGCAAACTGCTGCATTACGTTTTAATGGTGATGCAGGAAATAATTATTCTTATGCTAATCCTAGTGATACAATAACTACAAGTGATAATAGCTTGAGATTGTTTCCAAATATTAATGTTGGAAGTCCTAGCATGATGGGTGAAGTAAGACTTAATGCAAAAAATAGTTTGTATCATAACGTGAGTGTGTTAGCTACTCATCATGGTGTTGTTGGTAATCGTGCTGGAATTCAAGGAGGATTTTATGATAAAGGTAGTTGGGGTCCTGGAACTCAAGATGCAGTTAGTGGTATTACTTTTTTAATGCTTACAGGAATAATGACTGGAAGCGTTTTTTTGTTTAAACAAGGAAGTGTAACATGAAAAATGTTGATGTAATGAATGTTTTGCAAAAGCATGGTGAGAGTTTGGTGCGAATAGAGACTAATTTAGATAATCATTTGCGTCACCATGAAAAGCAGGAGGATAAGAATTCATGGTTAATTCCTTTGAGTGTTGGAACTGTTGCTAGTATCGTGATGGCTTTTGCCACAATCATTATAGAGTTATACGTGAGGTGATTAATTTTGAATAAACCATTTTGGAAAAGTCGTAGTTGTTGGGGTGCTTTGTTGTTAGCCATTGGTGGAATGAGTACAGCTATAGCTCAATACTTGAATGGAAGTATTGACTTGAATAATTTAATTCCACAGTTATTATTGTATGGTGGACAAGCATTGGGTATTTTTGGTTTGCGTTTTGCAATGAAATAAAAAAAACCGTAAAATATTTATACTTTACTATATATTAAACTAAAAAGTAAAGATATGAATAATTATTTCATCAAATTCGCCCTTTTTTTGATGAAATAATTATTTACATACTTTAACTTTATTGTTCCCAAAAAAAAGAGAGAGAGAGAGCGTTGAAATTGTTAGAAAATGTTTATAAAGTTCGTAAACTCAGTAATGGAATTACGGGTGTTGAAAGTTTTGGCGTTACTATTCCTTCTAATATAGCTATTTCTTGGAAGCATTGCCACGTTAGTTTTGAAGAGAGCGGAAATGCACTAGTACTGCATCGCGTAATTGTAGGAACAAAATGAGGTTTTTATGGCTTTCAGATAGCGCATTCGTGCATACTGGATTCGCAAGCCAAAGCAGAAAATTATGCCAGTACTTACATGATGAAGGTCATGAAGTTTTTTACATTAATAGTAACATGAGTCACCAAGTCATAAAAAAAGCAATCATTGATGATGGTGAACAAATAAATTTTGTTCAATTACCAGGAGGCTTAAAAGGACAGTACGGTCAGGAAAACTTGCAAGATTATTTTAACAAGTATAAACCAGACGTTTTTGGAACTTTACTTGATTCAGTTACAGAAGAACGTATAATTCCTATTAAAAATAAAAGAGAACAAATTGAGTTTTTAACTTTTAAAGAATTATACAATAAATATGCTATTAATTTAGATGGAATCAAGTCTTTTAGTGCAAAAATAATCAATAATAAAGTTGTTGGTTATTGGAAACAAATAAATGCAATCGTACGCAGATTCGTAATTAAAGAACCCATAATTCAAATCACGCAAAAGTATGGGCAAACAAGAACCACACTTAAACATTCTTTAATAAGAAAAGTTGGCGCAAAACTTGAAAAAGTTACGCCACAAGAATTGTTAAATAATAATGATTCTTTTGTTCAAATTCAACAATTAGAATTATTCGAAAAAAAATATAGAAAGAATAAAATGTTTGATTTTATGGATTATTTATGTCCTTTAAAATATGATTATGATAATTCTTGGATTTGGCTTAAAGACAATAATACTATTAAAAAACAAAAACGGTTTTTGGACAAAAATGAATTACAAAATTTTGCTTATTTCTTAGCAGGATACTTGGCAGAAGGATGTATTAATTCGTATAAATCAAATCATCGTTTGATTATATCACAAAAAGATAAAAGTTGGCTTGAACAATTTAATGAATTTGCAAATACTTGTTTTAAAACTAAAGGAAGTTATACAAATGCAGAAGTTCAAAAATTGGTTTTTTGTAATGTTTTATTGCAACAAATAATTCTTGATTTGTGTGGCAAAGGTTCTTATAATAAGGTTATTCCAGATTTTGTGTTTCATTTAGACGAAAAAACACAAATACGTTTTATTGAATTATTAGTTCAAGGTGACGGACATATTTTGAATAATTCTTTTAACAAATATTTTAAAAAATACAATTTCGTGTATACTATGGTGAGTGATAAACTTTGTGCAAGTCTAGGATTGTTGTTAAAACAATTAAAAATTGATTTTTCATATTCATATAGAGAAGATAAAAAAGCACATTGTTTAACAACAAAAAACAAAAGTAATAATGTGTTAAATAATTATGTTAAAAATGAAATATACACGGGATGGATTTATGATGTTACAATTGAAGAAACAGAATTATTCGTTGATGGATGTGGTCTTGTATTATGCGGAAACACTTTTATGGTTTATCCTTGGATTCACAATATTAATTTCAGTGGTAAAAGTTTTTTTTGGTATCCTAGTGATGGAGGCTGGTTTCCTAACGCTTGTGATTCTGTTCTTAAAAAGTATGATTATCCAGTATCAATGAGCAAGTTTGGTCAAGAACAAATCAAGCGATTACACAACATTAATGCGGATTACATACCTCATGGCGTGATGACAAATAATTTTTTTCCTTTAAGTCCTGAGCTTAAAATCAAGAACAAAATTAAGTGGGGGATGGGTAACAAATTGTTCAGAGTTGTTAATAATCAGTACGTGAGTGTTAATGTTGATTTAAACAATTATTTCGTGATTGGATGCGTGGCGCGCAATCAGCCAAGAAAGTTTATGGATAGATTAATCAAAAGTTTTGCTTTATTTACTCAAGCACGTCCTAACGTGTTGTTGTTAATGCATAGTGATCCTTTTGACGTTAGCGCAGGATTCAGCATTCCAGACTTGGCGCAACGTATGGGTATTGGGCATTTGGTATTGTGGACTAACATCAAGTTTTACGATTGCTTGCCAGTTAGTGCAATGAATGAAGTGTATAACTTATTTGACACGCATTTTCTGACAACTTGTATTCCTGAAGGCGAAAAAGTAATTAGTGAAGAAGGAATTAAGAATATTGAAGAAATAAAAGAAGGAAATAAAGTTTTGACTAGCAAAGGTGTTTATAGAACTGTTGAGAAAGTTCTTAAGTTTATTAATAACGAAAAGCCTATTGTTGAAATTAAGCCTATGTATTGTGAAAAATTCAAGCTTACTTTTGACCATAACGTATTAGTTAAAAAAACAGTTTTGTCACAACCTGAATGGATTGAAGCATCTTTAATTCAAAAAGGATGGTTTTTATTATATCCAAGACTTAAAATAGAAGAGGACAAAAAAAACTTTGTCATTGAAAATAGTGTAGGCCACAATCAGTTTGGAGCTTCTTTTGCGCATCCAAGAAGTAAAAATCTTAATTTAAACATTAATTCGGATTTCATGCGTTTATTAGGACTATATGTTGCAGAGGGATGCATTTCACAAAAGAAAGAAAAACCTGAAGGTATAGTGTTTAGTATTAATACAAAAGAAAAAGAATTAACACAATTTTTAACAGAACAATTAACGAGCATAGGTTTGACAAGTTCAATTTTTGATGCTGAAAGAAATAGAAGAACAATAAGGTGTTATCATTCAGGATTAGGAAAACAGTTTAAACAATGGTTTAGTAGTGGTGCGAGAAACAAAAAAATTCCACAATGGATAATTCAATTGCCTGACGAAAAACTTTATGAATTTATAAGAGGAATGTGGGAAGGTGATGGCAACATTTATTATTCAAAAAACAAACATTCGAGCGAAATAACTTATACAACAACAAGCACAAGTATAGCGTATGATTTAAGAACAATACTTATCAAAATAGGTTTTATTCCAGCAATAAAATATAATACTAAAAAACGTGCTTACAAAATAAGCATTTTAGGAAGTCAAAAATTCAGGTTTGCTCAACTCCTGAAAAAAGACTTAAAAGAAAGCACACAACAAAAAACGTGGCAGTACGGATTTATAGATAATGATTATGCGTACTTGCCTGTTATTGAAGTGAAAAGAGCAGGGGGTGATGCACAAAACTCCAGAATTGTATATGACTTAGTTGTTGAACAAGAACACAATTTTTGTTCACATAGCTTTATTATACACAATTCTGGAGAAAATGAAGGTTTTGGTATTCCTACGGTTGAATCAATGAGTTGTGGGATTCCTGTGTGCCAGACTGATTACACAAGTTCAAAAGAACTTGTGACTGATAATGATGCTGGACTAGTGATTAAGCCTGTTGGTGATGTTGACAGGCCTTATCCTGCAGAACGTAATTATGAGGGCATGCTTGTTGGTACCATGCAGGTTGATAGGTGCGCGTGTAGTATTAGTGATGCTTGTCAGAAATTGTGTGAATTGTATGATAGTAAGGATTTGCGGGAAAAGTTTGGCAAAAATGGGCGTAAGGCTGCTGTTGAGTTTTATGATTGGCAAAAAGTGGTTTTTCCTGAGTGGAAGAAACGTTTTGGTAAGGTGATGCAATGATTTTTTCATTGTTAATATGGGTGATATTTACTTGTTTATTGTTAATTGTGGGAATTGTTGAAACTATTTTGTGGATTATTATTGTAATACCTTTAATTTTGTTTCTTGAAATTTTTGTTTGGATTGAAAGAATAAGTATTTATTTTGTTAAAAAGGTGATTAAGTGATTTATCTTGTTAATCCTTCAGAAAAACACCTTTTTGATAATGCGGGTGATCGTTTACCTTATGGACTTTTGTGCCTTTCCAGTTTTTTGAAAAGTAAAGGTTTCAAAACAAAAGTATGGGATTTGAATCACCAAAATATTAATGATATGTTATATCAAGCTAATAGTAAACAGGATAAAACTAAATATTTTTGTATTGGTATTGCAACGCCTGTTTATGATGAGGCTTTGAAAATTGCTAAAAAAATTCGTACTAATTATGAAGAGGTAGTTATTATTGCTGGTGGGAATCATGTTACTGATTTTCCTGACCAAACCGAAACTCACTTGATTTTTGATCATGTTATTGTTGGTGATGGCGAAAATGCTTTATTGAGGATTGTTCAAGGTGAAAAATGTGATAAAATATTGTATAGTCCGCCAGTTAAGAATTTGGATTTTTTACCAATGCCTGATTATAAAGGTGTAGATATGAAAAAGTATAGTTTGCAAATTGATGGCAAGCCAGGATCTTTATTAATTACAAGTAGAGGATGCAAACATAATTGTTGTTATTGTGGCAGTGCAGTTAGTTTGAATAAAGCTAAAATGAAGTTGTATAGGGAACGTAGTCCTGAAAGTGTAGTTGAAGAAATGGAAGTGTTATATTATAAGTATGGAAGGAAAGGTTTTTATTTTGCTGATGACGTTTTTACGGCAAATAAAAAGCGTGTTATGAAATTATGTGAATTAATAAATAAAGAATTTGGTTGTGATATTACTTGGCGTGCAACTACGCGTGCGGATTTGTTGGATGAGGAATTAATTGTTACAATGAAAAAAGCGGGTTGTAATATTATTAGTCTTGGGTTAGAAAGTGGAAATGATGATGTATTAAAAAAAATTAATAAAGGAATGACTGTGCAACAAAATAAAAAAGTTGTGGAAACGTGTCATAAGCATGGTGTTAAGGTCAAGGGATTTTTTATTATTGGTTTGCCAGGTGATGATGAGCAAACAGTTCGTCAAACTATAAATTTCGCCAAAAGTTTACAGCTTGAATATGTTGATTTCTATCCCTTGACACCTTATCCTAATACGCAAATTTGGAATAATCCTGAAAAGTATGGTATTGAAATAATTAAGCCTGATAGTAATAATTGGAGTAATTATTTGCAAGTTGGTAAAGGTGGAGAAGTGTTTATTAATATTAAACATCCTAATTTTAGTGCGGAAAGAATTGTTGAACTGGTGATGATTGCAAGAAAAGAATGTAGTGTTGGAGGTTCAACGTATAAATGAAAACTAAAAATTGTCCTAATTGTAAAATATTGTTACCAGAAAAAATGGGTGTTTGTTTTAATTGTTGGACGGTGCTCGATTGATTGTTACTGCAACTATTGTGGCTGATAAGTTTGATGAATGGATGCCTTTGATGATTGAAAGTATTAATTGGACTGATAAACAAGTATTCGTGGTTGATAAGCCTGAACGTAAGGTTTTGGAAGTTATTGAAAAAGCGAGTAATCCAGTTATATTGTATCAAAGGTATGAACACGAAAGTAAAGGTGCTGATGGAAAACAAAGAAATGTGTATTTAAGATATTTAAAAGAGAATCATAATAATGATTTTTGTTTGGTTATTGATACTGATGAAGTTTTAAGCGATAATGGAATACAAATAAGAGAAATTAATATTGATGCTGAAGATAAAAATTTAGTGTGGAATGTTAAAATGCATCATTTCTTCTGGAATTTAAGTCTTGAAGATGCGAGTCAGCCAGAACATTATTGTCCCGCGAGATTATTCAGAATTAATCAAAATTTGTTTTATCCTGAAGTTGAACACCCTGTATTAAAAAGTGATGAACAAACAATTATTGGAATGATAAATAATCCTGTTTTATTTCATTACGGCAAAACTAAGGATGTAATGTTTCAAATGAAAAAGTATAAAGTTCAGTGTATTAAAAGTAATATACATAATCCTGAACAGTTAGAATTATGGAAAACAATGCATGTTTATGGCGTTGGAATGCCTTTGAAACAGTTTAGCATAAATCAACATCCAAAACCAGTTAAAGATTTTTTTGAAATAAAAGAAGTGATAAATGGTGAAGATTAGCGTGATTATTCCGACTTTGCCTGAAAATTATGAAAGATTAAATAACTGCATTAATAGTTTATTACGATATAGAGATGAAGCAGAAATAGAATTAATAATTATTCCTAATAATTGGGAAGGATTTGAAAAACCAGTCAATCGAGGTCTTACAATGGCAACTGGAGATTATTTATTAATTTGCAATGATGATGTGGTAGCAACACAATATGCTTGGGATAGATGGATGATTAACGGATTTAATAATGATGTTGGAATGGTTAGTGGTATTGGATATGAATGGAAAGACTTGCCAAGTTATTGGTTTGTTATGATGAAAAAAAGCGTGTATGATTTTGTAGGTGGTTTGGATGAAAGTTTTTTCGTGTTTTGTAGTGACCACGACCACGCAATGCGAATAAAACAAGCAGGATTTAAAATAGTTCATAAAGGACTTTGTCCTGGAATACAACATTATACGAGTAGCACTACACGAAGTAAATTGTTTGAAGAAAAAATTGGTAGAGAACAAGAATTAATTGAAAAAAATAAGCAATTATTTTTTAAAAAGTGGGGTTTTCGGTAATGAAAATTTTGTGTATTTGTAATGTTGAATTTCACTGTTTTAAAGATAATGGAGAAAAAGTATGAATGTATTGGAGAAACCAGATTGTGAACATAACAAAAATTTGAGGTTATCAATTGGTTAAACTGCATTTAGGCTGTGCGGGAAAAAGAATAATGGAAAATAAAGATGAATGGATTAATATTGATATTAATCCCGTTTGGCAACCTGACATTTGTTGGGATTTAGAAAAAGGAATACCAACGCACGATATTCTTAATTTATTAAAAAAACCTTTACCTTGGCATATGCCTGAAGATGGAGATAATTTAGTTGACGAAATAGTAGTTTTTCACACATTAGAACACTTGCGCAATTGGGTATATTTAATGAAAGATATTCACGAAGTTTGCAAGAACGGAGCATTAATTCACGTTAAAGTACCTCGTGCACCTACAAAATTTGCGTTTCAGGACCCCACACATTTTTCATTCTTCACTGAAGATACATTCAAATACTTTGACGAATGGAAATATCTTTATCAATTCCCTTATTTTAAGGTTTTGAAAGTTGAAGATACAAAGAATGGTGAAGAAATGAATGTAGAACTACAAGTTTGTAAAGAGGATAAAAAATGCGAGATAGAATTAGTATAGAAATTTGCAATAAAGATAGAGCCACAGAGTTGGCGATTTTGTTACATTCATTAAGAAAACAGACTTTTCAGGATTTTGATATAATAGTTTTGGATGACTCGAGTGGTACTCCGCCAATGCAGATTAAGTTTGTTCAGGATATTGTTCAGCGTTTAAAGCTTGAAGGTCATGGTGTTAAATTCTTGCGTAACAATATTAGTTATGGTGTGTGTAAAGCAAGAAATCGTTTGTTGGATGAAGATCCTTGGAAGGAGTGTACTAATTTTGTTTGCAGACTAGATGATGACGTGATTTTAGAGCCGGATTATTTAAAAAGATTAATAG
>ERZ1292632.4295-Hain-H43-01um-R2-4295-length-10315-cov-14_pt1 | contig 10315 bp, 11 predicted proteins | sample MGYA00564407_ERZ1292632 | MGnify/ENA primary metagenome ERZ1292632 (study PRJEB36523, sample SAMEA6512637) | groundwater metagenome | collected 2019-01-08 | study: AquaDiva: Metagenomics assemblies of 32 groundwater samples | reverse complement strand
GGAGATGTAAGGGACTTGCAAAGGCTTCGATGGGCCTGTCGTGGGGTGGATGTCGTTATTCATGCCGCTGCTTTAAAGAGAATTGAAGTCGGGGCGTATGCGCCTTCCGAAATGGTCCGGACGAATATCGAAGGGACAATGAACGTTATTGATGCCGCCGCTTATTGTGGGGTCGAGAAGGTAGTATACATTTCCAGCGACAAAGCCTATCAACCAGTATCCCCGTATGGGCTGAGCAAGGCCATGGCGGAGTGCCTTATTCTGGCCGGTAATGTAGAGCGTATTGGGCCAATGTATTCCGTGGTTAGATACGGGAATGTATCTGGCAGCACGGGCAGCGTCATCCCTGCTTGGAGAGAACTATTAAAGACTTCTGACGCGGTTCCTGTAACCGATCCGGAATGTACACGGTTCTGGATGGACCGGAAGGAGGCTGTCGATCTGGTGTTGACTACGGTGGACACAATGCATGGCGGAGAAATCAACGTCCCTGATTTGCCCGCCTACCGGATAGGCGATCTAGCCGAGGCTATGGGGGCGAAAACCCGTGTTACGGGACTCCCAGAGTGGGAGAAAATGCACGAATCCATGGATAGAAGTCATTGCAGTGAATCAGCTCGCCGGATGTCTGTTGACGAACTTAGGACTAGATTAGAGCATGTCTAGTATCTGTATTGTCCAGGCGCGAGTAACGTCAAACCGCCTTCCTGGTAAGGTCATGTATCCGCTGGCCGGTAAACCAGTTCTCTACCATGTTCTGCAACGGGCCAAGCAGATCCAAGGGATTGACCGAGTAGTATTAGCCGCCCCGGATGATGTACGGTCTACCGTTATGGCGATGGTCGCAAAGACTCTCAATATCGAAACTTTTTACGGCTCTGAACTTGACGTTCTGGAGCGTTACTTTTTCGCCGCTTTGAATAATCGTGCTAAAATTATCATGCGCATTACGGCGGATTGTCCGTTGATTGACCCGGTAAAATGCGAGAAGGTGTTGGGTATTCTTGGAGATACGGAGTACGCTTCCAATGTATTTCCGAGGGCAGTACCAAAAGGGCATGATTGCGAGGTTTTTACTTTTGACGCACTGAGCAGGGCATACAGAGAGGCCACTGATCCATATGACCGGGAGCATGTTACTCCATTCCTGCAAAGGAATATGCGCACAGTCGCAACGGTAGGGGCATACAATGAAGAAGATAATTTCTGCCTGGATACGGCACAGGATTACATGAGATTGAAGGCATTGTTTGCATGAACCCTTTCCAGGTTGTACAGGATTTTGAACGTGCTCTGTGTGAATATACCGGAGCGAAGTATGCGGTAGTCACCACCAGTTGCACGATGGCAATCTTGCTGGTTTGTGCATTTTGGCGTGATAAAGTAGGCCCAATCTCCGTGACCATGCCCAGTCGTAGTTATGTTGGAGTCCCGCAATCTATCATTCACGCTGGTTTAAGAGTTGGATTTAGAAATGAAAATTGGTCTGGCGGTTATCAGATCATGCCGTTACCCGTATGGGATTATGCACGGCGGTTTACTTCAGGGATGTATGTCAAAGGTCAGATGCAGTTAGTCAGTTTCCATTGGACAAAAATATTATCCGTAGGCCAAGGCGGAGCCGTACTCCACGATAATCCTGAAGCCGATGCGTGGTTACGGCGGGCTAGATTTGACGGCAGGACTGAGGGTGTGCTGGCCAAGGAAGATATCATTACTCAATTAGGCTATCACGCCTACATGTCACCACGGGACGCTGCTGAAGGTATTTCCATGCTTGCTGTATTACCAAAATATAACCATGATGTACCGAACTCGGATTATCCTGATTTAAGCAAAATGTCAGTATTTCAATGCAACTGATTGATGTTTACTTTGCTAATGCAGCAGACCTTTTGTATGAACTCTGCAAAGAGCGGCAAGACGAAAACCAAACCAATATCTCGTTCCAGTTGCCGACGTATATAGAGCATACAAACTTCATCAACAGTAAACCCTATGCCTACTGGCTGCTGATTTACGAAGATACTTGCCATGGGTATGTCAATCTGACTCACCGGAACGAAATTGGGATCGTGTTGTTTAAGGAATCCCGAGGCAAGGGAATTGGAGAACGCGCTTTGCGCTTGTTTATGAACACCCACGAACCCCTGCCTGCAATCCCATCGGAACGGTTAGGAAAATGGCTTGCCAATATTAACCCTGAAAACGAACGGTCGAAACGACTATTCAAGGGACTAGGTTTTCAACTCATGCAGGAAACTTATGCCAAATAAGATTACCATATCGAATAGAAATATTGGTGAAGGACAGCCTGCATTTATCGTTGCTGAAGTTTCCGCGAATCATCAGCAAAAGTTTGAAAATGCGGTTGCGATTATCAATGCAGCGAAAGAAGCCGGTGCTGATGCGGTTAAATTGCAAACTTATACGCCAGATACGATAACCATCAATTCACGAGAAAAATGGTTTTTTGTTGGCGGTGAAAAGAACGAAGATAACCCCAAAATATGGCATGGGGAAACATTGTATGATTTATACAAAGTTGCATATACTCCGTGGGAATGGCACAAAGAGTTGCAATGCGTAGCGAATGATTTGGGTTTAATTTTTTTCTCCACGCCGTTTGATGCAACAGCCGTTGATTTTTTAGAAACGCTTAACATACCTTGTTATAAAGTAGCATCATACGAATGTACCGATATCACGCTGTTGCGCCGCATTGCAAAAACCGGAAAACCAGTAATTATGTCTGTTGGGTTTGCAACGCTTCCAGAAATCGAATTATCAGTAAAGACATTAATTGATGGTGGGATTACTGATATCGCGTTATTGCATTGCCTCACTTCGTACAGCGATGCACCTAATTTTGAAGCAACGAATTTGCGCAACATTCTTGATTTGCGAGATCGATTTGGCGTTGTGTCAGGACTTTCGGAAAATATAGGCGGTATTGAAACATGTTTATTAGCAGCCGCAATGGGCGCTTCAATCATAGAAAAGCATCTCGTTGTGGATCACGATCCGAGCATTCTCGATGATCAATTCTCACTTGATGCAGCTACATTCAACCAAATGGTTGCGCAAATTCGTCGTCAGGAAAAAATGATTGGGGCCGTAAAATACGGCCCGCAATCTAAGCAAGAACAGGATAATTGTCGTTACCGGAGATCATTGTTTGTTGTGCGTGGCATGAAGAAAGGCGAGATATTTTCCCAAGATAATATTCGTTCTATCCGCCCCGCTGATGGGCTTGAAACAAAACATTACGACGCTCTTCTTGGTAAGACTGCACGGCAGGATATTAAATACGGAACCCCACTATCATGGGATTTAATATCTAAATGATCCGCTGCAAACTCTGCCTTCTCCCCGATTCCAGGCCAGATACCGCTTTCGTTGATGGTGTCTGTTCCGCCTGTCTAGCTTATGCACGAAGGCCACAGCTTGATTGGGAAGGTAGACGTAAACAGTTATTGGAAATTCTGGATCGGCATAATGGGAGATGTATCATCCCTTCAAGTGGTGGCAAGGATTCTCACTATCAGGTTTTAACCTTGTTGGAACTCGGCGCTGAGGTAACGATTGTCACGGCTACGACCTGTCATTTAACCACGATAGGCAGGCGCAACATTGATAACCTGGCCAGGTATGCCGACACCATTGAAATCATGCCTAACCGTGAAGTCAGGGCGAAACTGAATCGTTTGGGGCTAAAGTTGGTCGGAGACATTTCTTGGCCGGAGCACTGCCTGATCTATACGATCCCATTCCAAGCGGCGATGGATCTAAAAATACCGTTGGTTTTTTACGGAGAGAATAGCACAACGGAATACGGTGGACCGGATGAGCAACGGCAATCAGAGCAGCGTGTAACCCGGCAATGGGCGCATGAATTTTCAGGGTATGGAGGTATGCGCCCGCAGGATACTGTTGGGATTGAGGGCATAAGGCAAAAGGACATGCGCCTCTATATCGGACCGAACGATATTGATTTGGAAAAGGCCGGAGTTGAGGTTTATTTTCTTGGACAATTTTTGCCCTGGGATTCACGGGCTAATGCCACGAAAGCGATTCAACATGGCTTTGAAACCGCCCTTCCTTGTGCCGCGAATTGGTGGAATTTTGAAAACCTTGATAACGCTCATACGGGGTTGCATGACTTTTTTATGTATCTTAAATACGGCTATGGTCGCGCTTGCGCACAATTATCAGTTGATATCCGAACCGGATACATCTCTCGAAATGATGCCTGGGCTAAATTGCAACATCTTGACGGTGTTTTCCCTGAAGTTTACGCAGGGGTTCCTTTGGATGACATGCTGGATAAAATAGGTATGAGCAGGCAACAATTACAGGTCATTATTGATGATTACAGCGTAAAGGCCGCATGAGTCTTTCCATACGCATCATCCCTATATTACTCAAGCGCAATGGATCTCTGGTAAAAGGTAAGCAGTTTGCCGCATGGAGAACGGTTGGGCATCCCCTGCAAGCCGCCCGTATTCATGCGGCGCGAGAAGTTGATGAGTTGATGTTGCTGGATATCGCCTGTAGATCCCCTGATTTACGTATGTTAGATCAACTCACCCGCGAGGCATTTACTCCTATAACCATCGGTGGCGGGATTACATCGTTAGATGATATGGATGCGGTATTTGCTGCCGGGGCGGATAAGGTATGTATCAAGGCAAAAAGCTTCATTACTGCGGCCAGTAATCGTTATGGCGTTCAAGCGGTATGCGCCAGCCTTGAGATCAGAGATGGGGATGTGGTTCAGCAGGCCATAGAACTTGAAAATCTAGGCGCTGGCGAGATTTTATTACAGTCCGTAGAGCGTGACGGGATGATGGCTGGATATGATTTGGATGCTATAGAAAAGGTCAGTCATGCGGTAAACATACCGATTATTGCATCTTGTGGGTGTGGCACCTATCAGCATATGATTGAAGCCGTGCAAGCCGGGGCTTCTGCGGTCGCTGCTGGGTCTATGTTTGCGTTCACTGAGGCTACCCCCTTGGGAGCGGCCAACTATCTGAGGGAACATGGAATCAAAACCCGTATCCATTGATTACTGGAAAGGCGCGAATGGCAATGCTTACACGGAGCGTAATTCTAGCATTGACGGGCGCGTGGGCATGTTCTCTGAAATCCTTGAGAAACTACCCGTATTACCTCGCAGCCTCCTTGAGGTAGGCGCTAATCGGGGTTTGAATCTTGACGCTATCAGTAGTTTGCTCAATGCCAGATTAATAGGCATGGAGCCGAACTCTCAAGCGCGTGAACAGATGGCTCATGAATCATTGGATGGCATTGCGCAGAATATTCCGTTACCTGATAACAGTGTGGATATGGTATTTACCTGTGGGGTTCTGATCCACGTTCCTCCGCCCGATCTTATTCAGACGTGTAATGAAATTTATCGAGTAGCATCTAAATACATTGTCTGTATTGAGTATTTTGCCGACAAACTGGAAGAAATCACTTATCGCGGTCAGAATGGTTTATTATGGAAACAGGACTTTGGTAAGGTGTATTTAGATATGTTTCCTGAATTGCGTGTCCTCGGTTGGGGGTTTTTCTGGAAGCCCATGACTGGACTGGATAACACAACATACTGGATTTTCCAAAAGAGTAATTAACCGGAGTAACCTATGAGTCAAAAGATCCAAGCAAATGAAATTTATGTCAAGGAATTCGGTGCCATTATCCGTACCCGTTGCCCAAAGGAAGATATTACCGAAGAGATGATTCATCAGCGGGTAGTAGCTGCTAATTTGTCGGCTGGTGATACGGTGGTGGTGCAATGCTTCAACCATGAGCGCACTTGCGTATTGAGTTTTGCCGAATTTCTGGTGTATGACCGTAATTCGCAGATCAGGCGCATTGAAATCAATGACACGGATACCCGTCAGGTGGAGGATTATAGCTTCTCGATCATGAGAATATCGGACTGGAAGGATACCCCGGCAGCTCCCAAAACGGTTGTTTCAAAAACCCCCGAAGTGAAATGGAACCCAGGGAGAAAGACCTTTCAGGTATTGAAGGACAATGCCGTAGTGGGAGAATCGCCTGATAAGGTAGAAGCAACCAAATTAGCGGCAGAGGCGGCCTAACATGTCAGGGGTAACGGATGTAGTCAATCGCGCCTTGCGGCTGGTCGGTGCAAGCCGGATTACCTCATTAACGGACGGATCCACTTCGGCTAATACGGCGAACGATATATATACCGAAGTCAGGGATGAATTACTACGGTCACACCCTTGGAATTTCGCCACCAAACGAACTGCGTTGGCGCAATCTGCTACTGCCCCGGCCTTTGAATTTGACTATGCTTACCCGTTGCCTTCGGACTGGCTGAGAACGGTTTCTGTCTGTGACAATGACGCCGGGTATGGGACTATTTTGTTCCGGATGGAAATGGTAGGAGGGCAACGGTGTATTATTGCTTCTTCCAATCAGGTTTATTTACGTTATGTGTATCAAGTGACCGATCCGAATCAAATGGCCTCTGATTTCCGAGCCGCATTGACCTATGCTTTGGCCAGGGACTTAGCCATCCCGCTCGCAAATTCTAATTCTCTGCATGAGAAATATTTCAAACAAGCGGCTACTAAATTACTCAATGCCAGATCTACCGATGCGTTAGGGGCTTCCCCGGAATTAAGGCCCAGAGGATCATGGGCATCTTCACGTAGTGGCTACCGCAAGAACGAATGGTTTAGCGACTAATGCCAGCCCTCCATGAACTAGCGACCTCGTTTAATGCGGGGGAATTAAGCCCACGCTTATCGAATCAATTCGATTTCGATAAATACCGTTCGGGCTTGGAAACCTGCGAGAACGTCATTCCGTTATCAGAAGGTGGGCTGATGCGACGTTCCGGGACTCGTTATGTTGCTGGCGTGAAAAGCAGTTCCGTTAAAGGACGCTTGAAGTCCTTTGAGTTTTCCATTACCCAAGCCTATGTATTGGAATTGGGTGCTTTAATCATGCGGTTTTTCCGCTATCAGGGGCAAATCACGGTGGCGAATACGGATGCCGCGATTGCTAATGGCTTGTTTACTTCCGGCGTCACTAGTTGGAGTAATATTTCAACGGGGACTGGCTCCATGGCGCATGATGCGACCAATGCCGATATGGATCTCATCCCTGGAGGTACCGGCGCGACCGACATTGGTATAGGGGAACAAAGTGTCACCACTACGGCCACGAATACCGAACACGTTATTAAATTCCGGGTGAAAGGTGCGCCGGGGGATAGAATCGAATTTCGCGTGGGAACGACGACTGGTGGAGCGCAAATCCTAGCGGCGGTAGAAAGATACGTGGGTTATCACTGTGTCGCCTTCACTCCCACAGCTTCGCCTTTTTACATCCAGTTCAGGAATCTTGGATCGTACCGAAACAAAACCGTATCCATTGATGATGTCTCGCTTATTGACAATGCAGCCGTAGAAATTGACACCCCCTATCCGGAAGCGGAATTATTCGATGTTGAGGGGCCGCAAAGCGCGGATACGCTGTATCTGTTTCATGATGCGTACCCGACCTATAAATTACAGCGGTACGGTCATACCACCTGGTCCTTAACGGAAGTCGCTTGGCAGGATGGGCCATATCTGGACGAAAACGATACTACCACGACCTTAACACCTTCCGCTGCGACCGGACTCGGGATAAACCTTACCCTTTCATCCGTGGTCGGGGTAAACGACGGGGCGGGATGGGCGTCTACGGACATAGGGAGACTGGTACGCTACAAAAAGAGCGCATCTTGGGGCTACGCCATCATTGTATCCATCACCAGCACTACGGTGGCTGTGGCAGATGTCCGGCGAGATTTTGAGGCGTCCCCGACTGCGACTACGACATGGAAACTCGGGGCATGGTCCGGTACGACAGGTTACCCGCAACAAGGGCAATTCTTCGAGGAACGGCTTTATGCGGCGGCGACGGATGACCAGCCGCAAACTTTCTGGGCTTCGCAAACTGGCGATTTTGAGAACAACCAGCCTGATGATGGTGCCGATACTGTCTTGGCGGATCACGCTTTTGATCGTACTCTAAGTGCTAATAAAGTGCATGCTATACGCTGGTTATCGGCAGGTGAAAATACCTTAGTCATCGGAACGGTAAGTGGCGAATGGGTGCCTTCCTCGGAAGGTCCGGCGATTACGCCATTGGATATTTCAGTGCGCCAGCAGACCAGCCACGGTTGCGCTCGAATTGCTCCGGTCAGAATTGATAACAAGGTGTTATTCGCACAGCGGGCCAAGCGGAAACTCCGTGAGTTCGCCATTGATGATAAGAATGGGGTTGTTTACAATGCGGCGGATCTAACCCGGCTGGCAGAGCATATTACCAAAGGCGGCATTATCGAGATGGATTATGCCGAGGAGCATGATTCCATCGTTTGGGTAGTCAGGGATGATGGTCAACTTCTGTCCATGACCTACTGGCGCGATGAAGGCGTAGTCGGTTGGGCCAGACACAAACTAGGCGGGGTATTCTTAGCGGATACAGCCTTTACTCGGGTCTGGTATGTAGACGCCTCCGCGAGCGATATTACCGAGGAAACCAAAGACGCCAATGGGTCGGCTAATGCTGATTGGACCGTATTTCCAGCTTCCGAGGCGGTCGCTGATTACGTCGCTTTCGGGCATACAGCCACCTTCAAGCAACTGAAATTCGATTATGCCAATGGGACTGCCGGGGTTGCGGGCGTAGTGACTTGGGAATATTGGGATGGGGATTCCTGGGCGGCATTAGCAGGGGTTACGGATAATACGACTAGTTTTACCGTGGCCGCAGCCGACAGCAAGACGGTAAGCTGGACTCTGCCGACGGATTGGGCGACCACGACCATTAGTTCGGATGAAGAATTGTATTATGTCCGTGCCAGGATAACCACGGTCTACACGACTAATCCCATATTGGATCAAGGCTATGTACAAGGGTCCGGTCATGCGGTAGTGGAATCCGTTACGGTCATTCCAGGGGCCGACGGCTCCGGGCAGACCAAGGATTCCAGCGAGCGGGATGAAGTATGGCTCATTGTCAAAAGAACCATCAACGGAGCCACGGTACGGTATATAGAATTTCTGGAACTGGATTACACCACGGGCGATGCTCAGGAAGATGCGTATTATGTCGATTCCATGTTGACCTACGATGGGACGGTAACGACTTCTTTGACGGGCCTGACTCACTTGGAAGCGGAAACCGTTGGAGTATGGGCAGACGGAGCTATTTTACCGGATGAGACGGTCGCCAGTGGCGCAATTACCATAGAGGCTTCCTCTGCTGTGGCGCAAGTCGGATTACGTTATAAACATAAAATTAAGCCATTGAAAATCACGGCAGGGAATCCAGCCGGGACGCCACTCGGAAAGCTTAAACGTATCTACGGGATTACGTTTGCTTTGTTGAACTCGCATACAGTCAAATTTGGTCCAGATAGTTCTAACTTGGAAACCCGAGATTTTCGGGTAGTATCCGATCCGATGGATGCCGGTGCCCCTTTATTCACTGGCGAACAATACGTGGAATTTCCAGGGGGCTATGACAGGGATGTTAGAATCGTGATTGAAAGTGACGATCCGGCACCATATACCATGTTAGCGATCGCGCCAGAAATTCAGATGTCGCCATTGAAATGACCACTAAAATTCCGAAACCAATGGTTGATGCTTTGTATCAACTGACCGGGGAAGACCTTGATGCCACTTTATTCATGGCGGATATCTGGTATCTATCCCAAGTATGGGATGATTGTATCGATGGTGACGCTTATGACATGAACGAGGTATTCATGATCGCCTTATCGAAAATCCCTCAGAATAATTTCTATCGTCGGTACATGCGCGATCTTACCCCTATTATCAATCAATGTATCATGGACTGGAAAACGGCTAATGTATTGGAACAACGCCAGGAAGGGGAAGACTTGAATAGAGCGTATATGCTGCGGGCTTCTCCGTATCGGCTGTTTCATTATTGCTTGTTGTTGATTCATGGGATGGATGAAGCCATCCGCTTAGGTCCAGAATTATGGTCAATTTATGGCGAATCATTAGATGATTTTCTATTGGAAATGAAACATGCCTAATCCAGCTTTATTGCTTACTGGTGCCTCTGCCGCGTTTTCCGCCTTCGGGTCAATCAGCCAAGGCAGATCCGAACGGAGAGCGGCGGAATTTGAAGCCACCGCTACCCGCGAGCAGGCGTATAGACAGGCTGGTTTTATCGAAAGCGAAGCAGGCGCACAAGCTGACTTCCTTCAGGAAGAGACCGCCCTAGAAGCGCAACTACT